>ERZ808046.340-NODE-340-length-49476-cov-5.345817_pt1 | contig 49476 bp, 59 predicted proteins | sample MGYA00380196_ERZ808046 | MGnify/ENA primary metagenome ERZ808046 (study PRJEB31490, sample SAMN06133421) | mouse gut metagenome | isolation source: Z6_2 | host: mice | place: China: Chengdu | collected 2015-05 ... | reverse complement strand
AGCGTAAAGACCAATTTAGGGAAGATCGCGGTGCGCTTTTCTTTTCCTAGCCCGCCGATCCTGATCTTTAAGATCGATCTTTGGATCTCACGTGCGATCCATGATGTCCCTAAACCAAACCCTAACGTAGTAAAAGGTGTTTGCCCTTGTGAAGAAAACAGTGTGTTGATCTCATATTCAAGTGCTTGCATCGCATCATAAATATCTTTTTTGGTCCGTTTCTTAGCAAATTCAGCCTGTTTATCAGTATCTGTGATATACTCCTTTGCTTCAGCCAAATGTTTATCATAATTTTTTAACGCAAACGGTTCTAAAACTTCATCGATCCGATCAGCTGAGCAACCGCCATACTGGCTCGAAGCTACATTAGCGATGATCTGTGACATTTGTGCCGTAGCGGTTTGGATCGAATGAGGACTTTCTACCTCAGCATTTCCGATCTTAAACCCATTCGTCAACATTTCTTTAAAATCGATCAAACAGCAATTTGTCATCGGACTCCAAGGAGTATAGTCCAGATCATGATAATGGATATCTCCTCTTAAATGTGCCTTGGCAACATGCTTTGGCATCATCTTTAAGCCTAAAGTCTTCCCTACTGTTCCCGCAGTAAGATCACGTTGCGTATTAAAAACATTACTGTCCTTATTAGCATTTTCATGAACTAAACTTGGATCTTTTGACTGTAATCTTCCTAAACGAAGTGTTGGGTCAGTCTGTTTTTGCCATTCGATCTCCTCTTCTTTATGAGCTGTGATATAAGCGGCAGCTGCTTTTTCATAGCCCAGCTCGCTCAATGTTTCACACAATTTCGTATAGATCTCAGCACTAGTAACTGTTTGTCTATTATCAAATTTAGCAAGCAAGGCAAACATGATCGCATCACTTTTTGTAGCTAGATCTAACTTAGCCAAAAGATCTTCTAATTTATAAAGTGCAAACGGCACTTCATATCCATCTGTTTTGATGACCACCTTGGGTAATGCATATTTTGTCTGTTCTTTAAATTCCATCATCGTCATCAGGTCCCTTCTATATCAGTTAAAAGCAAAGAACCACGACATTTAACTATCATGGTCCCTTGGCAACGCACTAACTGATAAAATCAGCTATCTTCAAAATCATTGTAATTTCCCTTTGGTACTTTATATGATATAACCATCCACAACAAAACACAATATATTGTATTTGGTTTCACAAAAGGCACACTATATATTGAAAACAACATAAAACCTTTTGAGCGCGTTCTTATCCTATTCATGTATTGCCTAGTAGTTGTGAAACTTTTTTTGAGAGAGTCAGCTAGAAAGTATTATACTTAAAGAGTAGAAAATTTTAGAAAGTAGGGACTTTTATATGCAAGAAGAATTTCTAGACCAGATCAAAACACAGCTTAAAACCGGAATGACCGAATTTTTAGCTCAAACTGATCTTAAAGAGCACGACCTTTTCGTTTTAGGTTGCAGTACCAGTGAGATCCAAGGGAAAACTATCGGAAAATATTCAAACTTGGATATCGGAAGAACGATCGTCCAAACTTTAACTGAGATCTTACCACAAGGAGTAGATCTAGCAGTCCAAGGTTGTGAGCACTTAAATCGGGCTTTAGCAATGGAGCGACAAGTAGCTCTCGACCATGGTCTAGAGATCGTCTCTGTTTGTCCAAGTCTTCATGCTGGTGGAGCAGCTCAAGTGGCTGCTTTTGAGACCTTCTCTGATCCTGTTGAAGTCGAGCATGTAACTGCTAAAGCTGGGATCGACATCGGCGATACTGCGATCGGAATGCACATCAAATTTGTCCAGATCCCCGTAAGAACTTCGATCAAAGAGATCGGTGCAGCTCATGTGACTTATCTAAGTTCTCGTCCAAAGCTTATCGGTGGAGAACGTGCTGTTTATAAATTCGAAAATTTAAATCAACAGCTCGATCCTTTAGATCCACTTGCTTGATCAAATAGTTCGATTTCAAACAAGATACTACTATTTTTGTGATATCTTGTTCGAATTTAGAACACTAAAAAAGTATCAGCATCCTGTAATAAGGATACTGATACTTTTTAACTATAATTTTTTAATGTTCGTCTGATTTCGCGCTCTTGATCACGACGTTTGATCGTTTCACGTTTATCGTAATTATGTTTTCCTTGTGCGACTCCGAGTAAAACCTTAGCAAAACCATTTTTTAAGTAAACCTTCAAAGGTACAAGCGTGATCCCTTTACCACTTGTATCATCTGCTAATTTAGTGATCTGTTTTCGATGTAAAAGCAGTTTACGATTACGCAACGGATCATGATTGAATCTATTTCCTTGGGTATATTCCGAAATATGGACATTCATCAACCAAGCTTCACCATTTTTGATCTGAGCAAAACCATCCTTTAAATTGAGGCGTCCTGCTCGCACCGATTTGATCTCAGTTCCTGTCAAAGCGATCCCTGCTTCGATCGTATCTAAGATATAGTAATCATGGCTTGCTTTACGATTTTGCGCTAAGGGACGTTCATGTTGCGCTTTTTTTACCATTTATCTCATTCCTTTTTTGACGTTACTTCTTTTGTTCACGCCGTTTTTTATAAAATGGTTTACGTCCTCCACCATTTCGGTCACCCAAACGAGGTTTATCACGTTTATAGTCACGACGGTTATTGTTATTTTGTCGTTTGAAGGGACGCTTACCACGTTTATCACCATTTTTACGATCAAATTTCTTTCTTGGTGGCATTTCAGGTAATTCAACACCTTCTAGTAGATCAGTTTTTGGTGCCTCACCTAAACTCAAAAGTTTAAAATCGATCTCTTTTTGTTCGGCATTGACATTGACTAACTTCACGCGGATCGGTTGTCCAATACGATAAGTCTGCTTTGTCTTGCGCCCGACTAAAGCCATTTGCTTTTCAACAAAAACATAGTAATCATCGTTGATCTCACTGATGTGGATCAAGCCTTCGACCGTATTTGGTAGTTCAACGAACATCCCAAATTTAGTCACTGAGCTTACAACTGCATCAAATTCTTCACCGACATGATCAGCCATATATTCAGCTTTTTTCATTGCATCAGTATCACGCTCAGCATCGATCGCTCGCCGTTCAGCTTGTGAACTGTGTTGGCTAACTTCTGGTAATTCTGCTTGGAATTTAGCTTGACTAGCTTCACCAAGCCCATTTTCAGCGTAATAATGGATCATTCGATGAGCCATTAAGTCAGGGTAACGTCTGATCGGAGAAGTAAAATGAGTATAATCTTTAGCAGCTAAACCAAAATGTCCCAAAGGTTCTGGTGAATATTTGGCTTGTTGCATCGAACGGAGCAACATCACTGAAACCATAGGTTCTTCAGGTTTACCAGCAACTTTTTTTAAGATCTTTTGTAACATTTTAGGTTTGATGTCTTTCACTTTCCCAGTTACTTCGACACCTAAACCAGATAACATCTCAAAAAATGACTTGATCTTTTCTTCTTTTGGTGTTTCATGGATCCGATAAATAAACGGAACATGTAAATTCTTATAGTGTGCTGCCACTGTTTCATTTGCCGCTAACATAAATGATTCGACCATACGCTCACTTGTACCACGTTCACGTAATTGAATGTCGATCGCATGCCCTTTTTCATCTACAATGATCTTAGCTTCGGTATCTTCAAATTCGATCGCACCACGACGCTTGCGCATTTTTAAAAGGATCTTGTGTAGTTCTGCCATTTCTTCAAACATCGGCACTAGGTCATGATACCGTTCTTTTTCTTTTTGATCATCTGATTCCAAGATCTTATTGATCGCTTTATAAGTCATCCGTTCCGTCGTTTTGATCACACTTGGAAAGATTTCGTGTGAAACTACTTCACCTTGCGGATCGATCTGCATCTCACAAGTCAAAGCTAATCGTTCAACTTGGGGCTTCAATGAACAGATCCCATTAGATAATTTAGCTGGGATCATTGGGATCACACGATCCGTCAAATAGACTGATGTCCCACGCTCAAAAGCTTCTCGGTCTAATGGGGTATTAGGCGTCACATAATGAGATACATCAGCAATATGGACTCCTAAATGGTAGTTGCCGTTGGCTAATTTTCGGACACTAACAGCATCATCTAGGTCTTTTGATTCGATACTATCGATCGTTACCATTGGTTCACTTGTTAGATCACGACGTCCGATCTTTTGTTCTGGAGTCACATGATCAGGGATCTTAGCCACTTGTTGCATCACATCTTCTGGAAATTGGTGTGGAATATCATGTTGATATACGATCTGTAAGATATCGATCCCTGGATCATTGACATTTCCGATCACTTTAGTTGCGATCCCCTTAATGATCCCTGGAAGTTCAGGACTTGGATAAGTCGTAATATCAGCTAATACGATCTCACCAGCAACTGGATGTAGACCAGTATCTTCAACTAAAAAACGATAATTTGAAAGTTTCTTATCACGTAGATGAACGCTCCCAATGATCCCATTAGGTAGATTTTCACCTTCCAAAGGTTTAAATTCACCCACGACTTGTGTCAAATTCCGTTGAATGATCTTAGTGATCTTTCCTTCAGGTCTTTTACCGATCGTTGGATCACCTGCTGCGATCATTTCAACTTCGACCTCATCACCATTTAATGCTGAAAGAGTCTGTGTTGGATTGATAAAATAGTCTGGTTCTTCAGGATCGACCGTCACAAAACCAAAACCTCGGTCATTTGCATGAAAGATCCCCGGAAATTTAGGGGCGCTTTCATGCCGAACAAGACTAAAATTGCCTTCATCATCCAAAGTAATGACTTTATCATGTTCAAGTTGAGCTACAGCTTGAACGACAAAATTAAATTGCCCAGCCTTATTCATTTTTAACTTGTCGGCTAGCTCTTGAACAGTAAATTTCTCTTCAGGTTCTGCTTCAAAGTAACCTATTAATGCTTCTTTTATCTTTTCTTTTTCCATTTAAATCCTCATCATTTCGAAATACTTGATCTTCACTGTTATTGCTTTACTCTAAAAAAGCCCCCTGTGATCATTATGCAGGAGGCTTTAAATATAAAGCTAGTGTGCCGAGATGTATACTAAAGCTAAAGATAACGCAAAGAACACGACCCCTAAAAAGGCAGTGACCTTTTGCATAAACGCTTCAAATCCACGTGGCTTTTGCTTACTAAATAATTCGGTAGCTCCTCCAGATAAAGCTGAAGATGCATTATCGGTCTTAGCTGGTTGCATTAAAACAGCAATAATGATCAACACTGACACGATCAATAAAAGTGTTAAAAGTATATTGTACAATCCAAATTTACCTCCTTACCCGCTATGGTAAACTATATCTATTATAATTTAGCATACTTACTAAAATTTTTCCAGTGACAATTATCCTTAATCCGGTGGTAGCTTGGACAATTTATTCAAATTTAATTGAACTGAGCGCCGATCTTTAGGTGTGGTCAAAAGAACCAAAGTGTCGCCTGCTTTAAGCACTGTTTCACCTTGTGGTAAGATCTCTTTTTCCCCTCTTCTGATCACTAATAGCAGACATTCTTTAGGCCATTTGATATCTTTTATCATTCTATCCTGTAAATTGGATCCTACAAAGATCGGAAATTCGAATTGTTCATGTTGTTCAGTCGATAAGAGCGAAACTTTAGCGGTATGTGCGGCCAGATTGTCCAGCATTGCTTCATAAATAGGCCGTCCATGTAAAATATCACATACGGCATAAGCACTTAAAGTAACCAATGCTAACGGCATAAGATGTTCGAGCGATCCGACCATCTCGGTGACCAATAAGATCGCAGTAAAAGGTGCCTTACTTATTCCTGCAAAATACCCTGCCATCGCATAAACGATACAATTAGTCAAAAGTGCTGGAGTCAACAAGCCGATATCAGCTAAAATTTTCCAATAGATCGCTCCCAAAAGTGCACCTAATGTCAAGATCGGTAAAAATATCCCACCGGGTAAACTCGAACCATAGGAAAGCGTAGAAAAAACTAATCGTAGTACAAATAATCCTAATAATCCCAGTAAAGATAAATGTAACACTGGTAGACTCGTGATCAATTTATTGCCCCCACCTAAAACTTTAGGCCAAAACATTCCGATAAATACGACTATACTTAGGGGAATCAGACTATAAAAGCGTGGTGTTAACCACTTTATTTTTTGATATAAATAGCTACTATTTAGTGTCAAAAATTCGTACAGCAGACCTAAAAGGCCTAAAATGACACCTAAAATAACCAATAAGCCATAACTTTTTGGAGGAAAACTCTGATCATGTGGTAGATATAAGACCGGGCGTGATCCAAAAAAACTCAACGAAACAAAATTAGCCGTAACCGCAGCTGCTAAGGAAGTCGTCCACACAAAAGGTGAAAAATTATGATAGATCTCCTCAACTACAAACAATGAAGCTGCGATCGGAGCATTAAATGCGGCTGCTAAACCTGCCGCTGCTCCGCCAGCTAATAAACAACGTTCTTTTGTCTTAGGCAAGTGTAGGCCTTTAGCAACTCCTTGCCCTACCATTGCTCCTAATTGGATCGAAGGGCCTTCACGTCCTAAAAACAAACCTGAACCGATCGCCAAGACCCCACCGATCCATTTTCGCCATAGAACTGACCACCATTTCACTTCTAGTAGACCAGCTAACTGACCTTCAACTTGTGGGATCCCAGAACCACTGATATTAGGCTCTTTAGCCAAAAAATGTGCATTTACCAATAAGACCAACATTAAATATCCGATCACAAGTGGCCAAAGTAGCGGTGTTTCTAGTAGTTTTGGATAAAGTGTCTGCATCACTGTAAGTAACTTTTCGATCACCAAGCGAAAGAAACTGACAACAAAACCAGCGACTACCCCGACAAAGGCACCATGCATGATAAAACGAAAACGAATATAATTTAAATTTTTAAATCTAAATTCCTGAATTTTTTTCATTTTTTCTATTATTGTCTTAGCGACAATACCCCTTATAAAAAATTATGTAAAAACAAAAAGAGACCTATAACAGGTCTCTTTTTGTAGTAGCTATACTACTAGATTGTTAAGTCAATCAACTAATTACTTTTCTTCGATTGCTTGACGTGCTTGTTCACTCAAGTTGTAGAAAGAATTGATACCCTTGTATTGAGCAACACCACTTGTCAATTGATCTTCGATACGCATTAATTGGTTGTACTTAGCGATACGGTCTGTACGGCTCATTGAACCTGTCTTGATTTGGCCAGCGTTTGTAGCAACGACTAAGTCAGCGATTGTTGTATCTTCTGTTTCACCAGAACGGTGGGAAACGATAGCTGTGTAACCAGCTTCCTTAGCCATTTCAATAGCTTCGAAAGTTTCTGTCAAAGTACCGATTTGGTTAACTTTGATCAAGATGGAGTTTGCACAACCCATACGGATACCCTTAGCTAAGTATTGTGTATTTGTAACGAAGAAGTCGTCACCAACCAATTGAACCTTCTTGCCAAGTTCAGCTGTGATTTCTTTCCAGTCATCCCAGTTGTTTTCATCGATAGGATCTTCGATCGAGATGATTGGGTATTTAGCAACTAAACCTTCAAGATATTTGATGAATTCAGCTGTTGTGAATTCTTCACCTGTTGACCAGCGAAGTTTGTACTTGCCAGTTTCACCATCCCAAAGTTCAGAAGAAGCAACGTCGATAGCGATAGAGATATCTTTACCTGGCTTGTAACCAGCTGCTTCGATAGCTTTGATCAAGTATTGTAATGGTTCTTCGTTGTTTGCGAAGTCAGGTGCAAAACCACCTTCATCACCAACAGAAGTTACTTTGCCATCAGCTGCAAGAAGTTTTTGCAAGTTGTGGAATGTTTCAGAACCCATACGAACAGCTTCCTTGATAGAAGAAGCACCAACAGGCATGATCATGAATTCTTGGAAGTCAACCTTGTTATCTGAGTGTGCCCCACCGTTGATAACGTTCATCATTGGTGTTGGCAATACGTGTGCATTTGTACCACCCATGTAGTTGTACAATGGCACTTGTAATTCATCAGCAGCTGCACGAGCAACAGCGATGGAAACAGCCAAGATAGCGTTAGCACCAAGTTTACCTTTGTTTGGTGTACCATCCAAAGCGATCATAGCTTTGTCAATAGCGATTTGGTCTGTTACTTCGTAGCCAACGATTTCTTTTGCGATAATGTCATTTACATTAGCAACAGCTTTTGTAACACCTTTGCCCATGTAACGTGACTTGTCGCCGTCACGCAATTCAACAGCTTCGTGTTCACCTGTAGAAGCACCGGAAGGCACGATACCGCGACCAAAACCGCCATCTTCTGTGTAAACTTCAGCTTCAACTGTTGGGTTGCCGCGTGAGTCTAAGACTTCGCGAGCATAAATTTCTGTAATTGCAGACATAAAATATTACTCTCCTTTTAGTTTGATTGACTTTGAGAAATATTGTCCTCATCAATTATTTTAATGGTTTTGGCCTAAACTTTCAATCCATTTCATGAAGGTTCAAGCAAAAATTAATCTAGTCGTTAAAATTAACCAATTCTAGATATGATTCAGGAACTAATGAAGCCCCACCAACTAAGCCACCATCGATGTTTGGCTTAGCCATTAATTCTTTAACGTTAGCTGGTTTTACAGAACCACCGTATTGGATGCGAACTTTATCAGCAACGCCTTGGTCGTATAAGTCAGCAACAGTCTTTCTTACAACTGCACAGATCTCTTCTGCTTGGTCAGATGTAGCTGTCTTACCTGTACCGATAGCCCAGATAGGTTCGTAGGCGATCACAAGGTTTGAAACTTGTTCTGCTGTTAAGTCTTTAAGCGCAGCCTTAACTTGTGCTTCGACCCATTCTTCAGCCTTGCCAGCTTCACGAGTTTCTAAAGATTCACCACAGCAAACGATAGGTGTCATGCCATTGTTAAAGATAGCATGTGCTTTTTTATTGATGTCTTCGTCTGTTTCATGGAAGTAGTCGCGACGTTCGGAGTGACCGATGATCACATAGTCAACGCCCATTTCTTTTAAAACTTTAGGTGAAGTTTCACCAGTAAAGGCACCTTCATCTTCAAAGTAGCAGTTTTCAGCAGCTACTTTTAATTCTGAACCTTTAGCATTTTCTAGCAATGCTGGAAGATCAACAGCTGGAGCGGCAATAACAGATTCTACTTCTGTTGCCTTTGGTAATTTATCTTTAACGGCTTTTACAAATTCAGCAGTTTGTTCTGGATTCATGTTCATTTTCCAGTTACCTGCAATAATTGGTGTACGCACGAAAATCATCCTTTCAAAGAAAATTGTTTAAACAAACTGGCAGGGGCAAAAACATTACCCCTGTCAGCAATTGATCAATGGTTATTACTTGTCAGAAACGGCAGCAATCCCAGGAAGTGTCTTACCTTCAAGATATTCAAGAGATGCACCACCACCAGTAGAAATGTGTGTCAACTTGTCTGCGATACCTAATTTCTTAACAGCAGCAGTTGAGTCACCACCACCAACGATCGTAGTTGCATCTGTCAATGTGCCTAAGAACTCACCAACGCCAAGTGTACCCTTAGCAAAGTTAGGCATTTCAAATACACCCATAGGTCCGTTCCAAACAACTGTCTTAGCATCTTTTAAAACGCTCTTGAACAATTCAACAGATTTTGGTCCGATATCAAGTGCCATATAGCCATCAGGAATATCGCCTTCAAATACTTCTGCAGGTGCATCATTGTTGAATTCAGGTGCACATACGTTATCAACTGGTAAGACGATCTTGTCGCCAGCTTTTTCAAGCAATTCTTTAGCCAATTCGATCTTATCTTCTTCAACTAAGGAGTTACCGATCTTGATACCTTTAGCAGCGTAGAATGTGTATGTCATACCACCACCAACGATGATCTTGTCAGCTTTATCAAGTAAGTGTTCGATAACACCGATCTTATCAGAAACCTTAGCACCACCTAAGATAGCAACAAATGGATGTACTGGGTTGTCAACAGCTTCACCTAAGAACTTGATCTCTTTTTCTAATAAGAAACCAGCTGCTGCTTGTTTCATGTTGCTTGCGATACCAACGTTAGAAGCATGGGAACGGTGTGCTGTACCAAATGCATCATTAACGAATACATCGCCAAGTGATGCCCAGTACTTGCCAAGTTCTGGATCGTTGCCAGATTCTTTCTTACCGTCTAAGTCTTCAAAACGTGTATTTTCAACAACTAAAACATCGCCATCTTCCATTTCAGCAATAGCTTTTTCTAATTGTTCACCACGTGTAGCTGGTACAAAAGTAACTTTCTTGTTCAAAAGATCAGCTAAGTGTTCTGCAACTGGACGTAAAGACAACTTTTCTTTGTCTTCTTCAGTCTTGATACGGCCAAGGTGTGAGAACAAAATAGCCTTGCCACCTTGATCTGTGATGTATTTGATAGTTGGCAATGCAGCTACCATACGGTTATCATCACCGATAACGCCGTCTTTGATAGGAACATTAAAGTCAACACGAACTAATACTTTTTTACCTTTAAGATCTTTTAAATCTGAAACAATAAGTTTAGACATAAGTAAGCCTCCATGATTTGTTAAAAATAAAAGGCGGGAGGAGTCTGCCTCCCCCCGCCTCATAACCTGCATAACAAGTTAAAATTAGCGTTTAGCTAAATCTTAAAGCATGCTTGCAAATTTTTCTAATGTACGGATCATTTGTGCTGTAAAGCCAGCTTCGTTGTCGTACCATGCAACAGTCTTAACAACTTGTGCATCGCCTTCACCAACAACTTGTGTTTGTGTTGGGTCGAAGATTGAACCAAATGATGTACCGATGATATCTGAAGAAACGATACCGTCAGCATTGTAACCAAATGATGGGTTGTTTTCTGTAACTTTCTTAACTGCTTCGTTAACTTCTTCAGCTGTAACTTCTTTGTCAAGAGTTGCAACTAATTCTGTTAATGAACCTGTAATAACAGGAACACGTTGTGCATGACCGTCTAACTTGCCGTTCAATTCTGGAACAACTAAGCCGATAGCTTTAGCAGCACCTGTTGAGTGAGGAATTGTGTTTTGAGCTGCAGCACGTGCGTTACGTACGTTACCACCGCGATCTGGACCATCTTGTAATTTTTGTGTAGCTGTGTAAGCATGGATAGTTGTCATTGTACCAGCTTTGATGCCAAATGCATCGTTAACAGCTTTAGCAAGTGGTGCCAAGCAGTTTGTTGTACATGAAGCAGCAGAAACGATTTGGTCTTCTGGTGTCAATGTATCATCGTTAACACCGTAAACGATCGTCTTCATCTTGCCAGCTGGAGCTGAAACAAGAACTTTCTTAGCACCTGCTTCTACGTGTGCTTGTGCCTTTTCTGGAGATGTGTAGAAACCTGTTGATTCAAGAACCAATTCTACACCATCGTTTTTAACCCAAGGAATGTTGCGTGCATCTGCTTCTGCGTAAACAGGAATTTCCTTACCATTAACGATAAGTGCGTTTTCTGTTGCGGAAACTTCACCTTCAAATTGACCATGAGCTGTATCATATTTCAACAAGTGAGCCAACATTGCTGGAGATGTCAAGTCGTTGATAGCAACGATTTCCAAGTCTTTTGATGTTTCAGCAATACGACGGAATGCTAAACGGCCGATACGACCAAAACCATTAATACCTACTTTAGTAGTCATACTACAATTTCCTCCTTTAGGAAATAAAAATTTATTTTAAAAAGTAATGTTCAAAACACTACTCTTTTAAAATCGCTTTTGCTGCTCCTTCGTCTGTGATCAGACATGTTTGTTTAGGAGCGTGTTTCATGTAAGAGACGATCGCTTTAGCTTTTGAAGTGCCACCAGCGACGGCAATTACACATTCCATAGAAGCGAGGTCTTCTAACTGGATCCCGATACGTGAGATCCGATACACGATCTGCCCTTTTTCATCAAAAAAGTAACCAAATGCTTCACCGACCGCTTTTTTCTTATTTAGCATTGCGATCACTTCTGGCGCCATCGAACGTCGATGTGCCATATGCATTGCTGTTCCGATGCTGTGGATCACAGCATTACTTTGACCGATCAAATTGACGACCTCTTGAACAGCAGGTTCTTTTAACAATGGACGATACGTACTCTCGCTTACTTGCTCGGGCACATAGAGCGAACGGCTTTTCCCACCAGTCCGTCGAGCCATCCGAGCACATACGTTATTTGCCTGGATCTCCATCCGTTCACCTAGTCCTCCTCGTGCAGGCACAAAGAGAAGCTCACGTTGAAGACCAATATCAGGAGTCAAACAGGCAGCGATCTGTGCCATTGTCGTCCCACCCATAGCCGCTATAATATTACGACCATGGGGCAATAACGTCTTTAATGTGTTGGTAACAAGTTTTCCCATCTCATCAACTACCTGTAACTGATCATCGCTGTCACCAGCAACGACCAAACAGTTCTCGATCCCAAGCTTTTGACTCAAACGCAATTCCAATTGCTTAAGATCTAATAATTGATCGATAAAACTTGCTAACCCCTGAATAACTTCTTTACCCTTATCTGTCAAGACCATCCCAGACTTAGTTGCTGCGACGAGTTCTTGTCGTTTTAGGCAATCTGCCTCACTCCGTAGGATCCGTTCGCTCATGCCCAAGGCTTCGGCTAATGAACGTCTACCTATTGGTCCAAATGCTGCAATCTGCTTTAGCACTGCGTATCTTTGACTTAAGGTATCGACCACATCTGGAACGATCCGCTCGATCCACTCGATCTCTTGGTGCATAATCTTCGTCTCCCTTTCTGTGGGACATGAAACGTCCAGAGGTTGGACAACTCATTGCTGAGCTGATCACTTAAGTAAATCATCACAAATTATCCTACCGTGATGACCCACTCTCCTAAGCACAATGAAATTATAACAACAATATTTCCCTTTTGCAAGGTATTGAGCGCGAAAATTCAATAAAAAAAACGAAAGTCACTTAGCCACACTACCGACTATCCGAAGTTTTAGCAGTTTACAAGTGTGATCGTTTATAAATTAACGAACTTTAACTTCAAAACATACCCTTATCGCCCGTAAATCAAGGAACGATCATGTTTTTTAGAAAATATTTGGTTTGGTCACTTAAAATCTTTTTCGTTTACTTGAAGAAGCGATATTTAATTTTTCACGATACTTGGCAACTGTTCTACGGGACACTTTCAGTCCATCACTTTGTAACTGCTCTACTAATTTTTGATCTGAAAGTGGTTTATGTTTATCTTCAGCTTCAATATAAGCCTGGATTTTTTTATATACTTCATCAACACTAGTTTCATTGCCAGCTTGATCAGTATTGATCGCTTTGGAAAAGAAACTCCGCAATTCAAAGATCCCAAAGTCAGTCTGCAAATATTTACCATTCACTGCCCGACTGACTGTTGATTCGTGTAACTGTAATTTTTGGGCTACATCACGCAATAGCATCGGTTTTAATGGATGATCTAAGGCCGTAAAAAATTCTGGCTGACGCGCTAAGATCTCGGCTCCAACTCGCTCGATCGTACTTTGCCTTTGAGCCAACTCGGCTACTAAGGTTTGATATTGCTTCTTTTTTTCTTTTAAATAGTCAGACACGCTTTGATCGAGCTCACCAACTAAACTTTCATAATAACTTTTGCGGAAAATGATCCGTGGCTTGACTAAAGTAGTTGATTCTGCTTGGAGGGTACCATTAATATTTTTAACGATCAGATCTGGCGCGATATAGGCAGTTTCACTTTGATCGTAAGCCTTACCTGGTGCAGCTGACAACGTCTTTAGATAATCGATCAACGCCTGCATCTGCTTTAGATCGATCGCCATTTTTTCAGCGATCTGTTCCCATTTACTTTGCGTAAAGAGTTCAAAATGCTCAGCGATCACGCAATAAGCTAGATCATCGCGCCCCCGCTCACTTTCGATTTGAAGTAATAAACACTCTTGCAGATCACGCGCACCAACTCCTGGAGGATCTAAGCGCCACAAAAGGGTCAAGGCATCATCAAGTGTTGTTTGGTCGATCTTTTTATCACGGACCAGTTTTTTTGTATCTAGTTTTAGATATCCATTTTGATCTAAATTTTGGACAAAGTAGACGACCCAATCACGCAAAACAGTTTTTCGCATTGTTAGATTGACTTGATCGAGTAAATAATCAAAAAGCGAGCTAGTTTTGCTTGGCGGTGTCACAAAATCTGGCAATGGCTGTCCGCTTGAACTACCATTAAATGAAACAGCTACAAAAGGGTTATCCAATTCGATCTGTGAGAGATAGTCTTGAAGTTCGCTAGCATTAAATTTGAGCATTTGGATCGATTGTTGCATTTTTTGCGTCATGATCAGCTTACCTTGTTGCTTTTGTTGTAATGTTGCATCTTGTCTAAGTTTCATTTTTTTATCCTTTTTGCAAATTTATACTTGTAATCATATCAAATATATTTTAATATAATAAAGTACGCATCGCTAGTGTAATGGATCGCACGCAAGATTCCGGTTCTTGTAATCTGGGTTCGACTCCCAGGTGATGCATATTTAAACAGTAAACACTGTTAAATCAACGTTTTAGCACTAAAAAAGGGCAAAAAAACGATAGTTACTGCAAGGTTGTTGTCCTTAATCTTTAGTATGCTGAACTATTTTGCCTCCTGTTTTTTGTCAGAAGGTATTTTTTTACGACAAAAAATAACCCCAACCAGCGAACCGATTGAGGCACGTTCATCTAGTGACGGTCTTTCAACCAGTCATAGATGATACTTGATACAAGATTGACTAAGATAGCCAAGATCAAGCTTAGAATTGAAACGAGCATGAAGTTTCACCTCCTGCTGTACTAATTGAAATTGGTTAGATTTCACGCACTAGTCAAGTATACAAAATTTCTTGACAAAAATAAATAACTAGCATAGTATAGTAGTGAAGCGAGCATGGAGACATCTCCTGCTTAGCGAGCTGGTAACTCGCGACCGTCTTACCTTCCAATCAAAAGTTGGAGGGTAATTTTTTTGCACTAAAAAAGCCCCACGTACGGTTCCTGTACAATGTAACAGGTCCAATGTGGGGCGATTGATCTTCTACCAGTATAACACAAAAAGCCCCTTGGTGCCCGTAGACGTTCCAAAGGGTGGCTAGCCTATCAATTGTCAGTATAACACAAAAAGCGCCACACCCGATAATTTTTTCGAGCGTGGCGCTTAGTTTAGCTATTCGTATTTCTTGCCGGTGATCTCTTCATACTGTTCAGCAGTGATAGATCCCATTTTTACAAATTTTTTGATTGACATACCTAGCTTATGCATATACTTACATACGTTATACATCTTCTTTTTCGCCTCCTTCCAAAATATTTACACGAGCTTCCAGCTGTGCAAGTTGAATGGTCATAGCTTCAAGTAATCCTAAAACATCCAACTCTTTATTCGCACCAGTCCATTTTTCACCATCCCAAACAGGGTTTTGGAGATTGTATGTTTTGTCGTTAAAATTTCGAACTGGTGGCAACTCTGTTGAGTTCTCTGGTTGATTTGGAGCCTGCACTTCACCGATAAACTCTTTTGTCACCGCATCATACATATAATAGATAGCCATGTTATTCCTCCTTTCTAACAGCTCCGAGGCTTAAGACATCGGCATCAGACCAGATCCCCAGCTCATACATTACACGAGCAAATACTGGTTTACGTCCATACGATCCACTGTTAGTTCCTTCGTTGCCAAAAGCATTAGACCAATCATATTTTGAAGCGTCTTGAAGCGGATTGATCACTGTAGCTGTTGGTGACCAATAGTCAAATGCTCCGACTTTAGTTCTGAATTTTTCGACCGTTATCGTCCCTCTTGTTGCACCGATAATATTTGGTATAAGGGGCCAAACCAAAAAATCAGCGGCATTTAGATTACCGGAAAAGCCATATCCATAGACTGTAGCAGTTGTCGCATACTCTGGAATTTGTAAGCCACAACCGTTATCAAACCAGATAGTCCAAGGCGTCGTACTGCGATCAAGCGTCCATGCGGTCGGTGCATGTCGTGCTTCGCTGACTTTGTTGCTTTCATCTGATTTAGGCTTCAAGCTGTCAATGAAGTCTTGTTCAGATCCTGTGTTGCCTAAATCAAGCCAGATCTGGTAAGCAGACTTGCCATCTTGACCAGTCAGGCCACGTTCGCCTTGATCCCCCTTTGGGCCCTGCGCTCCATCCTTACCATTTAGGCCGTCATGACCAGGATCTCCTTTATCTCCCTTTGGGCCAGTCTCACCTTGTGGCCCCTGGTCGCCTTTTTCGCCTTTCGGACCAACAACAGGTACACCAACACCACCACTTTCAGCGATTTCTTTTCTAAGTTGCTCGATTGTGATCGTACTTAGCATTGTACCTGTTATATCATTGAGCGTGCTAGATAATCGCAGTGTGATTTGTTTATCATCTGGATAGATATATAGCTTTTCATTGCGATACATCCAAATTTCTAAGCGATAGTCATCTGCAGGCAGATCAGCAAACCTGGCGCTATCAATCGTGATCGCACCATTTGCAATACCGGGTTCAATATCAAGCAAAAAGCCTGTCCTGTTACCGATTTTTACGGTGACGTTATCGTTTTCTGATACAACAGTCTGCTTGCTGTCGTCAAACAACAAAAGCTCATAAACACGACTTGTGTCACGAGCTTTCTGCAGACTATTGTTGATCGTTACTCTACGCATAGCGATCACCTAGTAACGCAATGTTTGGCCGGGATAGATCAGATTGGCGTTTCTGATCCCATTGGTGCTTTGCAAATGCCCCACTGTCGTACCCAAACGGCTAGCGATCACGCTCAAGTTATCGCCAAAACGCACTGTGTATGTGCGCTGAGCTGAAGCTTGACCACTAACCCGAAGAACCTGACCCGGATAGATCAAGTTTGCATTGCGAATGTTGTTAGCACTCTGCAATGCGTTGACTGTTGTTCCAAAACGTGATGCGATCGCACTTAAGCTATCACCAGATCGTACGGTGTACGTGCCTGTTGTAGCTTGCGTGTTGTTCTGCTTAGCAGTCGCTAAGATCTCAACGTTCGAGCGATCAATCCATGACATGATTTCAGCTAACAATACTTTATTACCACTCGTTTGAATGACTTGATAACTCTTGCCTTTGACCCACGAAGGAATGCCTGTGCCATTACTCCAAGTCTTAGCGCTAAAGTTGACCTTGACTGTATACCCAGCTTCAATATCTTTCTTAAGTGTGTTATCAGCTACGATGCCGTCTTTGACAGCGTCTGGCTTAGTTACTGGCCGTTCAGCATCACCATGTTTGTAACCTTTCTTAGTAATACCTAACAAATCAACATTGTAGTCCAAACCATCAGCACGAGCTGTTGAAGAAAATTGCCACATAGCTACACCGTCCATTGAAGGAAAATAGGCCCAAAGCGGTTCAGTATTGATTGCGCTTGTTGGATAAGATGCTACCCAAATACAATTTGGAAACTCTGCTAAAATGCGATTTAGATCGAGATATTGCTGAGCAAACCATTTACCTGTATATAACAGCGGTGTGTATCCAGCTTCACGCACTCGACGCAAGCCGTATAACACATTGTCAGTGTTTGCTTGAACGTTGTCAGTCGCACCTTGCTCATAATCGAGCGCAACGATCGAGCGTTTTGGTGTCTGCACTTTAGGCAAGTGATAGTTCAGCATACGTGCCGTTTGCATCTTATTAGATCCTGTCTCCATCCAAATATATGTGTGCATACGCAGACCCATCGCAATCCCGGTACTGATCTGTGTCTTATATGTCCATTGATCATAGATTTCATTGCCAACAGCGCCACCGATCTGCGCAATACTGAATGTATCGCTGCCTTTGGCTTTTTGAGCATTTGGGCCTTGATATTTAGATGTATCAGTACCAAATTCACGCTCGTCTGCCTTGACGTGATCAGTTTGCACGAGTTTCTTAACCACTGGCGGTGCGATCGATACATTTTGAATTGTATTTTCAGCAATCGGTGCAGAAACAAAAAGAGTCGTTGATGCAACGACTCCAAATAATAATTTCTTCTTATTCAACTAGATCAATCCTCCTTTTTTTGCGGGTATTGAGCAAGCAGTTCTTTTTGTTCAGCGTATGCTTTTTCAATAGCGTTCTCGATTGCTTGTTTATCCTTAATGCTAAAGCCCGCATCAGACAACGCTTTAATTACACTTTGAACCGCATGACTTTTCTTCATCGCACCACTCAAATACTGAGTTACTCCAAGTTTTTGAGCGGCTACCACAGCATCTTTTGCTAGTGGCTCGAGCACGTTGAAAATCGTCCGTGCCTGTACGTTCTTCTTGATCTCACTACCTACAAATGTGATCACTGCCGTTAATACAGTCACAAGTACGGTAACTACGACGTCATTAAATTCCATTTGATGTCCCCCCCCCTACTTTTCATCTTCGAGCTTAGAAATTCTACGCTCGTGATCCTCAAGCTCTTTTGTGTGAGCAACAATATCCATTTTGTTGTCTTGGATCATCTGCTCACGTTTTGAGCCTAATTGCTCCTGTTTAGCGATATTGTCATTTAATTCTTTGATCGTCATTCGTAATGGTGTAAGTGCCGTCTCGAGCGAATGCGTCAAAGCTTTAACTAGTGCACCTAAAAACGTACTAGCAATCGCAATGATCGCTGTCCAATCACTTAAACTGAGCCCTAAAAATTCATGATGCAAAACAGCACCTCCTTTTATGCCTCCCACCCACCACAAAAAATCATTTAAGATAAATCGCCTTGTGGCTATCGAAAGCCGAGTAATTATTATCGATCTGATCTGTACCGTAAATATCTTTCCTTGCGGGTGTCCATGGTGTTGCTTGTGACCCTTCCTCGACTTTGATATTTGCTAAATACAAGTCAGCAGATACTCCTTCTTGAATGGTTGCGTTATTGTCAAAACGAATATATCCCTCATCGTTATTTCCAGTATTAAAACTTACCGACTTATTTACCACTCCACTATCACTTAACTTTTGGCTCGCAATTGGTAATATTGCTTCTGTCCAAGTGGCTTGGCTAGTGTGCATGCGTGCCAAAAAGTATACATCATAGCTTGCCAAAGCATAATTATGAAACCCAGAAAAATTGATAGTGTAAATCGTATTTGGCTTTACTCTAAAACGATCCGAACCAACGGTCACTTCCCTCGTTGTACTTTTATTTGAAATAATAAGCATATTTTCAGTATTATTTTTCCAAAATGGATGCTTGCCTAAGTATGGTTGGCCAACAGTATTAGTATCAGTCCAACCATTCAAATTCTTAAAGTTACTTGAATTTGCAACTAAATTGATCCCTGGCATCTGCAAATTAGTGACTAGTTTTAGCTCGTCCGACAATTTATCAAAGCTATTCTTTAACTCAACTCGGCTCTGTCCATTAGAAACGGATACTACTTTGCCTTGTAGCGTTTGCCGGTTACCACCACCAAACATGCCAGCTGGTTCGGTTCCTAACGGTACAGCTCCAAGTGGATATTCCATGTACTCAAGTGTTACTTCCGAATTGACCGGTAAAGTCTTATCAACGATCATAACTAGACCTCGTGTAGTCATTGTGATTGTAGCTCGTGTACTTTCACGTAGTCCGTTGTATGCTGAAACACCTAGTGTATATGTCGTCTTGGGCTTTAGGCCTGTAATCTCAACTTGCCTTGATGTTGTTTCTTTGATCTTGACGTTATCTTTATAAATGCGATACTGCATTTGCTATCAACTCCAATTCAAAGTCACACTATTAGCTGTTACATTTGAACCACGTAAGCCACTGACGTTGACTAGCGCTTCGTATACCGTGATACGTACTAGACTAGACTCAACGCCACCGATCGTGGCTTTAATATCCGTTGTACCAGTCTTTTTTGCGGTAATATTTCCATTTTGATCGATCGTCGCTACTTGCGCATTCGATGACGTATAGGTAACAGTGCCATCCGTTTGATTTGCTGGATTGATCGTCACAGTAGCTTTAGCGATCCCGCCAACTTCCAGCGAAGTCGAATTGATCGTTAATGTAACCGATACCGCAGAGATCCCAGATGTCGCAACAGTCACAATGTTAGACTTCTCGCTTTCACGTAGCCCGTTATGTGCAGAAACAGCAAAGCGATACGTTGTTTTAGCTTTCAGATTTGTTGCGGTGTAGGTCGTTGTATCTGTGACTTCTGCAACTTTTTGCAGTTGTCCAGTTGATCCTTCACCACGATAAATGAAAAATTTCATTTGTGATCACCCGCCTTACTAGCCTTCAGGGAACATCTTGTCATAATCTTCTTTTGCAAAATACTTTACTTCAACGAATAATTGTACATCTTCTTTTGTGAATAACCCCATCTTATAGAAGCGGTTCACTACTTCGTAACTGTATAGCATACTAGTTAGCCTCCTTTACGTTATTTGCTTGTTGTTTCATCAATGTTGCTAAGAGCAATGCGCTTTGTTCTCGCTCTTTCTTAAGAGCATCGACATCAGCTTGCAGCTTGGCAAAACTCAACATCTGTTGTGCTTCTTGTTTTTCCGCAGGCGTTACTGCTGGAACGTTATCTGGGCGCTGTTGTTGCGCAAATTCTTTGTCGAATTCTTCTTTGGTCATTGACACCCACTCTGTTCCGTTCCACGTAGGTGCATACATTCCTGTACCATCTGCATTGACTGGCGCAACTGTTGTAGCATTAGTTGGAACTGATCCGTCATCAGCAATCACATCAGTATATGCAAAGCGCTTAGTATCATCAAAATAATAAATCAACATCTAACTTCCACATCCTCTCTAGTTGTATAAGATACCTGCGAATTTAATATCCATTCCGCCATTATTCCATTCACTACCACGGGTGTAGATGGTTGCAGCTGCTTTATCTGGTTTAAAATCAACATCATATTGTTTTGCATCGTCAGAGATACGTCTGCCAACTCCAAAAGAGGCAAACTTCGTAAAACCGCCTAAATATGACTTTGGAATAGCTAAAGCTTCTTTAAACGTCCATCCTTTGAGTGTGACATTTCCGATATAACTTTGAAAATAGATGATCGCAAAACTATCGAATTTGAAGATGAGACCCTTGCAAGCATTACGGTCAACGTTAAAACCATTGAGCGCTGTAAACTGCTCTTTTGGAATTTCTACTACACTACCGTTCATGCGTTCAAGTTCAGTTTTGATCTTATTGAAATTTTGTTGGATCGCCTCTGGTCCACCATTCATACCAGTCACGATCGTTTCTAACGAGATAGCCATAAACTATCACCCTCCTTTATTTTTCCCAATCTAATTTTTCCGTTTCGTCATTGATCCGTGTTGCACGTAAATTACGTGGTGCGCTCACTGTTGTAGGCTGTTGATCTATTTGCGGTGGTGCAACTGAATCAGATGAGATCTGATGTTGCCCATTTCCAGCCAAAGCACATCGATCATCGACTTCGCCTAGATCAAAGCGCAGTGTTTTATAATCGTCGATCAAATACCAGTAGCCATACTTATATTCAACGACTCCACGCATTGCATATGTCGTTGGCAAATGGATCACTACAGTATTTAGATCTTGATATTCGATCTGTGGTGCTACGCTAGTAAAATTAGTACCACCAAATGATCCGCTTGGACCAGTACCTAAACCACCGGTTTCAGTACCGATAGCGTATTCGTAGTAAAGAATGTTTACTCGTGGATTGCGATTTTGATTGTGTTTCAACGTGATCGTAAACCCAGCTGGCACGTATGATGCTAACAGGCTTTCGATGTGCTCAAGTCGATTATCCAACGTGATATAACTCCCGTATCGATTTGAATTTCTAGCTAGAATAACTTCGCTATCGACTGTAGCATTTGCGATCACTTGCAAAAATTGGTTTTCCAAGTCAGTTTGTCGTCCTTCAACTTGACCTTGTCTGTTGACAAGTTCGAGTTTCAGATCGTTCATCGCTCGCTTGAATTCTTGTTCATCATTGATCAGATACTGTGCGATACGTGCTGTATAGATTGCCCACTGCGCTAGCGTCTCACGTACGTCTTTACCGTACATTTTTTCGCGTAACCAGGTAGCAACTGTTTGAGCAACCTTTTCAACGTCACCAACCGAAATATCACGCTGGAGCTTTTTTAAATCTTCTTGCGTTATCGGTGTGTTATCTCGATACGTCACTTTCTCACTTCCTTTCAACTAAGATAAGTTTTGAATTTTTCGCTAGGCTCTGTGTTCATATCAACGTTGCCAGTGATCCCAGACACTCGACCTTTACTTGTGTATTGCCACAAATCATAAGGATGTGTAGGCTTCGTGCTATTGACGATAGAACCGTCGTTTTGTCCGTAACTTGGAATCCATATTGCACCAGCTCTAGCAGTGTTCAAATTGAAGCTGTTATACAGGTGATTTGCGATATACAGTACGATCTTGTGATCTGGAACGCCTAAAGTATTAAGCTGTGACATGAACGCTTCGATGCCGGCTCGCATTTGAGATACATTACCGCCCATTTCGACACTTTCCACATCGATCGCATAAAAAACAGGCTGCTGCTTGTTAGCAACAACCCGCTGTGTTCTCTCAAAGAAATCTCTAGCTTCTTGCTGTGAGTCCGATGTCGATGTACCTCGGAAATAAGCATACACTGCATATTTACCGCCAGCCGAAATACATTTTTGCAAGTTCTCCATGTATTTCAGATCCTGGTGCGACGATCCATCTTGAATACGAATGATGCTCAAAGTTACGTCATCTCTGACAACGCTATTCCAGTCGATAACACCTTGCCATTCCGAGACATCAATAATTTTCCCGATGTGCGCAGGTTGTGGCTGTGGCGTCTGTCCATTGAATTTGTTTTCAAGTTCCTGCAAAGCCTGCTGTAAGCTTTTAATTTGAGCATTTGAACTTTTAAGTGCCTTTTCGAGATCTGCAGTGCTTAACTTTTGATCTCTGATCAAATTATAAAAAGCGTCACGTTCAGCATCATAAGCTTGCGATGATTGATTTCTATACGCATTTACAGAAAGAGGATCATTACTTAGAGTTATCGTTGTGTTTTGAACTTGCAATAGATCTATCGACATTGACACGATCCGTTCATCGATTTCTAGGCCTTGCAAAGAATTCTGTACGGTAACAGTATCTCCACAATCGAACATAGCGACACCATCTTTGATATAAGATAGGTCAACATACGTCAACTGTATCTCGTACTTGATAGCTTTTTGAGACGCTAGATAAGCACGTCCTTTTTGTAGCAAAGTATCAGCAGTATTAACATCATCCCACGTCTGCGTTTTTGCTCTAATCCCAAATTCTTTGATCAATTCTTCATCTCGCAAATATTCGTTGCCACCATTAGCGCTAGCGATCGTTAAACGTGGACTCGATACTTCTGTCTTGTTTTCTTCATTAGTCTGGCGCTCTTGTGTAGCTCCTAGTGGTTTAAGCACTGTAACGACTTCAGTAGGGTCGATATTTCTCGAAGACGATAGCAAATTTTTAGCCAGCATTATCTTTTGCGAAGCTGTCCCGCCGATTTTAGGCATATAGTCAAGATAAAGCTCACCATTTTCATTGCGAACTCGTAGCTCGCCACCTAAACGACTAACAAGCTTATCTTGAATGTTGTCGTAAGTATCTTTGGTGTCATCGACAAAGCGATAGACGTTATCAGTTGAATTCGTAACGGTTACTTCACCTAAGCGCATCTGTTTGTAACTTTCAACTTGCTTATTGTGCTCGTTGATGAGCGCTTGTAAAAAGTCTTTTGGAGTTGTGTTATGAAACTCATTCCACGGTTGAACACTATCATGCAAAAAGCCTTCTAACCCCTCACAGACTGCCGTTTTTTGGATAATACCACTTGTATCCATGCTATCGGAATAAGTCAACACACGACCTTCAAACAGAACTTTATTTTGATCTGGACGTGTTACTTTTACAAAGAATTTGTACGGCTTAATAATCGCATAGAGTTTATGTGAAGGATCTAGCGTAAATGTAAAGCTATCATAGGCACTAACACTCTTTGAAACTGTTGCAGATACTAACCTAATACGTTGATAAATATCTGAATTAAGTAACATTTCTGGGCCATTCCAGCCCTCTCTAATCGTTACTCGATAGCCTTTACTCATTAGATCACCTCTTCTGTCCAATCGAATGATACTTTACCATTACCAACGATCGTGACTAAACTTTCGCCTTTGGGTAGTATCAGATCATCACTTGAATTACCACCGCTACGCAAGTGATAACGCTGATCATTCAAGATAAGATCGACTGGATTTTCACAAGTGACTGTAAGTTCTGCTTCACGATCGCCTGTATTGATCAACATTAGATTTTCAAACTCTTTAACATCAAAACTTGTTTCTTGCGCAGCATCAAGGTCAAAGCTAAATGGATCCCAGACATCATCAAAACGCTTTTTGAGTCGATAGGCATCACACTGAAATGTGATCGTAAGCTTTGAAAAGTTATAGTTTTCTTCTAACGTTGGTGCTGTTTGAACTTCACCCATAAAGGCATAATTCGGCATAGCATCATCACGTAACAAAATCTTTCCAACTGGCTGATATAGCCAACGTGTGATCTCAGTAACCTTGCTATATAACTCGTATGGATCTTCACGCCCGTATGCTATTTTGCAAGGAAATGTGATCGTGCGTTCATCATAGACATTCTCGCCGTAGACGTTGCTCAAGTCTACTTGCTTTGAACTGTACGGCAACTGTATCAAGCTTTTTCTTTTTTGAGGTAGCGTCACTTGTTTAGTATCTAAAATCCTTATACCGAACTCACTAGAATGTCTACCGTTGAATGTAAAGCCATAAGCTTTATTAGAAGTTGACATCTACCGCCATCCCTCTCTTTCCTAAAATGTCTCTTTGATTGCGCTCATGAGTACCGTAACGTTCATAAGCGACTGCAAAACTTCGACCATCTACCTTAACTTGCTTATCAGCAATGATATCAAGTTTTCGATTGATAGCTTCGATTTGTTGACTATAATCAGTACCCATGTAGCTTTGCGTGCTATGAGTAGTGCCAACGCTTTGACTTGTACTTGGTGTCGTGGCGTAGCCGTTTGATCCACTAAATTTAGCACTATCGATAATATGCGCGATCTTTGCGCTAAAACTGTTCGGATTGATCTCAGCCCGTTGCTTGATTGCACTAGCTAACAAGCTGTCTGCATTTGGCTTGCGATTGTTGATCACAAATTCGTCACCATCTTCTGCGATCCAAGCTAGTTGCTTGTTATAGACATGACCACCGTTGGCGTAACCATGACCGTGTCCGATCACAGCAAGCATGTCAGATCCGTAGCGAGCTTTAGCATAATGGATCGCTGCTAGCATATTATCATAACCGTTAAAAATATCTTTATGACCCGGAAACGCATGCGCATTGAAAGTCGCTGAAATAGTTTGTAATAACCCTTTAGCCAAATCACCACTGATTGTGTTTTGATCAACGTACCCATTTTGTACTGCTTTCGGATTGCCTCCAGATTCGCTTTGGATCTGACGCAACCAAGCTTGTACGTAAGCATCTGATGTTGGTAAACCGTTAGCGGCTAACGCCTTTTTAACATATGGTTCCCAGCGTTTTGCACCTTCTCCAGGTGGGTTAGATCCGCCAGATTCGTCAAATTTTTTCTTAAAGTCTTCGAGCTTCTTTCTGAACCAGTCAACAGCTTGTTCAGGTACATATTTACCAGCACCCTCACCAATATCATGCCAGATTGCACTAGCAGTATTCTTTTCTTTCTTGAATAGGTTCATCAGCAATTCTAGTGGGTTCTTTAACGCATCTTCTAGTTGGTCAATTTTATCAGCTAGCCACTCGCCTATATCGCCGGTTGCATTCCCAATAAAGCTTGCAGCTTTTCCTAACCAGTCGCCAAACCCGCCCTTATATTGTGGCAAGCCAAGCAACATAGCGGTTTGTTTAGCCGGCATAACAGCATCTCCAGCTTCTAAATGAGTGAGCACATTGCGTTCCTGTGGCAACTCAACTGAGCCATCACGTCTAAAAATAGCTTCTCGATATGTTGTGCTTTCTTCGTCATTGACCAATGCTAGTGTTGATCGTGATATCCGACCACCTTTAGCAAGTCGAGGTATTCTAGGAACTGTTTTCTTAGATCCACCAAAGAAACTAACGACATTGTTGATACCATCGACACCGCCATTAAGGAAGTCAATAACTCCATTGAGCCCATTTTTGGCGTTTTTCTTAATATCATTCCAAATATCAGAAAAGTAATCTGAAATACCACCCCAAATACGTTTCCAAGTTTGACTGATAGAGTCAAGAATACTAGACATGGTATCTTTTAATGCATTGAAGTTTTTACCGGCCTTTTTACGAGCGTCAGATGTGTGCTCATCAACGTAACCAGCAACCTTACTCCAAGTTCTTGATGTAACATCTTTTACAGCATCCCATTTTTCACCGACTGACGTTTTTAAAGCTTCTGCATTCCTTTTTGCAACGCTGTGCGCTTTATCTGTCATGTTGCCGATCGTATCTTTTACTTTGTTCCATTTATCAGATGTAAACTTCTTGATACTATCCCACTTATCTCCGATCCAGTCTCCTAATTTACTAAAAGCCTTTTGAACTGGTTTAAAAATAGCATTAGCAACTTTAACAATAGCATCTTTTATAGAATTCCAAACTTTTTCAGTTGTCTTTTTAATACCATTCCACACACTCGACGCTGTTTTAGATATTGCTTTCCAAGCAACTTCAAGTGGTTTGTGAACTTTCTTCCAAATTGCGACGATCGTGGCTGATACTAAAACAATAGGTGCTAAGATAACAACGCCAATTGCTTTAAATGCGATTTCGGCAGCTTTTTTAATGCCGTCCCAAACTTTAGATAGTGGTTTCATGACTGCGTTAAAACCTTTAACGATAGAGTCACCGATTTGTTTCGTCCACTTCTTTATCCAAGAAATCACGCCAGAAAATCCATCAACGATACCGTTATAAACTTGTTTACCAATTTTAGCGACACTTGACCCAAATTTCTTTATTGCACTCCATGCTTTATCAACTGCGTCTCTGAATGGTTTGAAATGCTTATAAGCCTCATAAACCGCAATACCTAAAGCGATGACTGCACCGACAATCAAAACAACAGGATTTAGTGCCATAACAGCATTAAATGCTGTTTGAATACCAGTAGCAATCTTAGTCGCGTTGGACAGAGCCGTAATTCCTGCACTAACACCATCAAAAATAGCTTTAGCACCTTTGAGAGCTAGAATAGCTGTACCAATACTGCCGATCGCAACACCTACCGCTTTTAATTTCCCTTCATGCTTAGTGATCGCTGATGCGCCTTTACCAGTATCGTTAAGTGCAGGAACAAGTGGCGATATTTTATCAAACGCAGCACCTAACGCTTTACCAACAGCATTAAGCACATCTGCGAATGTTGAAAAAGCAGACTTAGCAATGATACTGGCCATTTCACCCACTGCACGATTTACAACCTTCATGTACGAATACCATACATTCAAAGCTTGTGAAATTGTAGAAAAGATACGGGCTACTCCACTAAAATCCAGTTTTCCTTTTGCATCATCCGCATTTTTTCCAATCAAACCAAATCCTTCTGCCAATCCCTTGACAAACTCTACTGTTGTCGAAAACATTGCACCTGTGATCACACCTAAAAGACCACCAATAGCTTGTTCGATAGGCTTGATCGCATCCATAACTCGATCAAAGCTCTTTTTAAAGCTCTCGACGTTTTGAGTGATCTCTTTGTTATTCAAAACGCCAGCGACGTTTGCTTTAAAACTCGTCGCAAACATAGATAAAGTATTGCCGATCGCACCAAATACACCAGAGAACACACCACCAAGCGCGTCAATGATTTTTTTGTTGTTCTCGATCGTCTTTGTGATCTTGCCAAACGTATCTTGAACAATATTGCCCAACCCGTTGATAGGCCCGGTTATGCGATCTTTACCAAAAGCATCAATGACGTTCTTCATACCGTCAACGACTGCAGCTTGTAGGTTACCGATCGCACCTTCAAATGTCTTAGTAGACTCAGCGGCTTTTTTGGCTCCGTCAGTTTGGCCAAGTTTCATCAAAGCGTCGCTAAATTCTTGTGCTGTGATCTCACCATTAGCCATAGCATCACGGAAATCGCCAGTATATGCGCCAGCATCTTTCATAGCTTTTTGAAGTACGCCGGAAGCCCCCGGAATCGCATCTGCAAGTTGGTTCCAGTTTTCGGTAGTTAGTTTACCAGCCCCGGCGGTTTGAGTAAGCATCATTGCCACTGATTTAAACGTCTCAGCATTACCACCAGCTTGAGCATTCAAGTTCCCGGCTGCTTCTGTCAGGCCCATATAATCCTTGATACCATTAGCGGCTAACTGAGCTGTTGTATTAGCAATATCATCAAGTCCATACACCGTTTTGTTAGCGTAGTCCATGACTTGATCAGACGTCTTTTTGATTTCATCTTCACCAAAGCCACCAAGTTGCATTGTCGATCTAAATTTGTCCATCGCATCCGAAGCGTTAGCACCTTCAACGACAACATCTTTTAGACCGTCTACTAACATTGTGATCCCGTTTAAAGCAGCACCACCAAGAAATGACCCAGCTACGATAGTCTTTAGACGCGTAAACCCGCCTCCAGCACTTGTAGCCTCTTTATGGATCGCTCTCAGCTTATCGCTTGCGTTGTCATTCAATTGAACTTCAGTCAAGATCTTTTTAGGTAGCTTGTTTAGCAAAGCTTCATAATCAATCACTTCGCCTTTTTGTGCTTGAGCCAAGATCTCCGTGCGGGTCTTTTTTGGCACTCGTTTTAAAAGGCTCGTAAAATCGTCTATGCCGGCTTTTTTAGCGTCAGCGTCTAACTTTACCTTTTGTTCTTTTGGAAGCTTACGAAGGCTAGTTATGACTTTTTGCGTACCTTTCTGCGCCTCACTATCATCAACTTTAGGTGTGATCGTGGCTGTCGGCTTTTTGAGTTCTGCATCAACATCTTTTTTGACGTTTTTTGCCTCGCTTACAACGCTATCAGACGCTTTTTTAAAGTCGCTATCCATCTCACTTCCTGCACCGTCGCCAAGATCTTTGAGTAACCCTTTGGCTAGTTGCATATCGCTTTTAAACTTGTCAAGTGGCATATCAATATCGATCGTAACAACACCATCAGCCATTCAATCACTTCCTTTCTTTTTGATGTTTAGCCATGCTGTAGAAACCATTAAACGCATCATCTGCACGCTGTTCTTGAGCTTTAACGTTATACTTGTCACCTAAAGAAAAATGATCTTTAGCTTGTTGCAATTCATTTAGAGCGTTTCCTTCTAGGCCGTCAATAGGTCGACGTCTTATATCGATGATACGCATGATATAGCTATCTTCGCTCAACCCGTTAAATAACGCTTTGAACTCGTCCCAATGCAATCTTCTATTTGCTGGTTTATAGAGTTCACGAGCTAAATTGATATGATAGCATTGCATAAAGCTCGCGAAGATTGCTTCTGCATCTTTGGTGTATGAATAATACTTGATAGCTTCCATCTCGTTACCTTCGATGTCTCTTGCTGGTTCTGATGCCCCGTAAGACTGTTGACCAATGTAATTGATAAGTGCATCAGTGCCAGTAACAATAAAATCTGGATCTTGTGGCGCATCATCTCCAAAAAACATCTTGAAAGCGGTCAAGAATTTGTGTTCATTATCAAGTACGTCATCATCGAGCATTTGGTAGAAAGCTAGTACGTTATCGAAAGCCAAATTGACCGGATAAAATTTGCCGTTATATTCAACTGAGCGGTTTAATCTTTCGGTCAAACTGATCATTTACATCACTTCCGATTTTTACGCTTTTTCTTAGTATAGAGACTCATGCGATCGTTTTGCTTTTTTTCTTCTTTTTGCTTTTCTTTGATAGAGTCAGCGTAGATTTTGCGTAACTGTCCGATCAAGAAGCTCAACGCTGCGATCTTATTGCCAAATTTAGCGTATAAGCGTTCTCCTTCACCTTCTCCAAATAACTCATCGAGCGTAGAAGTTAATTTAGCACGCAATTCGTCAAAAACTCCATTAACAAGCTCTTCGCGACCACTTTCGCCCATTTCGATAAGCTCTTTTTCTTTTGTATTGTCAAGTGTCGATAGATATGCTCCCATTTCTGTTTGAAGCTTCGTCAATTTCTTAAACATCTCATCGTTGATCACGATTGGATATACCTTGCCAGCAAGTCTAACTTCTACTTTCGTTGTATTGTCGATAAGTGCATCTAAATTGATTTGTTTAACAGCCATTTTATTTCCTCCATTATCGTTTCACTTTTCTCGCCTCTGTTTCTTTGTGTTGGTTTATTATTCCGTTGCGCCTGTTGTTTCGACTAGCTTAAACGTTCCTTCTTCATCCCCCGGTACCACTTTCAGCTTACCATTTGGAATTACTGGCTCACCGTTCATGCCTAAAACAAAACTAAATGTTTGCTTAGCATTAGCATTACCACCGCTAGCAACGATCGTCATGATAGTCACATGTGCTACAATCATTTCACCGGTTGAGTTTACCCATAACATGCGAGTTTTAAGAGCTTCACCAACAGCAAATTCCTTACCTGCAACAAAGTCTTGCGCTTTGTCTCCGTAAACGCGGTGTCCAGAAAATGACCACTGTGGTCGTTTACCAGTGATGTCATTAGATCCGTAAGCACCACCATCGTAATAAGCGTCGTTATTAGCTGTTTCGTTACCTGCCGGTGTGACACTGGCGATACCTTTAGCTAAACGAGCCCACTTTGCGTCTGAAATATCGTCTAATTTATCTCCACCAGTAACGTCGATGTAATATTGATTGGTCGAGTTCAATAAAAAACCATCACTAACCGGTTCTGAGTTAGCGACTTTTGTTGTATTAATAGCCATTTTTAGCCCTCCTATTTGTTAAAAGTATCTACTACAACTTGAAAATCAAGCACATACACAGCTACTCCCGTTGTGTCTGCGGAAACGATATGTGGAAATGATGTAAGTTGTAGTGTATTAAAAATAAAACTCCCGTCTTGACTAGCGACAGAAAACTCGTGATCGCCGAGTAATTCAGCAATAGAAAAAAGGCATTGATTGATCAACGCCTCATCATCCGATCGCATAGCAATCTCAAAATTAAACTGTTCTGTTTTGTTACCTTCGTAATCACAGCTGATTACGTTTGATCCTGGCAACATGTAAAGTCTCAGTTCCGGAATCTTTTTGCCATTCATGTACCCACGTTTGATAGCAACAGGCAATTCGATGGTATTTATCGTCTTTTGCAATACACTTTCTAGGTCCATCTACTGTCCTCCTTTTTCCCAACCAACAACAAAGGATCGTTTCCAGCTTTTCATGTATAAAGACTTAGCCTTCAGATCCCAGCGCTTAGTAGCAAGCGGGTGTTGGTTGCGTGTATAGTTGACTACTGGACTACCGTTGATAATGCCGTAAAATTGAGTCCTTGCATATGGAGCTTGCCAACTGATGTGATTTTTAAACGTATGACCCGTATTAGACAAGTGCCCACTTTTGAACGGAACAAATTGATCCATGTCAGCAGCTGCTTGATTAGTTGCATGATACAAAGCTGAATCAAGTCTAGTAGATGAACCCTTTTTATCAAATCCATCGCCATGAAAAGAAACCGTTACACTCATCACAACACCTCCAATTCATAGCTGTAAATACCACTTCCAAAAGGATCTTGATTGACAACAATATTGGTGATCGTCCACTCTTTCCCAGCATATTTGATCTTATCGCCTACATCTTCTCTTGAAAGTTTTGGCATCGGATCAGTTACACCCGCAAACAAAAAGACAACTGCATTAGCCGTGATGACACGACTATTACCGTTGCCTGCGTATATCGTTTGCTCTTGCACGATCACATTATTTACCTGTATTGTTTTCTCTGCTTTGATTGGTTTACCCCAATCATCAGTTTCATCGCCAATGTTGCTTTCTATAAATTCTACTTTTTGGTTACACAATTGTTTGCTTATCCGTGGAATGTTTACCATGTTGATCCCACCCCACGATACAACAAACCATAATGCGCTAAAAGTGTGTAGGCTTCACGACATAAGCCAGCAACGACCCTATTGGATACTTTATCTCCCGGTGTAAGTGATAACCGTCCGATCGACACACTCGAAAAGTTAGAGTTAGCCATATCATACGATGTTCCGCCACCAGCATTGATAAAATCGATTTGTTCACAGATTGCACGCTTAAATGCTTGGGCTCGCAAGCCGAACGTATCTTCTTCGATATTACGAATAACATAGAAGTCTCGAGTTGCGTTATCGATCATACGTTCAGCTTTTTTTGCAATCCTATCAAAATCATTAGTATCTACAGCGTCATACCCTAAACTTACGTAGTCTTCAAAACTAATATACACGGTTATCACCACCTAACTATTTTGACTTAGCTGGTTGTGTTGCCACATAAATAGCTTTCTTAGCGTTCTCAAAAATAACAGCATCATAGTAGCTTAAACCTTTGATCGTCCAACGATAGCCCGAGCGGTCATCTTCTGGCGAGATAACATCAATTGTGTTATATTTTACGATCGGTGCCACAGCAAATAATGGAACTGCCATGAAATTAACGTTATCTGCGATACTTAATCCTTGCAGACGTTGCTTAGGTACTGTCAAAATTGGTGTGCCTCCATCTAATTGAGCAACACGGCGATCGATACCGTTGATTGACTGTTGATTTACTGTAAATGACTTATTAACTCCGTCAGAATTCTTTAGTGCTTTATAGTAATCAGATGACACAAGCATGATCCATCCGCCCGGAATTTCGTTATCTGTCATGTATTGTTCTACATCATCATAAGCCGCTAACGCATTCTTGCTATCGATACTATCAGTCACTAACTTACCACCGTTAGTTGCTGTATCATATAGCTTTTGAGCCATGAATTTATCACGATGTGGCACTGTGATACGCTGTGTGTGTTCACGTACAACATTAGCTACTGTATATGCTCCATTTTCAGACATATCAAGCTGATCTAAGTCGTAACCGATCCATTCTTCTTTAGTAAGTTCAATTGTTTCTTTTGTGACATTTACATTTTTACGTGCATTGTCGCCATTACGAACATATGCTGTTGCATCAGCAAATCCATCCATTTTGTTGATACGTACTGAACGAACTCCAGTGAAATCCGCAGCACTGATCGATTTAGCTCCACCCGTTAAAGGTTGCCAAATCTTTGAATCAGCATGAAATTCACCATCAATTTTTGCTAAGTCTTTACTGTCTAATACGACTGTCATTTATAATTCCTCCTATTCGTTTGCCATTCGTCCGGCAATCTTTGAAACGATTGGATCAACGTTAGTTTCTTTTCCGCTATTATTGCCTAGCTCTGAACCAACTACGATCCGTCCGTTTGGTTGTGCTTTTTCATCTTCAAATAAAAAGGCATTGTCTTTTTTGATTGCTTCGAGCTGATCATCAAAGCCACTCAACTTACCGTCATCACCAACAGTAATATCATCTGCTTTTAGTAACGCTTGAACGGCAGTGACATTCTTTGCATTTGCATCTCTCAAAGCGTTTTGGATCTTGAATTCTTTAGCCTGTTTAGCAAGCTTAGCTTCGTAATCTTTTGACGCTGCCTTATTATCATCTTGAAGTTGCTTGATCTGATTTTGCAGTTCTTCGCTATCACCAGCTGACTTCTTGAGATCATCAAGTTGTTTGTCACGATCGGTAACTTGTTCTTTTAAGCTATCACGCTCGCTAGTTAGTGATTGCACATCATTTTTTAGACCTGAAACAGTCTTGCCGTGCTCAGTCATTACTGATGTGATCTGTTCATCAGATAAGCCGTGTTCTTTTAAAAACTCTCTTGTTAATGCCATGCAAATCTCTCCTGTCGTTTTTATTTTTCGTGGAACGCTCCACGAGATTGATTGCATAAAAAATAAGCCTTTTAACGACTTGCTCAGGTCGAACTATTAAAAAACATCAGTAATATCAAAGCGGATTGACATTGCCAACAATATCAGATATTCCCTTGATCGATTTCTTTACTTTTTGTATCGTGCTATTTTCATGTAAATAAGAAATCCCTTTAGGACTGATCATGATATCGTTTTGAAGATGCTTTCCCGCATAATCTTCGATATACGCTGCATTAAGAATAAACCCTTCTTCATCTAACGTATCAAAGATATATTCAAAATATCGATCGTTGATTCCTAACCATTGTGGAGTTAATTTATTAGCATCAACATCTTCGCCATTTTTCAAACAATTATACAAATACATCAGAACTCGATAGACCAAAACGTAATAATCATTTTTAGCCATTGTCCACCTCGGATATTTCCTTTATTTCATCCTCAGATATTGAGAGTCCTGTCTCAAAACCGGGTTTATTAACATTGACTACATCTAACCACCATTTTCCGTCGTCAGAATCGTACGGGGTTTCAATACTACTAACATACCCCGTCCATTCTACATCCTCAATATCAATTATCCTAACATTTTTTCCTAGATATTTATCCATACTAAGCATCCTCATCATCTCCATTCATTTGTTTCTTAAACGGAACGATATGTGTACGTCTTTTCGAATGATGGATTTTAATCCAATCTGTCTCTTCACCGGTATTATAATCAATACCTACAATATGGTCAACTTTAACAATTTCCCTATTGTCCCAAAGGCCTTTTCTATTTTTCTTAATTCTTCCCTTACCTGCATATTCATCAAGTAATGCTTGCGGATCTTCATTATCATACAAATAGCTCTTGCCTTCTACTCTAGTAGACTCCATATGTGGGGCTTGTTTCTCTGGATTGATTTCTTTCCCCCACTGACCACTTTTCAACATTGTCTCGACATGAATTTGTGACGGTGTTTTAGCTACCTTATCAATTTCGATAAGATTTTGGGCTATTTGTTCTCTAGAATAATCGCGTGCTAAAACTTGATGTCTTTCACTAGAATTAGTCTCTGAAATTAGCGCTCTAAGCCTTTTTTGGCGATTTTTGATCAATGTTTTAGCTCTTATAATTTCAGCTTTATCACCTAATTCTTCCGCAACTCGCAAGCGTTTCTTAGCGTCTCTGATAGAACGTTCATACTGACGTTGCTTTTGTTGCAAACCAGCATTCTTGATTGCTTCTTCTGGTGTGACTGTCGGATGCTGGTTATTAGTATTTATATTTTCTGAGAATGGATAAAAATTGTGACGACAATTAATACCAAGCGTCCCACTAGGTTGACCATAGCCATGATTATAAATGCTGTCATACTTAGGGTTATATTGTGGATCATTTGGCGGGACCATATTGACAACATGTCCTTGTATCGGTGCACAAGCTTTACGGCTTGCCATGTGCCAACTCATGACACACAACGTTTGCCCGTAGTCCTGCATACGTTGAGTTCTGAGCTCGTGATACGTTCGATTTACCGTTGTAGTGATCACGGTGCGGGTATAACCTTCTATACTCCATTGATGCCCAGCCTTATCCACCATATTTGATTTTAGACCTGCATCAACTTGCTTATAGATCGCATCTTTGATCGCTTGTTCGTTGGTTTTTAGGCCCGTCATACTCTCAATAGTCGCTTGCTTTAAAATCGCTTGGTATGCGCGCATTGGTGCACTATTACCAAAGTTACGCGTTAGCAGTGTCTGATTAACGTTGTTATTTAAATCATCCCAAGTTTGTTTTCTAAGCGCATCTAGTAGATCGCTAGCTTTGTCGCTGATAGGCAAAGCCTTATGTTGCATACGTTGCAACTCTTGATCACTTTCGTCAATGATCGCCATTCCATTTGTTTCCACAAAGTCATAAATAGCTTGTTGCGATAGTCCGTCATAGTTTGCTACTAGCTTGATTATCCGCTCGTTTAGCACACCCATTTTGTTAAGTTGGTCAAGTTGCCACTTAAGTACATCTTCTTTAGCCACATTAGCAAAATCAGCATTTTTGAGAGCATTGATGATCTCACTAAAAATGCGCTCTTCAAGGTTTGAGTACAAATTGATGATGTTGTCACCAGCTTGTTGCATGCGATCTCTTGCAGTCATGATCATTCAACTTCTTCCGGTTCTTCATCGATCGAATTAGCGCTGAAATCTGGACTCTCTGCGTCAACTTGCTTTAGCCATTGTTTAGCTTCTTGCTCAGACAGTCCATAATTACGCATCAAATATTGCAACTTTGGCATGATGCTTGCAGCAACATCTGTACGCTCTTCTTCTTTTTGCTTATCTTTATCGACAAAGACGCCATCATCAAAATGCGTATCGATTTCAACGTTAACATCGCCTGTATAACGAGCTTGTCCATCACTAAATAACTCACCGATTGAAGCGACTTCTAAAATAGCTTTGCAGAGATCTTTAATAAAGCCCTCGACCTGCGTTAGATAACTTGATCGAGTCTGATAAGTCTTACTGTTATTTGACACGACTTCTGTAGCTGTCGTGATAGATCCATTTGAACTAAGACTAAATGTCCCAGCACTAAAACCGACATAATCTTCAAACGATCGCAACAAAATATCTAATGAGTCATGATATTGGCTCGCTCTAATTTCTGGCGTTAGATTTTGTATACCAGATTCAGCTGAATCACCACGCAATTTAACATAAACATCTTGATCAGTATCAAACACCATTGGCATTCCTTCACTGATAGAGTCATCAGCGTTATAGTTGATCTCAGACCTAAGAAATTCTTCTGGGATACCGATTTTTCGTTTCCCGAGCTTAATTTCACGATAGAACTGATCATAAATTTGATTGATCGTCTTCATCTGCACTAGTGCACGATCCGCAAGGCCTAAACCAAGTGGCGACTCCAAATTCTTGCTGTTTCGCCCAGGCGTCTTCAAATATGCAAAGATAGGAGCTTCTATGATGTCATCGAATACCACCACTTCTTGCATATTAGGATATAGCAACGAAAGACTAACTTGCATTCCAATTACATCAACCTGCTCAGACCTATAAAGCTCGTTGGTGATCTTATAACTTGTAGGACCTGTCCACTCATGAAACTCTAACAGCGTATAATATACAGGCATATCATTTTCAGTCTTAACGGTTCGACTAGCGAAAGCAGCCTCTGAAATACGATCAGTATTGTTGCGTAGTGGATAGAATTGCTTTGCGTACGCCCACGCTATCCTAATATTATCTTGATCATCAACGTAAGGTCTTGCAGCAACTCCACCCAGAGCGATCGCAGTTTCAAGTTTTTCTTCAAAAATTTGATTGAAGTGGTTTTGTACTAGCACAGACTCGATAAAATTATTAGCTTCTGCATCTTTAGCAGAGATCTCGCACTGCTCATTGAATAGGATAGACGCTAAGCGCTCACAAGCTTTCTTGTCTAGCTCTGAACCATGAAAAGGACGTCTGCGCTTATAGCCATTACTTGTCAAATATTCAACTTTCGGAAACTTATTTTGATAGTATTTCAGGTTCATATCAATACGATCGTACTCACTTTGACTAATAGCGATGCGCTCATCATCCGTGATCTTGTTAAGTTGTTTCACCATACCTGCCTTAGCGCCTCCTTTCCTAAATAATATTTTTATTCGGTCAACGATATTCAAAATCGCACCCCCTTAGTATTTCAAGCCAAAATCACGTTCGTTGTCCCTAAATAGATATTGCTCTGCATCGCAAGTATGATCTCCCTCTTTAATTACCTTAGGATCAGCACTTTCAAGCGTATTTTCATCCCAGCGATAATTGCGATGTTCTTCAACGTAGATCTTGTTAGCGTCAGTATCCAAATAAAATAATCGACCTTGCGCAGCTATATTTTGCACACGATCGATCATATCTACTTTTTTTAATTTACTAACTTTATGCCATCTAATGCCATAGTCACGATACATCTGATTATCTAATGCACCTTCTGCACTATCCATTGTCATGCGTCTTACAGGTTTGCGCCAGCGTTCTTTATTGCTATCAATGAACCTTTTAAGATCTTGAGATAGTTCAACAGGCGCTTTCTTACGCACTTTGCCAGCCGGACTGTAGTAATAACAGTCAAGCAATATGATTTTACCTTTACGTGTCAAACCATAGCATAGACAAGTAGTAGCAGATACTTCATGCCCAACATCGACACTAAAATAGATGTACAATAAATAATCATCTTCTGGTAACTCTCTAAGGCTATGGAAGTTATCCATGTTATAAATGTTTGTTCCTAAACCGACGACTTTACCAAGATATAACCAGCGGTAATAGTCCGGATCGTTTTCTTTGTATTTTTCAATGAGTTTTAACTGCTGATCAGTCGTAAACCCTAACTCATCATCAAGATAAGTGCTTGTGTCAATAAAGTAGTCTGGATCGTTTTCTTTATCAGTCACCCACTCATTTACCCAGTCGTACGGGTTTCTTGGTGGGTTATAACTAAAGAATACTTGTACAGTATCAATATACCTTGCTTTTTGTCGGATAAACGTCGGGATCGCTTGGTCAAATACATCCGGGCCCTTCATGTTCGCAGCCTCCTCAAACCATACCGAAACAATGTCACGCACCGTATTTGACTTAAGTTTGAACGGATCATCAGCACCATAAAAATAAAATGTGCTACCTGTCCGTCTATGCACGATTCTAAGCGGTGATGAGTATGCTCTGAACTCATCAGATACATGCAATAGATCCATCGCCCACAAGATTTGATTATAGACACTATCGCGCAAGTATGTTGCATTCTCACGCACACAGATCACATTAGCTTTGCGATTTTTTTGCGTCTGCTTTAAGACATTGACAACTAGGCGCAAACTGATCACAGATGACTTGAACGACCCACGACCGCCCTTAGCGATGATATACGGCTTTTTAGTATTCCACATACCGTAGAAATGTGGGTTTATCTGTTCAGATAGTTTTACAACATTAGTCATCTTGTTTAGTCTCCTTGATGTCATTTAACACAACTGTCTTAGGTTTGTCGCTTGTATCATCAGCGCTTGGAAGACGTTCGAGCAGTTCTTTCATCGCTCTTTGCTTATCGTACATCTCGACAACAGCTTCGCCATCGTTGATACGAATGCTCTTAATGTTTGATGTGTCGATCTTGCTGCTATCTTTAAGCAAGACTAGATTTTCATAGTAAAAGGCTTGTTCTCCTGTTTCTGGGTCGATTTTAGGATCTAAACGATAGTGACCGTTTGCATCTTCATACTCACCCGTGTCATCAGGTACTTTATTCCACTTAAGACGTTTGACTGTCTTAAATTCTAGAACGTCTGTAACGTCGCTGTGAGCTTGTTTAAGATAGCTGAGCATAATATCATTAGCCGTTGCATAAAGTTCAGCAGACTGCTGTTTTTTTAACTCTGTGAGTTGCTTTTTTATGCGAGCATTTGCGAGCAATCTAGGGCCATTTGTTCTAGCCGTTTCATAGTCAGCACCGTAAGCTTTTTGATACGCCCAAGTAGCGTTGTATCGTTGCAGGTAATACAGACAAAAGGCTTTCTGACGGTCTTTTAGCTCATCATTTTCTACTAGCTCATCGATCACATCTGGACTTCTTGCCTGTGCAACTTTGCTCTTTTTTGTGTGCACCCTTTTTCTTGGTTGCATCCCTTTGCCAACCATTGCGACTTTTCCAAGATTTGACAGTATTAAGTGACACGCCATACTTTTCGGCGATGTCCTTATACTTCATCCCAGATAAGTAGTCTTTTTCAGCATCTTCAATGCGACTCACTTCATATCACCCACCTCCAGTAGTTATAATGTGTAGTTCTGTTTATAAATTATTTCCTGCGCGTCTTGCTAGTCTTCGCACGTTTCTTAGCTTTCTCACGTTCTAAATCATTGTTGATCTTACTGATGATATAAGCTTCAAAATTACAACTGACTAAGCCAGCGCTTTGTGTGTTTTTCGTTTGATACCTCGACAAAACAAAAAGAGCCAGCTATTAACTGACTCTGAAATATTATTAAAATAAGTGGCTTAAGCTGGAATTGCACCAGCACATCGCAAAAGAAAATTAGGGGAGACGATGCTCACTAGATAAGCCATTCTGCCACTCTCGGTCGTTGGTGGCAAGGACTTAACGCGCCCGCACGCGGTAGATCGTGCTACCGACACTAGCGCAAACTTATTTAACGACGCTTTGCAAACGTCAAACTTGAAGCATTCAGATTTTTATAGAATTGTAAATAACTCATCCCCCGATTCGGGAACAATATCATAATACCTTGTTTCATGTATGGTTTGTGTATGGTCTTTGTATGGTTTATGTCTGATTTTTTTATCCGTTTCGGTTTACGGCAACAAAAAAAGGCGGTATACTAAGGATAACCATTCCAGTATACCGCCAAGCTATTAGCCAATCTACATGCTGATAGCTTTTTTTATAAAAAAACATGCGCCTATAGATAAAATAAGCGCATGTTTGTCTTTATTTTTTCTTATCATTGTTTTCGTCGGACTTGTCACCAACAAATAAGCCTACCAAACCAATGGCAGAGACACCCGATAAGACTGTCCCCGTTATAGTATGACCTGTATAAATCAATAAGCCCCCTACACTAATTATAATTATTCCGATTATAAAACCCATCCAGTCTCGTCTAGCTGTATCTCTCGCAGTATATCTCAATGCTTCATTTTCCAAGTTTCTCCGATGTTCAGATTCCTTAACACCATTCTCAATTATCAGTTTGGCTGCACCGGGATCTAATCTGTCATACTTTTCCAAAATATCTGGATGTGGTATTGGGCCTGAATGCATTTCAAGCATCGTCATCTCGAGCTTTGCCATAGCTTGCTCTTGTTCCTTCGGAGGTAACTGTTTGACTCCATCTACAGCCTCATCAACACTTTTATCCGAAGATGTTATTTCATTACTATCCTGGTTGTTTCGTTCCTCTTTGTTCATAATTTCTTAATGCCTTATAGAGATCCTTTCCGATTCTTTTATAATCGCCTTGTATGCTCTTCTTGTCATCCTTAGGAACTTTATATTTCGAGGAAATTGCAATATTATTCTTTTTAGTCTTTGAACTAAACATAGCAGGAAAAAAATCAAATAACTTTGAGGCTTCAACTGTCCCTGTCCCAATAAACTTAAATAATTTGTACATCACAACCCCTCCTTCCATACATGACTTTGATTACAGTTTAACACGTTTCTTTATATTCCGATACAAAAAAGTTCCATCTTACGATAAATTTATTTGTAACTATGCAGATCTTTCCACCAACTGCAACACGTTTCAAACGCATCAGCGAATTCATTTTCAGCCTTACGTTTTTTAGCTTGATACTGCGCTCTCTCACAACCAACAAGATCACACATATCCCACACACTTTTGTTATCCGCATACACACCTACCAAGATCTGTTTGCTTTCGTAACTAAGTACATTGATCGCTTTACTGACACACACTAATGTCTCTTGTGCGTATAATCTTTTGACTAACTTCTCTTCGCCTTTATTACCAAAAGCAGGCGATTTAGGATCATCTGAAATGACTGGCGATTTAATAAAGCTATCGTGCACACCAGCCATGCGAAGCAATTTTTTATAATCATTTTTAAAGAAGTCACGCACTTGCGCAGCTGTTTTGATCGTATCGACTTCCATTCCAGAGAATTGTAGCTGGAATTCTCTCGCAGTTTTGAAATCAATATCCATTTGATCGCTCTCCCTTGTGGTATAATAAATTGTCATTGATATTATTGGAGAGCGCCGTGATCACGATCATTGCGCTTTTTTCTTTTTACGTACGATCTTATAACGTCCGTGTAATAGCGCCCCAGTTCGTCTCACGTTGATTACTGATGACGGGTTTAAATCTAATTTCTCAGCTAGTTCAGCTGATGTATCAGCTTCGTAAGACTTGCCATCGATCACATCTTCTGCTATCCAAAAATACTTGCGTACACCCTTATATTTTCTTCTTCTTAGCCCTACTACTTTTAGGAAAACATTCCAAGCAATCGTTGCATTTTTATCTTCTGGATGCTCTTTGATGTACTTTTTGATTTTCTTGCGATTTCCAGCGATATCAAAATCGTTGTCGGTTATCGTGATCAGTTGTGTTATAGCATTGCCAAATTTCATCGTCTCGCTCATTTGTGACCACCTACAACTTTCCTCTTTAATTCATCAAGCAGCTCGTGCCGTCCATCACGCCAGCCATTCAAGTATTGCATCGCTAGCTGAGATGACAACTCTTTCTCAATCTCATATAGCACGCTTTCGCTTCGATTTGGATGCTTGCCATAGTAGTAAGCAGCACTGACTTCATCTTTAACTTTCTTCATAACGTCGCTCACGAATTCATCAATTGACGTTGTATTCTTCATATTCTCTTGTCTCCTTGTATTTTATTTATTGCCTAGGCAACAATGCCCCGCAAGCGGAATCGAACCGCTTAGGAGTCCATACACGGGGCTGTAAATCGTTTTACGTGATCACTAAACTGCGCTACATATTGTGAGTATCTAAACGCATTAGCTGATCCACTGCGAGCTGTTGAGCAATGAGTTAGTCTTATTTTTGTTTGCCATGCGACCCACTCGCAAGATCGTTAGCAATGATCGACGGTACTTGTTCAGCAACCGCCGACCTGTAAAACCCTAGTACAAAGCTTTTTGCAATTAAGTTTTAAAGAAATTTTTCACTGTAACAAAAGGAGGTAATTTAGTAGTTTCGTTCGCTTCGTACTTCCCACCCACCGCTTTTTTTACAATTCTCTTACTGTGATCTCAATTCTTGGTCTATCTGAGTAATACTTGTGAGCATGTAGATCAACGATGCGTGCATCATCTGTCCATAAAATGCCATTTAAAGCGTCTAAAGATGATTTGATGTAATTGTCAAGATCCGGCTTTACTGTTGGTCTATGCTCACCAGATAAGCGCCTAGCACGCTCTTTCTTCGATAGTGACTTTTGCACTGGTCGATAGAAAGAAATTTCAACTTCGAGAGCTCCATCAGCTCTATCACCGTGATAGAGCTTCTTGGCTAGATGATAGAGCTCTTTCTTGAAATTCTTCACTTTCTCTGGATCGTACATGATGATGCGCCTACCGATATGCGCAGCTCTTGGACGTGCCTGCTCAACTGGTTCGATCTCAAATATCACTGTTATATGCCACCGCCCAGCCAATGAAAATTCCAACTGCTAATGTAGCTCCTGCAATAATGATTGTTAATGCTGTCATTTGTCATCCCCCATTTGAATAAAATTTAATTGCGTCTCTGCACGCTGACTTTGCGATCCCTTCGAGTAGTTCAACACGCTCACCAATGCCGACTATCCGCTTGCTAGCTCGTGTCAATGATTTAAAGTTCTTGCCATCAAAAGAAATCAAACCAACACCACCAAGATTGTAGCTACTCTTTAAAATTTCATCAGCCAGTTTTTCAGGAACAACAAGATAATTTTTATCGCCTAGATAAGATAGCTTGTTCTTGCTTTTTAGGTCGCCCATTGTTACTTTGATCTCATAGCACCTAATCTCACTAGAAGTAGCAAATTCAACATAGTCGCAGCGTTCATAACCGCTTGAACCTGCACGACCAATCGTTACTTCAAGCGCTCCGTAACAGCCTAAAACGCTATTTGTCCGCTTGATTAAAGCTTGTTCAATCAAACAGGTTTGTTTTGTCTTTGTCACATTCCACACTCCCTATCGTTAAAAAACGGCACTTTTTTTGACGATAAACGTAATTTTTCGCCTGCTATCGTAAAAAAAGCGGTGTTTTTTCACTTTGTCAGTCTTTTAGTTCTTCAGGTGGCACTTTGACTTTTAACATATCAAGATCAAGACCTTCTGCTTGTTCGTCTCCCTGCATCATATCAATTTCTTCTTGAGTAAATTGAGTTCGCTTAGTATCAAGGTGCGTTTTTGTGCTCAAATCCCAACGTCCATTCTCATCAATATTCAGGAAACATTGATTAATTCTTTGTGAGTACGGGAGTAACCACTTAGGAAACTTAATATAATATTTTGGCTCTTTCTTCACTGTGTAGCCGTTATAGTAAGCTTTGGAAAGCCGTCTATAAATTTCGTCCACTTCAGCGAGCCCCCTCTTATCATCGAAGGCGTATTCACTTGCTTCGTCTTCAAAACATTCATTCAACGAACTAAATCTTACAAGTGATTTGTTTTCTTTCATAAATTTAGCTTCTTCTTCGCTCAATTCAACTTTTTTAACAACTTGCTCATCATCAGCAAGCTTCACATAGCCTGCTTTGCGCAACTCATCTTCTGACACACTCACTTGATTTGTGCGATCGTCATATTTGTATGTGCCTTTTTGTAGCACTAATTTTTGTTCTTCCATCTCGTTAGTCCTCCTCATACATAACCAGTACACTACGCTCATAATCTGTATCGTGAACGCCGTTATATACATAACCCGAGCAATTCGATTGATACTTGATATCGATTACTTTTTTGTCCTTAATGAAATCGTTAATTTGTTCCTCAAGGCTAAGTCCTTTTGTAAACGCGTTAAGAATTTTTACTTTCATTCAATCACTCTTCTTTCTCAGCAAATGCAATCACGCTCATAAACAGCATGAACGCTATCAGCATCAGCCACTTAATCACGAGCATCGTTCTTTACCTGCGCTTTTTCCTGCTTTTTCTTGCGTCGACGTCTTTTATCACGCTTGCGACTGCGTTTCTTTCCTGTCATTTGCCATCCTCCTAGTATCACTTTTTGATGATCTCTTCAACTGCTGAAACTTTTGCGTCGATAAAGCCATTCAAATACGCTACATCAACCGCTTTGAACTCATCACCTGCGTCAGACATGATCGCATCGTTGACATCTCTGATCTCTTCTAACGCTCGGTATAGTAGCTTATTTCGCTTTCTCAGTTCTTCATTTTCAGTTTTTAGTCTCGTTGCTAATTCTTCGTGTGTTTTATCCATTCGTTATCACTCTCCTGTCCAATATTTTGGCGGATCATCAAGATCCCAGTGCTCCATCATAGCCTTTGCAAATACATTCTCGTATTCAACGATCCAGCTTGCTGCAGTCTCAGATGAAACAAAATCAGATTTGCCATGTTTAACAAGCTTTACGCAGTCTTGAAACACACGATCAGCACTGAAATTGTTATGCATCAAGTAGCTCAGCTCGATTTTCACGTCAAGCGGCATGGGTTCAGTTGGTCGTTTGATTGGCTTGAACTCTTTGATCAACGTGGTCCACCTTCTTCATTTCCGGACTAAATGCTAGCTCAGGATGCAAGCCAACACGTTTAATGACTTTGTATGGATCTCCTAGCTCGCTAGCACTAACTTCTTGATTAATCATCAAGCTGGGTGTTTCATTGTGTCGCTTGTTGTAGAAGTAACATTTATCATCGATCTCATAAATGACTGCATAATCACTTTCCCAAATGTTTTTAACCTTCATTCTCTATACCTCTCTTACATCTTTCATATCCCTAAAGAAAATCATGTGATCTTTATTCTTCGTTAGTAGCCGGCTAAGAATTTTTGTGTTATACATCAACTCAAAGTCTTCATCGTTGTTATTTGTGGTAATGATCGTCGTCTTATTACCACCAACTCGACTATTTGCCACACGATACAGATAATCTTGCATATCCTTACGCACGACTTTTATAGACCTAAGCGATCCACCTTCTGTCCCAAAATCGTCCAGTAATAGTACATCAACTTCTTTTAATGCTCGTTCAATATTGATAAGTCGTTCGCGTGTATCGTCTTGTGTGTACTTGTTATCTAACAGAGATGCTAGCTCTGCGGTCGACACGACCATGATTGATTTATTAGCTTCTTCCCGTAGCTTGGTCATCATTGCGATCGCTAGACTTGTTTTACCTACGCCAGAGTTGCCATAAAGCGTGACGTTAAAGTTATCAGTCTTCAACTCCTGCGCTAACTTATATGCCTTATTGCCTACTTCCCTAGCCCTATCAACATCAGCTTGCTTTGATACATCCCAATCATCAAAAGTAAATTTGATTTCCTGTCCGCCAGACCACACTGATTTCTTGTAGCAACCTCTGATCTTAGTTTTCTGGAATTCTTCGTTCGCTTTTGCATCGCCTGCTTGTTTCATGAGTGCATGTTTCTTTTTAAACTCTTCGTCTGTCATATCAGCAAAGTCCACTTTTTCTTTTAGCTTTTGCATAATTTTAGGGTTAACAGCTCCAAAAGCTGATACAAAGCTTGACATAATGATCACCACCGTTCGTTTGCTCCTAAATTTTGTGCATTGTAGTTGTTATAGTTTCTGCTGTTTTGTCGTTGCTGTTTCTTAGCTTCAAACTGTTTATCTTCACCTTCAATAGCTTCAACAGTCCAGATCTTGTTTCTCAGATACCCTTTTAAGATGCCTACCGAATATTCAGCTGGCGCTTTAGCTCGATAGATCGCAGCCTTTTCAATAACTTTATTAAATACTGCAACGATATTTTCTTTTGGTACGCCTTCTTCGTACCAGTCCCTATACTCGTCTAAGAGCTTCATTCGTTCACTTTGTGTTATCTGTCCAAAGTTACGCTCAAAGTATTGTGTGATTGGTTGTATCTGTCTGTGGCATTCTAGTTGAATATCAAGATCAGAAAGATCAGCGCGTGCGCTATCATCATCTATCTTCTCTGTAGTAGTCTCTGTGTAGTCTATGGTATAGGTTGGGTAATTCTTGCCGGTTGCATTCGGTAATTCTTGCCGGTTCGTGCGGTAACTTTTACCGAATGCTGTTACCATTTGGGAAAATGCGTCGTAATCAATTCTGTACCACTTTGTGCGATCGAATTTCGCTTTGTTATAGTTGCCTGTAACAAGTAGCCCCTTCTTTTCCAATGACTTGAGTTTTGTTCGCATCGTCTTGTCTGACTCGATCCATGAAAACTGTTTTTGCCATTCTGATACCGTGTTATAGACCCAACTATAACCGTCTCTGATATTTGCATTTTTTTGCGTCCAGTAATGGATTTGTTGCAATATTGCAGCTTCATCAAGACTACCTAGCATTTTTGCTAAAGTCGGTGATACGACAATCGGTGGCTCATCAAAAAGCAAATTATTCATGTTGCTATCCTCCCTTGATTTATCGGGCCTCGCACCCGTTTGGCATTAACGTTTACTGACGCACATTGTTAGATCTTGTTCTTGATCATCAAGTGATAGTGCTGTTCTTCGATCTCTTTTAAGATCGCTTTTAGCTCTTCGTGACTTAAGCCAGACTCGACTGCAGCATATAGAACAAAATCAATCAGTACATCTTTTGCTGTAGCTTTCATGCGATCACATCTTAGAACGGCAAATCGCTATCTTGAATGTCGATCTGTTGACCTGGATCATAACCGTTATATTGCTCATAGTTATTTTGCTGATTAGAACTTTGTTTTTGTGACTTAGGTTGCAGGAATGATAGACTATCAATCGCCACTTCTGTCACATATACTTTTTGTCCTTGATCATTATCATAGCTATATGTTTTTAGCTTGCCTTCAACACCCATCAACTCACCTTTTCGGAAATGGTTCGCTAAAGTTTCTGCACGCTTGCCATAAGCTGATAGTCTGATAAAGTCAGCTTCACGTTCTCCTTGCTGATTCGTGTAGCTACGTTCGACTGCCAAAGTTGCATTTGCAAACGCATTACCATTTTGACTGTATTTTAGTTCTGGATCCTTCGTTAAACGTCCTGTTAGTGACACGTTATTGATCATTATTTACTAGCTCCTTTTTTTAGGTTTTCATCAACTACCCCTGCACATTCGATCGATACTTTCAATTTCTGCAAGTTATCCATCGTATTAAGATCCGTGTACTTAGCTTTCGCTTCTTGGAAGATCATTGAGGTAACGTCTTCTTTCTTTAAGCTGTATGTTTTAGCCAAATATGCAAGTTTAGAGTGATAGTCTGCCTGCAACTTCTCAGCTTCGGTTTGTGGTCGCTGATTAGTTTGTTGCTGATTATTGCGTTTGCCTTGCTTTGTTTGCTTTTGATCAGCATTAGTAGCTACATTACCATCGTCATCATCATCGCTAGAAATACCAAACATTGCAGATAACTGATAACGTTTAGCGTACGTGATCGATGATCCATAGCCTTGAGCATCTTTTTTCTGCGGTGTTAAAACCAAGATGCCACTCGTGATCATCTGCCCACTTTCGTGTGTAATGATCGTTTCTACACCTATTCCGTCATCGATATTGGATACCTTTTGAAAATAAGCTAGCCCCGTCCCTTTTAAAGCGGCGTCTATCGCCTTTTGAACACCGCTTAGTGTTACGTACTTATTTTTAAAATAAGGGTTATCTCCGTTCAATTCTGGCTGTTTTAACTGTTCTCTAAATTTAGCCATTCCTTTGAACAATTCGCTTGGAGTGCTTTGCGTATCTGACATACTTAACACCTACTTTCTCTCAATAACTGTTTCTCTCTCTGAAGCTTCTAGCACTTCAATGCCACTCGCTGTGATCACTCGGCCTAAGCTATCAAGTTGCTCTTTCGTTCCTTTGATCTTCAATGTAAGAACTTGTAACTCTTTGACTACTTCACCAGTTTCAGAGTCGATCTGTTTTTCGCCTACTTCAACGATTTTTTCTTTCTCCTGTGCAACTTTCGCTAACTTAGCTGCACGTTCTGCTTCTTTACGCGCTTGTAACTCTTCGTAATCTGTGTCAGCTAAACGCTTAGCTTCCCAATAGTCAAAGTCTCGTGCAGTCTCAACATATCGAGTTGTTGGTAGATTCAACTTAGCGCAATATTCTGTGATCATTTCAATATCTTTATTGATACGCTTTTGTTTCTGCACAGCTTCAACGATTTCAGTCATTGTCTTAGCTTTTGTCGCTGATTTGAGTAACCATCGCTTTTGAATTTCAACTGTTTCTGGATCGACAGCATTAGCTTCAGAAACTTCTTTGATCATTTCTTGTACCTTAGCCTTACGCTCTTCAAGCTGCTTATCTTTGAAGTACTGAATACCTTCGTCAAGCATCGATACTTGTTTCTTTATTGTAGATACATAACCTTTGACTTCTTTTTCAAAGTCTTCAACTGGCTTCATGTATTCTTTTTTCTTGTCAATGCGTTTCCTGTCAAGCGCTTTAGCATACTTATTAAGTTCAGTTCGTGAGCTCTTAGCTTCTTTTAGTGTATCTTCCGTCACAATCTGCCCATCATATTTTGTAGCTACTTCATTGATCAAAGCGTCTAACGCCGGTTTATTTTGAATTGTTAGTTGTCCTGGTTGAACAACAACAAGATTATCTAAGATTGCTAATTCATTCATGTTATTTCATCCCCCCGAAAAATTTCTTCAACACATTATTAAAGTGTCGCCGTGTCATTTCTTTTGTTACGCCATCGATCATTGCCTGCATTAAGTGGATCGCATATTCTCCATCTCCGTTGATGATCCCTTCTTGTCGTACTTTTTTATCATCTTTTTTTG
>ERZ808046.339-NODE-339-length-49642-cov-13.806961_pt1 | contig 49642 bp, 44 predicted proteins | sample MGYA00380196_ERZ808046 | MGnify/ENA primary metagenome ERZ808046 (study PRJEB31490, sample SAMN06133421) | mouse gut metagenome | isolation source: Z6_2 | host: mice | place: China: Chengdu | collected 2015-05 ... | reverse complement strand
AATCTCAAAAGAAAAGCTGTCACAGGCAGGACTTGTCAGTTGCTACGATTATTACCTGGAACGTCATGCTTTGAAGTTATGTTGAACCGCCGTATGCCGAACGGCACGTACTGGTGGTGTGAGAGGGGGATTAAATTCCCCCTACTCGATTGTGTATGTAGACTCGGGCAGCTGCCAGGCGGTGGAACCAGGATAAGTATACAAAAAAATGACTATCAGCAGGGCAGACACAGTCACGACAATCGGCAGGTATCTTCCATACTCCTTGCAAAACCGGAGCCGGAAAATCAGGACAAATTTCTTTTATCCGCAGAAAGTTTGTTAAAAAAATATCAGCCATACTTCTCTAGGAAGATTACCCCAGGCCAGATCACAGCCTGGTTCTTAATAAGAAGAATGCCTACAAGGAGGATATAAAATGCTAGCAGAGAAAAATACATTCGTCCGTTTCGCAAAGATCCCGATCCCGCCAATCATCACGTTGGTGGGGAAGATGCCCAACCACAAATTCGACCTTGACCCACAGGGGATGGGCCCGGAAGAGGGATGGTCCAACAACGGGCCATCCACGCCTGCAATGGATACCGCCATGGAGATGCAGGAGTGCAGGGACGGGGAAGACTGGGAGGAAGAAGGCGACGCAAGCAGCTCATCCTTCCCAGATTTCATGGACAAAATGCGGACAAAGTTTGCCCAGTACGAGCAGGAAGACCAGGAAGCAGGCCTTACCCGTAGTTTCCTGCATTATCCAGGGGAAAACCCGGAAGAGGAGGAAGTATGCCCAACCACAGGTGCCTGTGCCGGGTTTGGGTTCAAGCAGGGTGACCAGTTTTATGTCAATGAAAACCTCCGGTGCGGGGACCGCAGGAAACAGAGCATGGCGACAATCCTCGTGTACCTGGCCCTGCATTACTGTGACTTAGACTCCCGTGGGTTCTGTCAGTACGGGAACACCAGGGATATTGCAGAGTTTACCGGGCTGACGGTCCGCACAGTTCGGAACTCTGTCTGGAAGCTTGCCAAAGCGGATTATATTGATGCCGGCGGCATTGACCGGGAGGGGGATTTTACTTTCTGTGAGCCGGACTATGAAAACATCGGTCTGACCTATATCGAGGGAGGACGTGGGTATCTCAACCTTGAGGAAGGGATGCTGAGGCAGCTGGCTGCCATGCGTGACGTGAACGCTCTGCGCATGGCGCTCAGGATGCTGATCACAGTAGATAACCCCTGTTCAGACGGCACAGCCATTGTACGGGAAAAGGACATCCGCTCCTTCCTGCCCAAATACGTAACTAAGGGAAAACTCCAGGAATCCATCGACATGATCCGTAAGATGTGCGGGTTCCTGCAGATCGGTGCGAGCCAAGGAAAGAGATTTTTTTCAGTCTCTTTGCCGGAGGAGCAGGACGCAAAGAGAAGGCGTGCTGAAGCCGACCGGGAGAATCGAGAGAAGCTGGGGGAATACATACCGCAGCTTGTTTCCTTATACAATAAAGAATATGATGCGGCGGATGAATACCACAGAAAGTACGGGAAGTTCCCGCAGCGGTTCCAGGTGTTCGGTTACGAGAAGGAAAACCTGGACAAAGAATTCATTTTCAAAGCCGATGAGGAGGAATCCGCCCAGTACGCCTCCATGGCGACCCAGTACGGGCTTGGTATCGTGAAACAGGCGCTTGCTTACCTGGCAAGGGAGATCAGCGTGCTCCGCCGGTGGATCGACTGCAAGCCGGCATACCTGCGCCAGCTGATCCGCAACCATCCGGACGGGATCTTTGCGCACGGAGGGGCCTGCTAACCAGAGGCAAAGCCAAAACAACAGAAAAAGGGAATATCTGGAAGCCACCCCAAAACGGGAGGCTTAGTTGGCGTGGGAGAAAAAAGACGGAAAACAGGAAAATAAGGACAGGAAGCGGAGAAAAAGGGGCCTGCTCCAGCCAAGGCAGCTGGTGACAGGCTTTTTTGTGCTATTTTTGCAGACTGCAGGCATGGAGGAAGACGAAAGGCGGGGTGTCAGGGCTCCCCTTCAGTGCAGGTTGCTGCCCCGGCATTTTAGCTATCCACAGTTTATCCACATAGTTATCCACAGAGAATATGTCTTAGGCAGGGCAAAATCGTGAGTTATCCACATCGGAAAGGAACCATGGCTGCAAATGGAAGTTTTTCAAGGCCATCTGGAAAGAAATCAAGGTCTTCTGGAAAGAAACCGGGGCGTTGAGGAAGAAACCGGGCTGCCCTGGAAAGGATCCGAGCGTTGCCGAAAGAAAACATCCACAGCCGAATTTTTCCGTGGCGGCAGGATCCCCGGAACCTCTTGATATACCGGGCTTTGCGGGTGGGGCTCCTTTCTGATTCAGGCTGAACCAGGTAACATTCAGGCACATTCAGGCACACACTCTCTTTCCGGGCTTGCGCCCATGCGTGAGCACACTGGAAAAGTCTGGGAAAAGCCGGGTTGACAAGGGTTTTCGCAGGGAATGGGCTGTATGCAGGCCCATGGGTTTACTGGCACGGGAAAGGCTGTGAAGGGGGTATCGGCCAGTCATGGGTATCGGCTATACGGGAGGGTACGGAGGTTTCTAGGTACCGACGGCAGGAAGACAGTGGCGGGGGATTCAGGTACTGGCAGGTGGGAGGAGACAGGGGTGGCCGGCGGCGGGAGTCAACCAGGGGCCAGGGAGGCCGCAGCCAGCAGCTGGGAGGCAGGAAGTCGGGAAAGCTACAGCCGGGAGGCAGGAACAGTCGGTGGCCGGGAGACAACGGCGGGAGGAAGCGGGTACCAGTGACCGGGGAGACGAGAGCAGCCGGGAGCCAGGAGCTTGAGGGGTATCAGCCTAGGCATGGCGACAGAAAGGATTTTTGAGGAGAAGCTTTTTTGCCTCCAAATGTTATGAGTAGCAGCATTAACGGGGGATTTTTTGTATCTTATGTCAGGCCGACAAAAACACAGATAAGAAGGACCAAAAGCCGGGATACATCTGTATCCGGGCCAGAAGCGTATCAGCAAACCCAAAACCGCTGGAGACCGGATATCCCACCAGATGGCTGGAGGGATCACAAAAACGTTCTGCAGCTTTCTGGGCAGATGTGCATGAGTAGCGCATTATTTTCCAACCTTTCCCCCATTGACTGCGCAGTGCTGTCTGTGAATGCATGATCCTGCTGAACATGCGGCGCACTGCTGTCAATGTGGCTCTCCTCCCAAATTTAAAAGGCTGCGGTTTCTATCATGAGACCCACAGCCCATATATGGAGCATTCAGGCTTTCCGCTGTCTGGTAGCCAGGACAGTTACCTTCTTTTCCATCTGTGCCCCAAGTGTCCGGGCATTGGTCATCAGGCTGTCCACTAGGCGGGGGCTTCCCTGGAAGGGGCCGTGGATGGCGAAAAGGACCGCCTGTCCGATGATGGAAGCTGCGCCCCCAGCACAGTCGATCTTATCGAGGACATACTGCACCATTTCCAAATCGGAGAGCCCAGAGAAGTTGTAATGCACGGTGAGCCACTGGCGCAGGACCTCATGGACAGGCATTTCCAAGGTGTTGTTTAAGTGTGGCTCCTTATAAAAGATGAGCGTGAAGCAGTTCAGGGAGTCATATCCGCAGTTCATGAGCATCTTGATGTCCTTCAGGATGCCTGCGGAGAGGTACTATGCCTCATCAACGGCCAGGAGGAGGGGTGCTTCTTGTCTTTGTAGAGATAGAGATCCTTGATCTTGCACGGCACGGAACATGCCGGGCTTTCCGCCCCTCATCTCCACCCCCAGACAGAACACAGCTGGCGTTAGAACTCCATGACACTGACGGTAGAGAGGCAGATGTATTCTATGTGTCAGGGGTTCAGGACGGGTCCTTCGCGAAGCAGCACAGGGAGAATGATTTCTCCTCCCCCATCAGTGCTTAGAAAGGCCATACCTGATCCCCCTTCTCAGTCTTGAGGAGCCAATGCTGTTGACTGTAAATATAAGTCCACAGCTTATAGCTTATACGGCTCTGATATTACATTGTATTGTGTTCAGCCGTTGGTTCTGATGCGATAGATTCTCAGGATTGCTTTTTCTCTTTCTGCGTGGCCTATTCCTCCAGTCAGTTTCTGATATCGAATTGGCCGTACTTTCGGCAGTTTTCCGCTGCTCTTGAAAGCAATTATATGCCGGATAAAAATTCATTACACAGCTGCCCTTGGCTCCATCCCGATTTTTGAGGATTACTACCTGTATTTCCTGCGCCTTACCTTTTGCTGCCAGTGCGCTCATATCCTGCATGATTTGCGAAACCCGCAATTCCCTTGCCTTCTCCGTTTCCCCTGCCCTTGGCTCCATCCTAGCATATTGCATACCGATAAGAACATCCGCGGAATATTCCACCGATCCGGATTCTTTAAAGCTTGAATGAGTCACTGAAGATGTATAGCTATTCCGATTCAAACTTGAGATTACGATAATTGGTGTATGGAACGCTACGCTCATATGCTTAAGCTCTGTAATGACTGTATCCATATTTTGCTTGTCAGTGCTCTTCGGATCATCAGCGCCTATAATCTGCAGATAATCTATGAAGACGACTGGCGTTTTGTTGGTTTGCTCGATGTACGTTTGGATGGTATTTATAAGATCCGACACCTTTGTTGTCTGCTCCCGGGAGACAATATGCATATGGCTGTAATTTTCATAATAGTCCTCCATGGCATCTTGTACGACTTCCAGAAGAATATCTTCCCCAGCGCTAAAACATTCCCCGCGCTTGAAATCAGCCGCCTTTTTTGCATTAGTACTGTCGCGCCCTGCCGCTTGTTCCCTGAGGAATGTCAGACGGCTGAAACTTCGGGAGAGCATATCAGCACTTGACATTTCGAGCGAAAAGAATAAAACATCATGACCAGCCCGTGCGATTTGGTCTGCTATCTGTAGGCAGAACGTTGTCTTGCCCAGTGAACTCATGGCACCTATGACGTATAGCCCTTCCTGCAATCCTCCAGATAACACTTCATCAAGTTTTGCAAATCCGGTAGGTATGCATGGATTATTGCGCCGTACAAGGAGCAAACGTAAATAGTCTTGAAATACTTTATCTTGCGTTGGTATCCTATCGTCTACATGGTTGTTAAGTGTGCTGTTAGATGTGTTGTCAGACCACTCTTTTAAAATTTGATCTAATACTTTTTGAATCATAAATAAAACCTCCTTTAATTTGATCATATATAGATATGGCTTATTTGAATAAACTGGCTTTTCTGTAGATATGTGTTCTTACATAGCTTTTTGTAGATGCCGCACTTGTGTCAATTGCTCACGACTAAAACTGCGAGTTTGGGCTATCCTGGCGCCCCTCTGGGAGAGTATGGATGGATGGATGCACGCCCGACAGTTCTGGTCAGAAGCTATCTCCTTCCCTTTCCCCTGGCTGGGTGATGGAGCAGCACATCTCCTGCTGTAGTAAGTCGGGATTGCGTCCCCATCAAGCGGCTTGCTTTGAGCGTATAGCCTTCTCTCTCGACAATGACAGGACTCCTGCATGTCACGCTCCTGAGGATCTGGATGAAAGGCGAAACTTTGATTGTCCGTCCCACCAAGAATGATGCCCTGCTTATGGCCTCCTTTGTAACCGGACGATGGCCTGGATTTTTCGCCATACAGACGCACGGGACGTGGCGGGCGTCCTGCAAAGGGCATTCTGGTCACTTTACACTTTCTGGACGGGGCATACAGCCTATTGGACTTGTTCACGGAATACTTGAGCCTTTTTTTCCGATGGCAGTCCGAACAGGCGCCTAACCTACTCCTTAGTCAACTACTCACGCCTGAAGCTGCAAGCTTAACTACCCGAACACCCGGCTATGGCAGCCTGGCCTCCTGAGAAGCCAATCTTCCTGGCTACAGCAGCCTCGCCTGAGACCCGCAGGCCTGCGTTGTGCCCTCTACCGATACTTTTAGAAGCCCATCCCATAAAGCCGGGCTTTGTCAGCTTATGCAGGAACAGGCCCCAGGAGCAGCCGGAGATGTCCCCTGCCAGGAGGCTGTCATGCATGAGGTCCTTGATCTTCAGGTCTTCAACGAAGATCCTGTCCTGGCGTTTCGACCAGTACTTTGCTGAGGACATGCTGGAAGGCGTTGTTCCGCCCGGCAGCCTGCTTATGGAGCTTCGCCACGTGCAGCGCTGTTTCTGGCAGTTTTTGCTGTCACGCAGGGCGTGTCCCGCCTTTCTGGCTCGTTACGCCATGCTATAGGGCTTATGCTGCGCCTTGCTAGCTTCTTTGTAATACCATTCTGGCACTTGGGTGCCTTCACGATGTGGCCGTTGGAATCCGTACAGAAGTTCTTGATGCCTGGGCCGATGCCGATAGTATTCCCGGCACTACTCATGGAACAGGCATATCGAGCCCATCTGCAGGGAGGCATAACAGTCTACGCAGGCATCCTTTTCGATGGTGATGCTTCCGATCCTGGCCTTACAGCTCTTGGAGAAGGCTTTCAAGAGCCTACTGGAATCCTTCAACGATCCTGTTTTGGCAGGGTGATATGGTTCCTGCTATTCTGACGGACACCTCCGTCGGAGATGCCAGCCCTATCCCGCCCTTTGTAATGATGGGCGTTGGTCTGGAAACTCTGTGTATAGCCTTTCTTATGGAACGTGGGTATGGATGTCCCTGGCGCCTTCTTAAGGTTCAATCAGGCGGCATGGCAGCTCCGTACCGCATTGGCGATGGACAGGGGAGCGATCTTCTTATCATCCGGGAAAGAGCAGGTGCCTTTTAAGTCGCCGTGCTTTCCCCAAAGGACTCTAAATACCCCAGCCGCTTTGCTACGGGTTCTACATAGCGCTTTGTTTTTTGAGAGCATGGATCTCTCTGCCCCTGGCAAGCAGCGCATTATATATATAAACCTGGCTGCACTGTCGTTCATGGCGATCATCTAATTTTCATCCGTCGGACGGGTAGAACCGGATCTTCACGCCGATGATATATGGCATATCCTTTATCTGCCGCATGGCTGTACCTCCTCGTAAATATTACACAGGGAGTATGGCGCATAGTTTGAATTTATCGTTCCTGCGAGAAAAAAATTTTAAAAAATATATTTCCGCATCACGGTTCTGTTTTTTCGCGCAAATGAAGAGTTATCAAGGCCCATGTCAATACCCACCATACGGGCAGACATCAAGTCAGTATGAGGCGGTTCCCTGTATCATGGGCGCCCCTCCGCCTTGATGAGTTTCCCTTTCGGGATGCTGGCTGGATCGATGTACAAGTCCCCAAATTTCAGCAGTTTTAAATATAGGTAGGCGACCGTCTGTAATGGTGGATTCGCTGTATAGCTCGTAAAATGTGCCATAGTCTTTTTATCCTGGGTATAGCCGTAAATCTTGGGTTTCCCTGCCATACTCCCAGGGTGACAAAATACACCTTTATGACCAGGCGCTCTTTCAGATGGCCTGCTATGGTATGCCGGTTTGTGTTAAATCAACTCTGTTAGTTGGTTTTTTCTGTGAGCAAAGAGATAAATCCGCAACCCAGAGACAGTTCCTCTCCAGGCCTATCCAGTATAGACGCCTTTCGCCAATACGCTCGCTTTGCTGAACTTATGTAGCCAGACACTTACGTTGTAAAAAAGCTGTGACTTTGCGACCAGCTGAATGTCCGCCGCGCCCTTCCAGGCGGCCATGAAGCATTAGATATCTATTGATTATCTATTAGGGAAACGGTATACTACGTATTCCCCGGCTGATGTGGATTTTCGGAGATCCGCTCTGCCATAAAAAGTGACTTTTTTTGCCATAAAAAATGACTATTCCGCCATAAAAAATGACTATTTCCGCCGAAAAAAGTGACTATTCCGCCGTAAAAAATGACTATTTCCTCCGCGTAAAAAGTGACTATTTCTGCCGAAAAAAGTGACTGTTTCCACCGTAAAAAATGACTTTTCATAAAATTCTCACATACCATGCATCCGCATCAAAAACCATCAAAATATGACTCCTGTTTAAGTAAAAGTTTTTCAATCTGTCGGATCACAGACTTCCGGTAGATTAGTTTACATCTTTCCTTGGACGTCCCCGCGGGCGTTTTGGTTTAGGAGAAGGAGCCTTTGGCATCGGTTTGCGCCCCGCTTTTTCGGCCCTGGTTTCAGAGTGGCTCTGACAGTCCAATAGCTTTCAGTTCTTCAAATACACATGGAAGGGGATGTACCCAGCAGCCACACCTGCCTTCCGCCATGCTGAGGAAAAATCAACCATACGATCACCTTAAGTCATTTTGTCAGGTAGCCCGGCCTGCCTTGCTTGATCCGGTTCGAACACGATCACGTCAAACGCATCTTCTGTTTATCGTACCTTTCCATATCAGAAGCTTTGTCCTTTAGCTTTGCAGGGAGAAAACAAGCTGGCGAAATGTAAGATTATTTAAAGCGGGTTGTATTAGAGAGGAGTGATCACAGCGTAGTGTAGACACCTCATACAGATTTTGCAAATATCTGGCGTCTACGTACTTTTAGGCAGCGCAGTAACTTCTCCCTACAGTATCTACAGGAAATTTTTGTGTTCCTGGAGAGCAGCAAGGTTGATGTGTTTTTCGGGGGTTTGGAAGAGGCTGATTGTTCCCGTTTATCCGGGGGCTTGTTCCCAAAGTTCGGAGTGCCTATTCCTTGATTAGACATGTCAAAAATACTTCTCCGCAGAATGGGAACGAAAATCCGTGGTTCTTTGCCATCATACGATTATCAGGCAATCAAAAATATCGATTTTTTCCGGATTGAAGGATTACTTCTATAGTCCGATGGGGTGGGAAATTTTTATTTAGACTATCTGAAAAAATGACACTAAAAAGACAAGCATGCTCCATACTTCATATGAACATTCGGATTATCAATCTATTGGGATTCCGGAAGAAAAAATCGGACAGGAAGTATATGATAGGAGGGAAATCTGATGATACAAACACAAAGTACAACACAGATATACTGCGTTAATCCGCTTCCAGAAGAGCGGAACGATGACTTTTATTATACGCCTGACAGTCGAGTCAGCCAGCTTGTACTTGACGCTCTTGGTGCCGGTAAATATATCGATGAACTGCCATCCCGCAAATGCCAGATCAACCATAATACAGCTTATACGCTGGCAGCAAAAGATGGTAAGCATATTATTACCTCAAATAACTGCAATGGTGAGATTTCTCTTACCCTTTCCGATCTTACGCATCTGACGGGTACGAATAAAGCTGCAAAAAAATTATTTGTTTTGGCTCTTATTAAGGTAAACGAGCAGGCTGTCCGGGATACAAAACTCGTGTGTCATTATGTCAGTTTTCCATTGCAAGAACTTGTTGATATTGGCTTTTATACATCCATTCGCAGTGCGCGGAATGGTTTCAACAGGGAAAAAGATTCGCTGACACAACTGGAAGTTCAAGGGTCTTTCTGCGGAGTAAGAAAGGGGAAATATTCTGTTGACACAATGACCGCCTTATTTTCTAATGCGTTTATCAAAAACGGGCAGTGTTTTATATATATGAATACTACAATCGACTGGGGATTCCTGATCCAGTATTTTACGGTTCTGCCGAGATATTATTTCCATTTGTCAAACCGTGCCAGCGACCTTTTGTATTATATTTTTTATCTGGCTCGACAGAATACGCAGGAACTGGAATCCCACGGCTATTTTATGATCAGTTTTCGCGCACTCCAACATAAACTGATGATCCCTAGTGAAGAAGGTCAGGATCATATACAGCGGGATATCAAAGAGGCGATTGAAGGAACGGTTTCGCAGCTTCTGGAAGCACATAGAAAGTACTGCGGTGATGAGAAATTTTCTTTAACTAGGGTGTGCGGACCCTGCAGAACAACCAAAGAGTACCTGGATAATAGCCATTTAAAAGTAGAACTTGGCGGAAAATTTGCATCCAAACTCATTGCGTTCAATCGTCGTACCATTAACAAAATAGAGGAAAAACGCGGACGACAGGCCAAGAACAAAGAAAAAACACCGGCTGTTGCCGATTAGGATACGGAAAAGTATATCATAGTGGCAAAAAACCTGTGACCGAGGAAGCCTGCCATATAGAAACAGCTTTGCGGCATCCGTAACCTGGCAGACTTTTAGCTTAAAAAAGAAAAAATATTTTTGAAAAAAGGAAGAAAATTGCCTATGATCCGGGTAAAAAAAAGAAAAGGATTTTTATGAGTATGAATATGACGAGTTCTGGAGTCTTCTTGTAGACCAGATTTCACATTTTGCGGACTTTTATGGATTTACTTTTGGTAAACAAAACGACAAGGCATGAGAGGAGGAAAACGGAAATGTAGAAAAAAAACAGCCACACGCTTAACGATGTGGTGTAAAACCGACTGCGCCCCTGCTGGAGCAGTGCAAAACCGGCCGCCTGCCTGACGGCCTGGTGCAAAAGACAGCTGGATAACGGCACAGGCAAAAGAAACCTGAAGGAAAAAACCAAAGGAGAACGTACAAAAAAATGACGATCAAAAAATTTTCAAAAAAATTCAAAGTTTTTTTGAAAAAGATGCGGTTTTGTCCTATAATTGCATCAGCAACAAGAAAACAACAAAGAAAGTAGAAAATCAAGGAGGTAAATGCTATGAAAAGACGTAATATGTTTAAGAGCGCGATGGCAATGGCACTCGCAGGAGTAATGGTAGCAGGGATGGCAGTGCCTTCTTTTGCTGCAGGATGGCAGCACAATGACACCGGCTGGTGGTATGGCACCAACGAGGATAATACCATGTGGTACGCCAGCGGCTGGGAGTGGATCGACGGCAATGGCGACGGGGTAGCGGAATGCTATTACTTCGACACAAGGGGCTATATGATGGCAGGGACTACCACCCCGGACGGCTACACCGTGAACGCGGACGGGGCATGGGTGCATGACGACACAGTGCAGACAAAGAAGGTGGAGCCGATCGCACAGCCACAGGTACAGGGGGATCTGCCCAGGACGGATGTGTATGGTGCCTACGGCATCAGCGAGGCGGCCCTGGATATCCATAGCCATACTAGGCAGGAGAATGCCAAGTATGGGGAAGTGAAGGTGACAGATAATAATGGCTATGATATGACGGTCTATTATTCTAATGGATTGGATGCCCACTACTATTTGCCAAATTCCGGCAGTTTTTATAAGGAGTATGGAGATTACCCAGATAGTGTAGGTTCTGATAAGCCTAGCCTGGTCTTTAAGGAAGATGTCACAGGCAAGTCTGAGGACGTTGCGAAATCCTTAAAACAGAAGGGTTATGACGCTTATGAAAACGGGCCTGTGTTCGTAAGAATACCAGACGTTGGTATGCGATTGGAGATCCATGAAGTTGATGAATGGGGACGGCAGTTTGTCAGCTTTTATTAAAGCACAAAAACAGCAGAGATGTTCCATACTTAGGGCAGGATGATCGATCCTGCCCTGTTTTTGTGTGCAAAAACTTCCAAAGAGGTGCTGTGTATGAGGGCAGGCAGGGCCACTATCCCACCCCGCTTGCCGGGGACCAAAAAGAAAGGAGTGTTTTTGCATGAAACAGCAAGAAAAACAGAGGATCCGGCGTGTGACGGCGGCCCTGCTCTGTGCCGCCCTGCTGGCGCCGGTCATCGTGCGGGGGATCCCGCTCAGCGATGCCAATTACAACAGTGCCCAGTGCCTGCCCGGCTGGGATCTTAGTCAGGGCGGAGCAGGCGATCGCAACCATGAACCGACCGGCCTGGCCGCAAACCTTGCGTACTTTGAGGGGTACAACATGAACGCCGGGGCCAGGTTCCCCTTCAATGGGGCGTGGCACTTTACTGCCAGACCAGGCTATGTGAAAGATGAGTTTAAGGAGTTCGACAACAAGTTTTACTATTGTGTGGCCAACCATACCCAGGGCTACATCGTCGATCCGGGGCAGCAGATGTTCCACACTGGGAAATATGGTATCGGCAGCGAAAAGGGCATATTCCCAGCATGCAGACATGGGGTCAATGACGAATTCAATTTCCTGATGCTCGCCATCGCTGCGGGTTACCCGCAGGATAACTATGACCCGGAGAGTGCCGCGAACGCTCCGTACTACCTGATCTGCCAGACCATCGCCTGGGCAGCGACCGATGAAACGATCCAGGGTACCGGCATGGCAAACCCCGGGTTCAAGGGGGGTATCGACTTAAAGCCAGGGGTCAAAGATCTTGGCCAGTGCTTCCGGGAGGATCTTGCGTTGTATAAGAGTTCAGCAGTTTATGCCTGCCTTACGGAAACCTTCCCCAGGAGCATGGCACCAACGATCTATGATGGGCTGCACGCACCTTGCACCAATGCAACCGCGGTCCAGTGGGGTTGTACCAATGCGATCGATCAGGTTTTTTACGAGATCTGGCGTGCCGCATACGTCACATCCTGCCTGCGTGCTGACTGGGATAAAAAGATCAGTGCCACAGTCACTACTGCCCGGGAGGAGAACGGCAGGTATTATGCCGACGTGAGCCTGTTTATCGAGCCAGGGGTCAGGGAGTATCTGACGGGCATTAAATTCCAGGGCACAAACGGCTGGGTCCAGGAGAGCCAGACCGAAGACGGTGTGATGCATTTCTCGTCCCCCACCGGGGAAACCGATGAGAACGGGTGCATCGGGTACCTGTACTGGCCGGCAGGCACGATCGGTGGCCTTTTGCCGGTGGACCAGACCAAGGCAAAGCTCTACGCGTTCGAGCCTTTCACGAACACGGTCGCCGCCCCGAACGATTTCGGTTTTGGAAAAAGCCAGACCTATTTCTCGTCTGTCATGGACCAGGGCATAAATATTTATATCCGTATCGGGGAGGAAGAAATAGGGGGATCTGACGGAGGCTGTGTACGCCATGAACATGAGGAGACCTTCTTGGCCGATTATACGGTCAACCTTCTGAAATATGATTCCGAGACAGGGAAGCCACTGGCCGGCTCCCACTGGGATGTGCTGGAAAAGTTCGACGATTCCCAGCTCGACAACACGGATCTGGACCGCACACCGGATAACCCGGGAAGCTATGAGTCCGGCCTGGGGGAATTAAACGACACGCCATGGGGGGATGACGAGATCTCATCCAACTATTCCGGGGATATGGGCGTCACCGTGTCCGACACAAATAAGTACAACTGGGGCAATGATGGAGGAACCCAGTTCGAGCGCTGGGACGATCCCCATGATGATCCGTGTACGAGGGATGACAACGTGACCAAAGAAGACGGCCTGCTGTACGAGATCGATTCTGCCGGGAACCCGTCCTCGGACCGTGCCCATACCGATATCAAGCGTTACACCTACCACAAAGGATACTGCGACGGGCATCCTGCCCCGGAGATCGAATACATCGAGTGCGACCATGATGAGGATGAGGACTGCGACTGTGATGAGATTAACCAGGAGCTGCATGACGAGGCCTGGGCAGCGTGGTATGAGGAAGTAAAGAAATGCGAGCAGCTGGTAGGGGAAGGCGGCTTCTTCCACTGCATCGAGCCGGGGGACGCAGCCAAGAAGGCCATGGAGGAAGACCGCGATGAGTTCTTCAAGGATTTCATCTCCCTGACCTATGAGTACAGCGCAGAAGAGATCAAGGCCGCGGCAGGCTATATCCTCCACGGGCTCCATACGGATGACATCCCCTAGAATGGAGGGTCGTGACTGCCTCGGAATACAAAGATACACAGGAGGCGACCACCCTAGACCACCAGGCGACCCCGGGAGGCGGCATAACGGGAGAACCGCCCGTCAACCCTGACGATGGAGACGAAGGGGATGACGGAGATGAAGAAGGCGGAGAGACCACTGGCGAGGAAGATACCCTGTGGGCCGCTGCCAGAAAGGCGATGCGGGAACATGCCATGGAAGGCGATGTAGAATGGCTTTCCGGATCCGCCAAACAGGAAGGCTCTGCTGATGAAACAGAAACGGAAACCATGACAGAAGAAACCACTGCAGCAGAAGAGGCTGTGGCAGAAGAAACCACTGCGGCAGAAGAGACAGCCCCGGCAAAAGAAACGGCTGCGGCGGGAAACACCGATATGATAAAAGAAACAACCGCAGCAGAAGAAACAACCGAAGCGGAAACCACTGCCCCGGCAGAAGGAACTACCGCGGCAGACAGAGAGACTGAAGCGGAGGCAGAGACTGCGGAAACCACCAAGGCAGCAGAACCAGCAGAGGGCAGCCTGACGGGCAGAACGGAAAGCCGTCCAGCCCGTGAAACGGAAGAGGCTGGGGAAAACACGGGAATGGGAGCCATAGAAGAAACGGCGCTCTCGCTTTCCAGGACAGAACGCGCCCTCACCCGGGCAGCCATCCTGGATCCTCCTGATGACGGAGGTATGGCTGAAGCCACAGAACAAGCGGCAGAAGACACCCAGGTATCGGGAACAGACAAGGAAAAGGGAACGGAAGCAGAAACACTGACAGGCACGGAGGAAGCCCCGGAGCAGGAGGCGGACAGGGCAGAACCCTCCCAGACAGCCAGCGCCAAGGCGGGAACAGAGGCCACGGTGCCAGCGAAAGAGACTGGAATCATGGCACCAGCGAAAAACACCGCCCGGAAAGTTACAGAAGAAACCGTCCAGGACAAGGACGGGGATGACTTCCTTGCGGACATGGATCTCCTGACGGACGGGGAAGCCGATATCCGGGCCACTGCTTCCAATGCAACGGAGAGCACGGCGAGGGAAGAACATGCGATCCGGAGGACCGGCTTTTTTGAACGTGTAAAGGAAACAGCAGAGAACGTATGGGATTACCTGACATCTCTGCCAGGAAAGGGCAGGAAAGCCATGAAGGCAGCTGAAGGGGCAGCATCCTACCTTAGGGATACCGAATCCTTCCAGCCAACACAGGCTTCATATGTGACGCCTCCGGAACCGCGCATCATAGACTGGACATTCGTTGTCTACGACCACCGGACGGAAGGCGAGATCCATTTCAACAAACGGGACTTCGACCTGCAGGATGACGAAGGGACGCTGTTTGACGCATATGCGGCAGAGGACGGGGACGGGGCCCTGGAAGGGGCTGTGTATGGCCTGTTCGCGGCCCAGGACATCATCCATCCGGACACGGACGGAGACGGGGACGGGGATACCGGCGTAGTATTCCAAAAAGGCGACCTGGTAGCTGTAGCCACAACAGACCGGAACGGAGACGCCTCCTTCATGGTGATCACGGAAGCCCCAGGCTCCGTCTACAATTACGCATCCGGCGCCATCGAGCATACAGACTGGTATGATACCGCACCGAAAAACCTCCATATCGAGAGGGATGCTTCCGCAGCCAAGGAAGAGGATATCGAGCGGTTCATCGGCCACAACCCGGACAATTCCGAGATCACCGCAGGGGACGGCATGGACCTCCCTGACACAGAGGAAGGGGATAACACCTTCCATTACAAGAGGTCCACGAACCAGGAATATGATTCTGGTATGCTGGAAAACAACCGGGTCACCAACAATAAGGTGGACACCTACCGGGAAGATGAGACGACCGGGTATTACCCGATCTCTGACAATGAACAGAACAACGGGAACTGCTGGATCGGCCGTCCGCTGATCCTGAGCAAAGGGGGCAGCTCCTATTACATCCGGGAACTTTCACGGTCAGAAGGGTATGAGTTGTCTGTATACGGGAAAGACGGTACCTTCATCACAAACCGCGAAGCATTTGAGGCCGGCGGCGGGGAATTCATCTCCGGCGAGGCGCATACAAGCAGCATTGCCAAGGATTCCCTGTATGGTGGCAACACCTTCACGGTAGAGAGCAGCGGCACTGCGGACGGCTATATCCTGAAAGCCTCCAATATCCCGGAAGGGACAGCGTTCTACACCACGGTCCTGGAATCCCACTGGGATGACGGGGTGAGCCACCAGGAAGCAAGGCCTGGCACGGAGCCTGTATATGCGCAGGAAGGGGCACAGGTGACAGTCGGCGGGAAGACCTGGAAGGCGGCCCTGGGTGATACCATCACCTATAATGGGAAGACGTTCCAAGTGAACAATGTCATGACCATCCCGAAAAGCACGCGGACAGCAAAGCCGGACAACCGGTCCAGGGTCGAAAACCCGTTCCTTGACGTGACGAAGATCACCCCGACGGAGAACGTCATGGGTGACATCAACACGCTGTTTTCCAAGAGCGGGTTCCGCAAAGTTGTGAACGGATGCCCGTGGGTGGGGATCCCGATCAGCAATTTCAATACCCAGTCTGCGGCGGCAGCTATTAACAGCACGCTCTTTACGGATGACTGGTATTCCGTCTTCAATGCGTTTGAGATGCTGGGGACTTACATCAAAGACGGCACGATCTACGCAGCCATCGGATACTGCTACCGGGACGCGAGGACCAACAGTGCCATTTACAACCCGGATAATGAGTCTGTCTATGTCAAAATTGATGTGCCGTATACGGTGTCGGGCAGCACCCTTTCCGGTTTTGCCTACCGTTCCTATGACATGTCCCAGTGTGAAAACGTGCAGAAGAACGGGAACGGGTTTGTAGTTTCCGCAACAGTACCGAATGAAACGGCATCCGGCAGCCCGGAATATGCAAAGGAACCGATGGAGGGCAAACTGGCATTCTCCATCGTACCGGATGACACCATCTGGACCTATGCGGCAGGGGAGCAGCTTCTGGACAACGACGGGGAGCCGGTCGTCAAGCCTGTCATCATTTATGAAGATGTGACGCCCACTTATGTGACGGAGGCGGTGAACCGCGAGATCACGGACGTTTCCTTCCAGAGTGCCGGGAACGGGAGCGGAACCTATACCATGACGATCCCGCAGGAGTGGATCGATCATGCAGGCGGGAAGCTGGACTTCCGGATCATTTACGATAACGGGGAAGGCGGCAGTGTTTCATCCAAGGAACTTTATGCACACAGCCACGGCGTGGTTGGCGTCACGTTCCCCATGGGCTCTGCGGATTCCTATATCGAACCCCTGTTCCTGATGTACCCGGGCGACCAGGAGATCCGCCAGGACGCAGGAACCATCGCAAGCCCGACAGGGGTATTGGAGCGCCCCATCCGCCAGAAGGTGCGGATCGAAAAAGACATCCAGACCCTGCCGGAGACCAAGCAGGTCTGGTACTGTCTAAACTGCGGCTACGAGAACCAGGACGGCGTGACCGCCTGCGGCTTCTGTAATCGGGCAAGGTCCACGGAAGAGACCAGGTTCATCGACTACGCCCATGACACTTATGTGGCAGTCCACTCGGACAACATCTCCGCAGAACGGGACGGAGGGCTGTATGAGACGGCCAAGGACTGGCTTGGTAGCTTACTAAAAGGCAATTCCCCCGATGAGGAGCCGGAGAGTATCGGCAACTTCCGTTTCAAGGCGTACTTAAAGTCCAACCTGGAGCGCCTGTACCGGGACGAGGACGGCCATGTGGTCTGGATGGACCGCAACGGCAACACCATGACGCCCCAGTACGAGGACACCAACGGGGACGGCAACTATGACACCTTTACCTGGAAATACGATACTGCCTATGACGGCAAGACTGTGGACTTCCCGGAGAAAGATAAGGTTTCCGGGGATGGAAACGGCGATGGTACCCTTGCAGATGACGCTGTACTGCTTTCCTCCAATGTCCAGAAGATCTATACGGACGTGGAACACCGGACAGAGTCCATGACCACGTCGGCACGGGCGAATAACCTGTGGGACACTTACGCGGATCCGCAGGACGGGCACAGGGAGAACGCAGGGCAGATCGAAGGCTACACCACTTCCGAAAGGGAGACCCGTTCCGAGGGTGACGCTGTGACCACGAATGCGTCCCTGTACAGCTATGACGGCCTGGCACGGGACCGCAACCGCAGCGATTACCTGCAGGATGAGCAGAACCATGGCTATACCAGGCTTCTGGAAACACAGAGGATCCAGATCGAGGACGGCACGGAACTCATCCAACCATGAGGCGTACAACTACGAGAAGTTCTTCGACGCCATCCGGGCAGCCAACACCGATATCTGGGACAATGACATGCATTCTACCTTCACTGGTGACTCCATGTCCAACTACCCGGGCCAGCACTGGTTCGAGACATTTTATGAGAAATACCAGCTGGATGACACGGATAAGGATTACACCCTGGCTAACACAGACGGGGCAGATAAGGATGGCACGGCCGGAGGCGACCGGGATACTTCCTTTAAGCCATTCCGGTGGATCCGGGAGCATGTGTTCGGCGACCGGGACGGCTATATCCAGTACCCGGCTGTGAACAACGGGGAGAACACGGAAGTGGTAGTCAATACCTCTGACCAAGCCAGGGCAAATGCCAACGCCTCTGACGCGGTACGGCAGTTTGCCGTGAAGTGGTACTTAGAGGACGAAGCGGCCAAGCTCATGGTGGACAACGGCCTGGGTGAGAACATCGCCAAACCGGACGGGAAGATCGGGTATGACGAGGCAGTGTATGACATGGCGCTCTTTGAGGCTATCGCGAAAGCCTACAATTACCTGCGGCCCTTCTACTATTACGACCTGGATACCATCTACAGCGTGGAATGGGACAGTGCGCCGGGAGGCGGATCAGATAAAGATTATACGACCCTTTCTGCGGATGAGCGCCTGGATGACCAATATTACAACATCTCCAGCTATCTGCCATACGGCGTATATGTTGTTGTGGAACAGCCGCCGATGAGAAGGGATGACGCGGTCAATGACTGGGAGAACCGGAGCTTCGATATCGAGAAGCCCAAGGAAGTCATCGTGCCTTCTGTCTATGACGGGCCGGAGAGCAACAATACGACAGACAACTACCATACACATTATAATTTTGACGCAGGCCAGCTCCTGACCGACCAGGCAAAGCAGGAGAACTACCTGATCCGTTTCGGCGAGGAGAACAGCACCAATACGTCCAATCAGGATGACCGGGAGTTCGTCATCCGGGCGCACGGGTACCATGGTGATTTCGAGGTCTACAAGTACGACCTGGATATCGACCGGCTGCAGGCATCCATCACGGCCCCCAACGGGGATTACAGTTATGGCGGCTGGGACATCACCCAGGAAGAGCATGACCCCTTAAAGGATAACTACGAAAATGACCACCGGGGCGAAGAGGGCGTGGAAGAGATCCGGAAGGAGAACGGGGGCAATGATGCCAGCCGGTACCACGGTTTCGACACGGATGTGACGGCAAACGGCAACGGAGCTGCAACGGCGAACGGGAGCACGTATGACGGGGAATCCCTCCGCAGGCGTTTCTTCTACGGCTCCATCGCGGAGGATGACGGCGTGGCCGACCAGGTGCTGTTCAAGGACGGCGCTGTGGATGAAAACAATGCATCCGGCATGTCCTGGCACAACGGGGTGAAGTCCACCACAGGGGAGCTGACCGCCTATGACGGGATGTATTCCGCGGCACTGGTGCCCTGGACCATGACAGCCCCGGCAGACAGCCATGCGTACAGCGCAGAAGAGTTTACCGGATACGCAGATGTGAACGAGAGGAACCGCTTCTACACCACGATGCTTAGGATCAACAAGACTGACTCCGAGACTGGTGAGTATATCGTCCATGACGATGCGATCTTCGGCATCTATGCGGCCTCCCGGTACAATTCCTTTGCGGAGATCGAAGAGGACTCAAAACTCATCGAAGACCCGGACGAGAGGGCGAAGTTCCTCATGCAGTTCAAACCCGGGGACGCGAAATTCTACCTGCAGGATACCGTCATCATGGGCAGCAGGGAGTTCCTGGAAGCCATGAAGGCACGGGACATCACCCCGTTCAAGCGTAGGACAGGGATGAACGAGTCCATGGAGGCTCCGGGGCACCTGTACAGCGGCCTGGTACCGAAAGGCACGCCGGTGTGCGTCGAGTCCGAGCGGATCGACCTGTATGACGGGTTCGGTGACCGGACCGGGCAGATGACCGTCTGGAGCACCAGGGCAGACGTCAAGATGGATGATCCGGAAACCCAGAGCAGGCTGGAGTCCGGCGGGCAGAACGTGGGCTACTTCAAGTCCAGCCAGCCCATCGGGGCAGGCGTATATGTCCTGGCGGAGATCAAGCCACCGGACGGGTATGTGAGGAGCAAGCCGGTCGCCATCGAGGTATACAGCGACCGGACGACCTATTATGCGGACGGGGATATGTACGCGAAGGTGGATGCCGTCAGGTATGAGGCGAACCTTCTGGACGAGTATCCATACAAATAAAAATGCGGGAGAAAGGAAACAAAAAGGCGGGTGGGAGACCATCCGTCTTTTTGGGTATCCGGGATTTTTGCTGCCTTCCATGAACACCTTAGTGGTGGAGGTTTTTCTGTTGCGGCATGTAGTTGCCTATGTTATACTTGGCCTAATTGACACAATATTTTTGCAGCTTGTTTGTGCCCTGAGCAGAAGGGAAGGAATGAAAAAAAATATGATAAAAAAATACGAACAGGAACTGGAGCAATTTCAGCAGTACAACTTCCCGGAATTTGTATGGACAGACTTGAATGCGTACTACGTAAAAAAAAAGAAAAGAACTGTTATTTTGGATGATGGTTATAGTTGGAAAGGGGATTAAATACGGGATCGAGGAGGAAAAAATGATGCAAAAAGTATTTTCATTTGCAAATACCAATGAGGCGGCCGCATATATGGATGAAAAGATGCTCCGCTACATTGACGAACAGATGACGGACAGTTTTGAGTACTTTAAGGACTCTGATATTCTTGCGTTTGACTGGTATGATGTACAGAGCGAACGGACCGAGGATTTTAAGATGCTTTTGTATCTGGACAGGGAGGATTTCCTGGTGTTTTGTGAAACCCCTGAGGCAGAAGAAAAAGCAAACATCATTCTTCACACGATGACGGAGGAAGAAGGGCTGACAAACGAACGGGTGTTTTATCATTTTTTTGCGTTGCTGCTGAAAGGAGACATGGATTTTTTAAACGGCCTAGAAGAAGAGATCAGCAAGAATGAAGACTTGGTGCTGTCGGGTGGGAAGGCGTCCTATTTGAAATTTATTACCGCCTGGAGACAGGAATTGCTGCGTCTGAAACGCTACTATGAACAGCTGGACTGTATTTTTGATGAGATGACAATGAATGATAATCAACTGTTTAGTGAGGATGGGATCCGCAGGATCATGACATTGAGAAACAGGACAGAGCGCTATCTGGGCGCTGTGAAGAACCTGCAGGAAATGGTGTCCCAGCTCCGGGAAGCTTATCAAGCCCAGCTGTCAATCGAACAGAATGATTTAATGAAGGTTTTCACGGTGGTCACGGTAATATTTCTCCCGCTTTCGCTTCTGGTGGGATGGTATGGGATGAATTTTTCATATATGCCGGAAATCAGGTGGAAATATGGATATCCAGCGGTGATACTGGTCAGTGTTGCGATTGCCGCAGTGTTAATTTGGAAATTCAAAAAGAAAAGATGGTTATGATCAGCCTGCAAAACGAAGTTCACAAAGAATTCACAAAAATATTAGCACTCACTCTTGACAAGTGCTAATAGACGTGCTATAACACAGATAAAACAAAGGAAAAGAAAAGAATAGAGCCGGTGGAAGATACCGGTTCCCTTCCCATCATCCCCAGTTCCGATGAACAAATTATTTATAATTTAGGAAAAGGAGCGATGACTTATGATGTTACCTAGTGTTTTTGGAGAGAACTTGTTTGACGATTTCTTTGATGGCTTTTTTGATCTTCCGTCATTTGATGATAAGGCGATGCGCAAAGCAGAGCGGAAGCTGTACGGACGCCATGCAGCTCAGATGATGAAGACAGATGTGCAGGAGCATGAGGATCATTACGAGGTGGATGTTGACCTGCCCGGTTTCAAGAAAGATGAGATTTCCCTGGAGCTTAAAGACGGTTACCTGGTGATCAGTGCCGCGAAGGGGCTTGACAAGGACGAAAAGGACAAGAAAACAGGCAAATTTGTCCGCCAGGAGCGTTACGCAGGCAGTATGAGCCGGTCCTTCTATGTTGGAGAGGATGTGAAACAGGAAGATATCCACGCAAAGTATGAAAGCGGAGTATTGAAACTGAGCATCCCGAAGACGGAACCGAAGAAACCCGAGATCGAAGAAAAGAAATACATTGCCATTGAGGGATGACGGCACCTCTTAACATAAAATAAAAAGAAATTGCCTGGAGCGGGGCACAGTACGGGAGTGTTGCCCGTTCCAGGCTTTTCTGTGTCCGAAAACAAAAAGGCCCGGACATCAGTCCCATCCAGGTGCCGACAGTTAGTGCAGGGACGATGCAAGGAGGGCATGCCGCACAGCATGTTTGAAAAAATAAAACATAATCAATATGCTGCCAGAGAAAGGAATCTTGGCCGGCAAAAATAAGTGATTTAAGATAAGCACTACGAAACGCCAGCTGAATATCGACATTCCGCATACTTACCTTTTTCAAATTTGTAATTTTGGAGGAAAAGACAAATGACTACTTTTAAAGTGCAAAAGAGAGAAATGGACAAGAAAGCAAAACAGGTGAGAAGAGAAGGATTTGTTACCGGAAATCTTTTTGGAAAGGATATCGATGGCTCCATCCCACTTGTGATTGAACGGAAGGAAGCAGAAAAAATCCAGAGAGAATGCTTAAAAGGCTCCCAGCTGTATCTTGAATTGGATGGAAAGAAATATGATGTTCTGCTTAAGGAACTGGATTATGATTCTATGAAGAACCAGATTCTGGAAATGGATTTTCAATCATTAGTTAAGGGAGAAAAGGTTCACACAGTCGCAGAGATTGTGCTTCAGCATAAGGATAAAGTGGCTGCAGGATTGGTAGAACAGCTCCTCACAGAGATTTCCTATAAAGCAGTTCCAGAAGCTATCATTGATAAGATTGATATTGATTGCAGTAAGTTAAGGTTGGGAGATACATTGACTGTTGCGGATCTCGATATTGCAAAGGATAAAGATATTGAGATTGTGACTCATATGGATACGCCAGTCGTAAGTGTAATAGCGCCTAAGAGCAATGTGCCTGAAGAAGAAACAGCAGAAGAAAAGGAATAAGATATCGACGGCTTACTACTTTGATAAGGGTAGTAAGCCGTTTTTATGCACACGGGCCCCGAGAGGATGTTTGTCAGCAACGCTGACCAGGGCCCGGCGCACGAGCAGGAGAAAGGTCTCTCCTACTCGATCATTACTGAATACGGGAGGTGAAACTTATGGCAAAAAAGGATTATTATGATGTGCTTGGTGTAAAGAAAAATTCAACGAAACAGGAAATGAAACGTGCATACCGTAAACTTGCTAAAAAGTATCATCCTGATTCGAACAAAGATAATCCGTCAGCTGAGCAGATGTTTAAGGAAATAACTGAGGCATACAATGTGCTTTCCAATGATGAGAAGAAAAAACTTTACGATCAGTTTGGACACGCGGCCTTTGACGGAAGTATGGGGGAAGACCAGAGTAAATATACATATACAGATAAGCAGGATCCGTTTTTCTGGAAAAATACCGGGTCCGGTGGAAGGACAAGCTTTCATTTTGAAGGAAATATGGATGATATTTTCGGAGATATGTTTGGCGATTTTTTTAACAAAGGAAATAAACATCCATTCATGAACGAAGAAGATAATGATGTGGAAAGTGAAATAACTGTTTCCTTCATGGAGGCAGCACTTGGCTGTGAGAAGCTGCTTAAGTTTGATGGAGCACGGCCGGATACCCTTTCAGTAAAGATTCCGGCGGGGATTCGTGAAGGCCAGTCAATTCGCCTGAAAGGAAAAGGGAGAACCGGATATAGTGGCCAAAAGGGAAATCTGTTTTTGAAGGTACATGTAAAAAATGATACTCATTATACCAGAGAGGGGCAGGATGTGTATATTACGCAGGATGTTCCTTACACTACGGCAATTCTGGGAGGAGAAGCAGAATTTGAAACATTGTATGGACCGGTACGATGTAAGGTTCCTGCTGGCAGTCAGGCCGGCAGTAAACTAAGACTGCGAAACAAAGGAATTGTTTCTATGAGAGACAAGAACCGGTATGGAGACGAGTATGTGATTCTGAAAATATCTGTACCCAAACAGGTATCGGCTCAAGAGAGAGAATTATTGCAAAAACTTAAGGATATTGAAGAACGAAAACCGGCATAACCGGGTTAGGGAGGATTTAAAATGGCAAATGAAATAGCAATAAACGGAACCTATCGAAATGTAGAAATAAGTCCTTACAGGCATCGGGTAAGATATCATGAGCTGGATGCACAAGGAATGGTTCACCCGTCCCATTACATGAACTGGATAGAAAATGCGAGACTGGATCTACTGGAACAGATTGGTCTGGGCTTAAAACAGATGGAGAATATGGAAATTTTGATGCTGATGCTTTCAAATTCTATTGAATATTATAGTCCTGTTAAGTTTGATGATACGATAGTCATTGGCACAAAGGTTACTTCCTATGATGGCAAACAGATCGAAATAGCATATCGAATATTTGATGAAAAAACCGGTGAAAATTATGCGATGGCGAAAAGCAAACATTTCTTTACCAACAAGTCAGGAATACCGATCTCTTTAGGAAGAATATATCCGGAATTAGATACTACATTCTTTGAGATGAAGTAATGATATGATTTGTGGAAATATGTATTTCATTGTTATGCTTTGAAATTACATGGTTTGCACACATTTGCCCACAAAAGCACTGCCAGATCCATAATAGCTTGATGCTCCCCATGGCTAAAGCCAAGGGGGCCTTAGATTCTTTTGGCGTCACCAGACCATATAGGATCTCCAAACGGAAGGTCAGCATCTGGGCCTTCTTTTTTTGCCAATGATGCTTTAGAAGCATGGCACGGACAGACTTTCAGGGTGATCAATATATTTTTGAAAAACTATGTTTTTCTTCCCATACCAATCTTCTTGTGATTGTTTTCTATGTTAAGTATGGAGACGAAAGGGCAGAAAAAGGCCTCAGAATTTCTGCATCAACTATAAAACCCATCTGTCGGGAGTGTCCCAAAAAGCGTATTAAGTACTGGTTGGACGCAAGATCTGCCTCTATAAAATCCATATGTATGGTTTTGACGCAAGGGGGTAAAAAAGCGTATTAAGTACTGGTTGAACGCAAGACATTATGTGTAATAAAAAGAGCTATCTTTTTTTGCTTTTTTCTTTGCTTCTCTTTTCTCTTCTGAAAGAAAAACAGGTGTCTAAAATCCGAAGTGATGCGGCAGCCTTTGCGGATTCTTAAACCAGACTCCTCGATTGAAGGTACCGTCCCCACCAACATCCCCAAACATCCGGTTCCCCAAAAGAGAAGGAAACAAAATTGGCTCCAAAATCCGACTGCATATTCAATTCTTCCTGGATTCTCCGCAATTTCTTATCCTCCGTACAGCCATTTTCTTATCCGCACAGCCAATACCGCCCCCTTATCCACAAAAGAAGGGAACAGTCCTGAACCCATATCCGAACTCACATCCGCCATTAAATATCGGTTCGTTCCCATTCTTGTGGGTTCTCTACGGATTTCTCTCGGATTTTTTCTCTCCCCTTATGCCTTCCGCACAGAAAATGCTTGTCCGCCAATAATACCAACCCCACAGCCAAACTAATGGCCATCCTCTTTGGTTTTCTTTTGCCTTTTTTATCCGCAGACGGTTTCAGCACGCTATCGGGTAAGAGAGTTAACAGAATAAGCTACAGTTTTCCGTTATTCGCAGGAATGGAGGAGTATGGAGTTCCTGTGCGCTGCCTAACGGCAGATGCCTGAATCAGAGCGGTATGCCAGAAAAATGTCAGGAGAGAAGACAGAATCGATGACAGGGCGGGAACAGAGACGGAGATCCGTGGTGTCAGGTGCCTGCCATAAGCTTTCCATTACTTTTCTTTTTTTACGGCTGTTACCGGCTTTTTCAAGAGGATGCCTGTCCATTTCGTTTGTGTATGGCTTTTATCCTGCCTGAATGGGATATCTCTTTTTGTGTTTTTTTAAGAAGTGGGTACGAAAATAAAAATGAATGACACAGGGGTCAGCGGATAAAGGAAATAGGTGCCAGGTTAAGGTGGCACCAGATATAGATGAACAGTGTCAGGTTAAGGAGGCACCAATGAGGAAAAAGGTGTCAGGTTAAGGAGGCACCAATATAGAAAAAAGGTGCCAAGTTAAGGTGACACCGGAACGGAAATGAGAGTGTCAAGTTAAGGTGACTCCGATGGCGCTATAAGCCCCATGCTGCGAGTTGATGAACAAGGCAGTGCAAATAGCATCCAGGTTGCTTTTGAAAATGAAATAGACTTTGGTATCACGGCTCAGTGCAGATGCATGTGGCGCTTCCTGGCCCCTGCGGATGAGATCGGGATCCAGGCGGAGGATGGGTATATGATACATATGCTTTTGTATGATTTCGAAAGAAATGATGCGTTGTTAATGATAAAAGAGAAAACCAGCGTATATTGCCGGGATCTGGGGACGGTATTCTGGCCTGATCTGGCGCACGTAAATTCCATGTACATGGGAGAAGGAATATGGGACCATGCAGATGAGGAGGAATGCCTGAAGCGGGAAAGCTGGGAGACCGTGTTTGACACAGAGCCGGCTGCCGGGAACCTGTACAGGAGGGGCAGCTGGTTAAGTCCGGCTATTGCAGCCCGCTTCTTTTATGCCTGCGTCTGGAGATAAGCCTGGAGTGCTTCATTTTGCATATCTCCTCCCGCACCATATGCGGAACCTATGGCCGAGGAAACCCGGACACGGTACGGATGGCACAGGACAGGATATAGCTGGCGAAGTACATCGCCTCCGGCGGTTCTCCCTTCTTTCTTCTTCTCTTATTCAGTTTTCCTGTGAATGCAGACAGTGATTTTAGCGTAAATGCCCCGAATGGGTATCAGGCATACAATTCCCCTGCTGCTGCCGCAGACAGGAAAAAAGCGGTATTTTTTATCAGGGGCGGTCATGCTTCTCCGGTATTTTATCTTGGAGTGGAGGTACGGGGCGCAGGTACTGGAGATATGCCATCCCTATTCCATAAAGCCGAAGGGGATTTTGCTGCGGTATGGATCCGTCCAGTATCGGTCTGTGCCGGGCTTCGACGGAGGTTGATGATACCGACATGGACATACGGATAAATACCTGCGGATACTTAACGAAATGGATAAGCGGGAAGAAGCAGATGAGATTCCCGAAGAATTAACCGGAAAAGATCGTGAGGCTAAACTGGAAAGAGTCAAGAATCTTCTTGGATTTCAAAAAGGGATGGAATTGATGAAACAGGCATAAGCCTCTTTTTTCATCTTATGTATTCAATGAAACAGATGAAAGAAAGGGGTTAAATCTATGTCTGAAAATCAAGTTTTCAAGATTCTATTGATTCTCGAGGCGATGATGCGTATAATATAAATGTAGTAGCAAGTGCTGCTATACATCAAGGAGGGGCCATGATAGGAGGTGCGCTTATGGCTACATCGAGCATTTTTGCAAATGTCAAGATTACTGACCCGAAAAAAGCAGAGGTTTTTATTGATGCTTTGGATGCTTCGGCAAAGGAGCCCAAAAGAAAGCCTTCTGTACCAGATATCCCCATTCTTTCTGATGTAGATGAAATTCGAAGATTGATGGCAAAGAGGGTTACTGCAAAATGAGAGGTTTTGTAACAGTAAATATTCTTGATATGATTGAAGCTATCGGAGAGGATCGTGTTAAGCAGATCCTCTCCGATTTTTCTTGTCCGAAGAACTAGGAGAAATTGAAATATTTTTAAAGAAGAACGCTATTGATTTTGCAAAACGGAAAATGTCTGTTACTCATCTGGTAATAAATGAAGCGGGTAATCTGGCAGCATTCTTTACCTTGACACATAAGGCGTTTGGAGTTAGTGACTATGGTTTATCCTCAGCTTCCAGGAAGAAAATACGCAGGTATGCGCAGATTGATGAGAAAAGTAATTCCTATATGGTGTCAGCATTTCTGATTGCTCAGTTTGGAAAGAATTTTAGTGTACAGTCCGATGAGACCCTTGATGGGAATCGGCTGATGGAAAATGCGATAAAAATTCTTGAAAGGGTACAAAGAGACGTCGGCGGTGGAGTAGTCTATCTCAAATGCGAGGATAACCCAAAGCTCCTGTCATTTTATGGGAACGAGAGAAATGGTTTCCATGTTTTTGACGAGAGATATTCTGAGACAGATAATACAAAGTACATACAGCTAATGAGATTTTTTAGACAACCGATCAGAGCGTTTATGTAAGTGCCCCAAAAGATAGCGTGGTGCAAAATATGCTGATGGACCTGTTGAAGCTGAAGCAGCATTTATATACGCCAAGGCCTGGGAGAAATCCTGGGCTTTTTTCGTGTTCCGGCCTTTTTGTTTGGACTTCCTTTGTTTTTATTGTTTTTTAGTGCCATCCCGTTTCCATACTTCCCATGTAAATACATATAAGGCACTGCAGAGAGGAAGAAAGGAGAGAAATGCGTAAGAACATAGGAAAAACAAAGCGTCCGCCGCCCTGGTGGTAAAGGCAATGTGGGCAGATGTATTTGGTAAAACGAAAAAATGTCAAACAAGTAGGAGAAAAAACAGTATGAGGATTGAAGGATTAAGAACTGCACGCTGGAAGGTGCCGCGCATAGTCTGCATACAGGAAAACAGGGGGTGTTCCCCAGTGACACCCCTCACTGCTGCTTCCCTCCAGTATACCACTTTGTATCCTATGCCACCATATGATCACTGTAATACGGAACAAGCCAAAGGGAGGGAAAACTTATGCAAACAATAAGAAAACAACCGCTCAGGCTCGCCGTTTTCAACCAGAAAGGCGGCGTAGGAAAAACAACGACTGTATTTAACATGGCAGGGATCTTTGCGAAATCCGGAGCCAAGGTACTGGTCATCGATGTGGATTCCCAGGCAAACGTTTCGTCCTCCCTGCTGATGGAGAACATGGCAGACTATGACGAAAAGCATGGGACCATCGGGCAGATGCTCGATGAAGTGATGACATTAAAGGATATCATCGAGGTTCCATCCCGGATCAATGACGCAGTCATCAAAGCGAAGATCTGCATCCGTGACGGATGCGCCGCAAAATGGAGAGGGATCGATGTGATCCCGGCAAACAGCAGGCTGTTGGATCTGCGGGTGGAGGACGTGGATGACGAGGACAGTCTGTATGCGATCCGGGATGCCATCAACCGGATCCGGCGTACCAGGAAACATGCTTATGACTATGACTATATCCTGTTTGACCTCCCGCCGCACCTGGGGGAGCTGTCCGCAGCTGTGCTGGCTGCGTCAGATCATGTGCTGGTGCCGGCAACGGTTGACAGCTACAGCATGAATGGCTATGGGGAACTGATGGATACCGTGGAGAGTATCCGGAACATGGGGTTAAACCCGGACCTGGATATCATCGGCGTGTTTTTCACCATGATCCAGCCTCTGCAGAAATATGACCGGAGCATGTATCAGGATATACGGGAGCAGCTTGGCAGCGTGTTCATCGATACACCGGTCCGTTCCAACACCAACGCGAAGCTTGCCGCTCATATCGGGTGCCCGTTATGCTGGCTTAAGAGGAGTGCAGGGGTGACGCAGGATTACATCGCGGTCACGGAGGAGGTGCTCCGGCGGTGCGGCATTTTAAAAGAAGACGAACACCTCCCGAATCTCTCAGGCAGGACAGGTAAGGATCTGGGCAGACGCTTAATGAAGTAAACAGCAGGCACAAAAAAGCTAAAACACAGTGCATCCACTAAAATTATAGAAAGAAAAAGGAAAGAAAACCATGAGAGACATCTATAGTGGCAGGAACACTACCTTAAAAAAAATTGCGAACAAGCAATACATCATGGAGGATACCCGGATGCTGGATTCCTCCTGCCTGGTTGAACACCCGGATAACGAATACTTGTTCGGAATGGAGGGTATCGAACGCCTGGCGGAAGGCATGAAGCGGGTCGGCTTCAAAGGGGCCATCGAGGTATGGGATAGGGAGGATGGAACATTCCTGATCTATTCCGGTGCCCGCAGGAACCGGGCCAACACGCTGCTGGGAAATACCCAGATCAAGGCATTCGTTTACCCGTATCCGGAATCCGAAACGGAACGCCGCAGGGAGTTTTTGGGGGCGAACATCTACGGGCGCAATGCCGTACAGCGTGACAATGCGATCTATACGGCCCGCCAGATCAATTATCTGCGGGAGACTATCCAGATGGAGCGGGAGAACGGAACCTATGAAGGGGGAAAGACCAGAGAGAGACTGGCAAAGGAGTTCGGGACAAGCCCTGCCAATATTTATAAGTACGAATCCCTGCTGAAATTAAACAGCCGGGCCCAGGATGCGGTGGCAAAGGGGGAACTCCAGGTTGCCCAGGGCTCCTCCATGTCCGTGCTGTCGGAGGAATATCAGGATATCGTTCTGGATGCCCTGCAGCTGATGCGTGATTTCCATATGGCCGGTGTGAGGGACGAGGTCCAGGAGTTAGTGGATTATACCAAGAACCATGAAGGAGAGCCGATAACAGCGGAAGAAGCAGTCCGGTTCATCTGTGGAACCATGGGGACGTACAACACAGCGGATCCGGATGGAGCCCCGGGTTCTGTGGCACCGGAAGGGAAGGGGGACGCAGGAACGGACGGAGGAGATGGATACGCGAGGGATGGAACCGCTCCTTCCCATGCAGGAAAGCCGGCAAGGGCGCTCCCTGTTTCTTACACTCCCAGGACAGCGGCAAAGAAGTTCAACCAGTACTACGGCAGGCTGGAGGCATTCCTGCGTGCTGACAAGCAGTATATGGAAAAGGACAGGGGAGATGTCCTTGGCAAGCTACAGCAGCTTAAGGCTCTGGTTGACGCGGAGATCTCCAAACTCCAGCAGCCGGAGAACACAGGGGACGATGGGCCAGAAGCTTTGGAGTAAACGGAAGCGTAGGGGTATCGCAGCGAGCAGGTGTTCTGCCCGCGCATTTTCCCAAACAATAAAGAAAAAGAGGGGCAGATATGCTCATAGGGGAATGAATATGTCCGATGATCATCGTGCCGGCAGCAAATGCACAAAAATGGTTATCATCAGTAGGAAGGAAATTTTGATCATGAGTGAGCAAGTAAAGAGATTTGAACTTATATTTTCGAGGGACGATATGCAGAGGTTCAGCATCGTGAACGAGGAACTGCATGTGGATGTACATGGGCTGACCTGCCTGAAGGCGAAGCGCCTGCTCAAAAACACGATCGCCCTGCTTCGGGACAACGCCACGGTCTACGTAAACCACGGGTACAACCATGGGCATGCCATTAAGGAGATGCTCAGGAACACGAAGCTTAGCAGGCGTACCTACCAGATACAACATGTGAACTGGAATCCGGGTATGACCAGACTGATCGTTGCATAAGATTTTTGTACATACTGTCATCAAAACACGCAAACAGAGAGGAAAAGAAAATGGAAATTGGAGGATACAAGGTTGGGCAGTATCATGCCATCATACGGAAAGAATTTGCGGACGGAAGTGTGCGCTACGAAACATCTTTCAGGGGTGCAGAGGATCTGAAAGAAAGCTTTTACGCCATCCAGCAGTGTGTAGGCGGAGAAGTATGGATATGCCATGGGGAAACAAAGGTACTGACAAAAGTCCGCATCATCCAAGGAAAAGAAGCGATCGAGCAGGAACTCCTGCATGGCTGCGGGGTTGAATGGGGTGGCGGATGAACAATATCCGCAACCGGGCAGAGGAAACCATAGATAGTGAAGTTATCTATATCATGTAATCAGGGTATAAAATGGCCAGCCAGAATATAAATGGCTGGTCATTTTAAGTTGAAAGCACCATTCCTATTCGGTCTGCCCGGTTTCAATTTCTCCGTGTTCTTTTTCAATCTGTTCCAGATGCCGCATCAGCACATATTCAATATAATTCGTCATTGAGCGGTGCTCTTTGGTTGCCAGGATTCCAATTTTATCAAATACCTCGTCTGATAGACGCAAAGTAAATACACGCTTGTTGGTTGCCATACTTCTCCCCTCCATTCCGGGTATGAATTTATGGTAGCCCAAATCAGAAAAAATATATACGTTCACAAGACAGTCAAGTGACAGCATTTTATATCTAAAGACAGAAAATGCCATAATCAATCTTTAGTTTGGTCAGTTATGATTATGCCATGTTCCCTCTCTACTTTTTCCAAGTGCTGGATCAACACATATTCAATATAGTTGGTCAATGAGCGATGTTCATTTGTAGCCAAAATACCGATCTTATCGAACACTTCGTCTGACAGACGTAAAGTGAATACTTTCTTATTGGTTGCCATATCCCTGCCCTCCGTTTCGGGTATATATCAATGGTAATCGAATATCGGCAAATAATATACAGTCACTTGACAGGTAAGTGATATCACTTTATAGTATAAGGGTGGTCAATCAACTGAAAATGTATATGTGTTTAAAGCGGAGGAATGGAATGTGAAAGGTTTATGGCAAAAAGTAAAGGAAATTTGGTGGGATTTTTGGGAAGTAGACGTGAACGACAAGGTAGAGGAGCGCCTAAGTTCGTCAGACAGACGGTGGCTCTTGTACTGGAATTTCATAACCTGCATGGGAGTAGCAGCGCTTTTCCTGATAGTAGTTGGAATCAATGATATCCGTGCAACCCGTCAGAATGGGAGGGATGTAGAGGAAGCTATGAGTATGATCGCAACCTATATGGCAACCGCTACAAGGGACGAATACGACGACATCGCCCAAACTATCCGGCATGATCTGGTATTCAGTGAATACGGCGAGGATATAGAGAATGCTATCCAGTATATCCCCAATACCGCCGAAACTTGCCATACCTGCATGGAAAGCTATCCGGCGCAGGTGCTCCTTGTATGCGCCAATACGGGACAGTTCTATTCCTTAGACTTGTACGATATAGGAGAAAGCACGGACAACAGCAGCCAAGGGGGAACCATTATGAATTTTGGCTATGATGAAGTCAGCCAGACCAGTGTCCATATCACCAAAAACCCAGACCAAAAGACAGGATATGCAAAGATAGACCGTGGACGTGGTATTGTCAGCGCCCACAGGATGAAGACGCTGTTTTGTGACGATTGCATCCGGGATATATTGAACACAGTAGAACACCAGCTTATAGAAGAATTTTTTATTTTCGACACAGAGAAACGGGTATTTTATCCAGTAGACGATGATACGACCTTACAGATCGGCAACTATCATCTGGATATTGAATATACAGACAGTGATTATAGAATTGAAATCAACGATACCGGCGAATAAAAAGCTGCCGTTGCAGGAAACACAACTTCCCAGCAGCGGCATTTTCATTTCTTTCTTCATCGGCAATCTGAACTGAACCGGGACATCAGAGTCGCCAATTCCCTAAAACAAATGGAGTACGTCCTTCCTGGATCTGGCATCATCTTAAGAAAATAGTAAGAATTTTGTTTTTGAAATTTCCCTGATTTGATCCGATAACCGTGGCATCAAAATTAACATAAAGAATCCACAGGAGGAAAAAACAATGAAGGGAAATATCAGAAAACAGTTAGCTATGCTTTTAACGTTTGCGGCCATCACCACTGCCTTGACTGCGGCCATTGATCCACTCCAGGTCTATGCAGGTACAGGAAGTGCCTGCAATAACGCTTATTACGAAGAAGTATCCAGGCTTGCAGACAGCCTGACCGCGAACTTCAAGGATGAGGCTGAACGGCAAACCTGCTATGACACCATCATGACTGGTGTGTTTGGGGGGAATTACCAGGACTGGGGAAGCAAGTCCGGCATGAGAGGAAAAAATGACCTGATCTGTGTTTTAAACCAGGATGAGTCCCTAAAGATGTTCCAGGGATTTCTTACCCTGAACGGCGCAGATAAATATCTGGACTTCCATGACGGGTACCATTATTACTGCATGGTGAACAGGGTGGAGTTGAACGCCGAAGGGATCAATGAGCAGAACTACAACAACCTTAAAACCGCTTACCGGATCGCCGAGATGCTTAAAATGCAGACTGCCCAGATGGGTACTGTGGAGAAAGCAAAGTATATCCATGACTTCCTCATCAATATGCTTGAACACAGCGAAACCGGTGACCCGATTGAATACAATGCGTTCCAGGCATTGTCAACGAAAAAAGGTGTATGCATTGTATATACGACCCTGTTCTCTATCTTCAGCAGGTACTGCGGCCTGGATACAGGTACCGTGACCTATGATATGAAAGATATGAATATGCTGCACTGTTATAATACGATCATCCTGGATAGCGGGGAAGAACGATGTATCGATGTACTGTGGGATGAGAACAGGGGTAATGATATGTATTTCCTTGAAACAGTTGAGGAAAATATCATTTCCCACCCAAGAGAATGATAGCATATATCTGCTATTTGTGGCATCCACCCGCCCCTAAAAGAGCCGCCTTCATGGGTGGCTTTTTTAGGGGCCAAAACGAGTCAGTCCGTCTCTATTACTACATAGATGCCCGAGAAAGTGTATAACGAGATCTACATTCCGATGAGTACTAAAAAAAGTTGACATTCATGATTAAAATATCCTGACTACGCTGTTTTTTTGCATTCATTACCCGGCAATGGTTGCCATACTTTCATTGAACAAATAAAGATATGGGAGAGGAGACGGATAGAAAATGATTGTCAAATGGGGAGAGTTTTCTTCGGCGTTGGACATTGTGCGCCATAACACGGGTATGACCGAAAAAACTGCCGGATCGAGGTTTAGGTGCATCGGGGCACTTGCACGGATTGATGTCATCGGTACGTCATATGTCAACCACTATATGGAAAATTCCAGGCACCGCTTAGAATTTTCTTATATATAGGAAGACCAAAGTCTAGGAAGCCTAAAGTCAATGAAAAACCAAGCACCCTGGTATCCCTGATCGCTATGAAGGCGGCCGGGCACTAACAGGAGAAAGAATCAGAAAGGTAACAGGAGAAACTCAGCAATAGCAAGAGAAAGCCAAAATGAAAAGCCCGGAAATATGCTGGATAGTTGATCAGCATCCGGCGGCGGTGTACTGCATTCTATCCTGGGTGATATCCGGAAAGGACTGTCTGGGATAGTTAAACATACGTCCAGAGGATATGAACGGCTGTGGCTGCGGCTAAAATTCGCAGAAGAAAAGCTGTTTAACAAGGATGCCAAACAAAATACAGTCCAAGAAGGGGATACTGATCCCGAATCGGTGGCCTTCAAGGTATCCTTACCATGGGGCGCTTAAAGGAAAAAATGTCGCTGATATCTGTCAAGATGGTTTCAGTGGTCAGTGCTATGAAGGAGAACGTTCAATAATATAGATCCTGCGTGTATACCAGCATGAGGGTGATGAACCATAAGCTGCAAGAGGCGGACAGGATAGCCTGGAAGCCGAAGCCATAAAAGGAACAATACACAATACGTAAACACATCCATATCCAGATTCCAATAATAAAAGGAAAAGGCAATGCCCATTACTCTTTTGTGCGAAAAAATTTTATCCGCAGAAAAGGCACAATATCTGGCCCACATAAGCCATCTTTACAATGCAGACTTCTGATAGCCTGCAAATATCAGATAAGAAGGAGGAAAGCGCCATGGAGAAAGCATTATTATCCGTAATAGAGACGACGGAATACCTTGGACTTGGGCTGACCAAGACACGGGAACTAATACGCCGGGAACCGTTTGGCTGTAAGATCGGCAATCGCTGGTACAGTAACCGGCTCTTATTGGAAAAATGGCTGGAAGAGCAATGCAGAAAAAAGTCTAAAATCATCAGATAACGGTTTCTCTTGAAGAACATTCACAAGCACGGAGGGTTAATGATATGTTTATAATGCAATCGCCTTCCGGGAATAAGGAGACAGCATGGGAAAAGATTTAAAAGGCAAAGATATCGGGAAAGGATATAGCCAGAGGAAAGACGGATATTATATTGCCAGGATACAGTCGGACGGCCAGGTGGTCATCAGTAAAATGGATACAAACTTGGCAAGGCTTAAGAAAACAGTTAAGGAAGCCATGGAGGAATACGAGAGCGGTGCAGGGAGATCCAACATGACTGTTGCGGAGTGGTTTTACGAATGGTTTGACACGTATAAAGTGCCGCTCATCAAGCAGCAGAGCATCAATCCAATGAAACGCAAGGTCAGCGCCACGTTTCTGCCATACATCGGCGAAATGCGGCTGAGGGATGTTCGGAGCATTGATCTGCAGAGGGCGCTCAATGACCTTTTGACGGATGGCAGGTACGCACGTTCATCGATTGCCGAAGCCTTAGGGCGGCTGCGCGACTGTTTCGCATCGGCAGTCAATAACCGAATGATGGCAACGAACCCGGCGTTTGATCTGGTTGTACCATTCAACGAAGAACATGACACAGAGCGCAGGTGGCTGACCCTGCACGAGATCGAGATATTTTTAAATGCAGCTAAAGGAAATTGGTGGGAGGAAATGTTTTATGTTGCAATTTATACTGGACTACGGGTAGGTGAAATAGGTGGCTTGCGATGGGAGGATATCGACTGGAAAAATAAATGTATCCACGTTCGGCAGAGCCTGGTGTCCTCATACTCCAACGGCGTGAAGACATTGAAGGTATCTACCCTGAAGACAAAAAATTCCTACAGGAAGATTCCTTTTATGAAGGATGTGGAAGCAATGTTGCGTCGTCAGAGGGAAAAAGTGGAGGACGCAAAAAGGCGTATCGGGACCAGATGGCGCAATGATGAATCGGTTTATGGGGATCTCGTGTTCGTATCTAGCATGGGCAGCCCGATGATGCGGTATAATGTGCAGAGAGCGATCAATGTCGTGGTTCAGAACATCAACCTTGAGGAGGCGTATCAGGCAAGAGATGAACACCGTGAACCGCATGTGTTCGCCCATGTGTACCCACATGCATTGCGGCATACATTTGCAAGCTTATGCTATGCGGCCAAAATGCAGCCTAAAACGGTGCAGATGTTGATGGGACACGCCAATTACTCCACGACAATCGATATTTATACACACATAGGGGAAGACTTCAAACAGGAAGATATTGACAAGTTCAACAGCCTGGTATTGAATGATGATGCTGGGAAAACTGTACATGAGATGATCGATTGAAGAGAGAACAATCAAGGGACGTTTTGGTATGTACAGTTTATTTGAACAATAAACACGGTCAGACATGGAAAATGCCTTGATTTATCGAGGGTTTGAAACGGAAGTTCGCTAAGCAGATGGGGGCTATGTAGTCTTTAGAATGTTGTTTTTGTAATGATTTTGAAGAGCTTCGGAGAAATCCGGGGCTCTTTTTCTAGCTTCTTTAAAATAAAGTGTAAGTGATGATATATTGAAACCAGCCGTTTTGCTCAAAATACGCTGGATAGCCTGAAATATATATTCGGGAATTGAAGGAAAAAAATATACTGGTTTTCTTAGGTCAACCACAACTGCTTTTTCGGATATACAGAGGACGAGGATGGGCATCTGATCATCGATCCTGCGTAGGCAGAGGTTGTAAAGCGCATCTACCGGGAGTATTTGGAGGGTGGTAGTCTGCTCCAGATAGCGAGAAGCCTTGAATCGGAGGGAATCCTGACGGCAGATAACAAAGCAAAATGGAGACCGGAGACGTTGCGGAAGATTTTGCAAATGAAAAGTACATCAGAGACGCTCTTCTTCAGAAAACCTATACCGTGGATTTCCTGAAGAAAAAGCGGGTACAGAATAACGGCATTGTTCCGCAGTATTATGTGGAGAACAGCTATCCGCCCATTATTCCACGTGATCTCTATATACGTGTGCAGGAGAAAATGATGAGGCGGGCAAATCTGCACAGCGGTAAAATGCGGAAGAAGCGGGTTTACAGTAGCAAGTATGCTTTATCTAGCATCGTCTACTGCTCCAAGTGTGGCGATATTTACCGTAGGATTGCATGGAACAACCGGGGAAGCATTCTACAGTCTGGCGATGCTGCCCCCATGTGGAGTATGAACCGAAAGCCTGCAATGCGCCGACCATTCAGGAAGCGGAACTGCAGGCGGCCGTGGTGCAGGCGATCAACCTTGCGCTCGGTAATAGGGACGATATCTGACTGCCTTACAGGAGAATAGGTCTACGATGAACAGTTTGAGGTAGAATTCAAATCCGAGATGACGGTGGATGTGGAGAGATAGGGCAGAAAAAATTGTGAGAACGGTACCTTGCAGAAATGCAGGATGTTTTCTTAATTCTTGATGATTCTTTTGCAAACCTTCATAGAGATATATTGTGTTTATCAACCAGATGGTTTATAATAGGAAACACAGAGTGGAGGTAGATCATGACTACATCGGATATGATAAGAGAGTTGTGTGAGAAACAGAATATCAGTCTTGCGGAGCTTTGCCGACGCATTGGGCAGACACCGCAGAATTTTAATAAAAAGCTGAAGCGTGGAACTGTTAGTACAGGGGAAATGCTTAAAATTGCGGATGTATTGGGAATTGTATTTGAGCAGAGATTTATAATAAAGGGAAAAAGTAGTATTGAAATAACTAATCGTGAGGTGGAGCATGAGTAATTTAACAGCTGGAACAGGCGATCCATATTGGTATGAATGGTCTGTCGGTTTATTATATATGGTTAAGATGCTAAATCCGGATAATGGAATCAAAAATGTTGTATTGCAGTCACAGGATAGCCAAAGTTTAGATGATGTTGTGATAACTTATGAAGATGGAATGATTGAATATATTCAAGTAAAAAATACGAGGAAAGATGATAAACTTACCTATTCAGACATGATAGAGGGAAAGCCTAAACAATCTTACTTGTATAAATACTCATCTGAGTGGAAAATTATGGAGGGCAGGAACAAGGGAAAAAACAGGGTTGTATTTTTTACGAATCGAGAGATGGGAAATCAAAAATATACGCCTAAGCAGGAATGGGAAAGACCCTCAATGAAACTGTTTTGGAAAACGATAAAAGATCAAGTAAATTCTTTAGAAAAGGCATCTAATGAGGATGTTGATATTAGTAAGGTTGTTGTGAAGAAAGAATGGAAAGTTGCATGGGATAATTGGAAAAATTGCATGAGTGATCTAAATGCAAAAGAGCAGCTTCTTTTTTTGCAAAATTTCGAAGTATTATCTAATCAGGAAGATCTCGATGAAATGATTGTTTCCATTGCTAATGAGTTGGAGAAAAAATTCAAAACAACACATGAAAAGGCAGTGAATCTACATCAAAAATTGTGTTATCAGCTGATGTGGTGGGCAACATCCATTGGAAATAAAAAGGAAATAAAGAAAGAAGACGTAATGGAGGCGCTTTCCTTATACGGGGATAGTGTAAAGGGAGAACATTTTTTCCCTATTTGTGAGCCTTTTTTTCAATCACGGATTATATTTGTAGCAGACTTGGAAGATACAATTTTAAATGGAAAGTCAAAAGTAACTTTTTTAACTGGTGATCCAGGATGCGGAAAAACTAACATAGTGAGTTATTTGGCGTGTAAGCCAGATAGCATTGTTACTTTGCGTTTTCATGCATTTAAACCGATTATACCAGGAGATTTATATGTTTCTGCTGATCCTGGAATTAGCGATCCTATGGATTTCTGGGGAAGTTTACTGATTATGCTTAGAAAGCTATTTAAAGGTAGGCTTTATGAGTATGATGTACCCATATCAATAGAATTGATAGATTCGATTGATACACTAAGAAATGAGGTATTGCGGTTAGCATCTGCTTGGGCGGACATCACAGGAAGGCCAACGGTTATTGCTGTTGACGGGATTGACCATGCGGCACGTAGTGGAAACACAAATACTTTTTTAAGAACACTACCATTACCAGAAACTGTTCCAGAAAATGTTCGATTTATACTTGCAGGGCAGCCGACACACCAGTTTTCTGAATATCCTGACTTTTTATCTGATACGGATAGGATAGAAGAGATACAGGTACCCAATATTGAAAAAGGTGACTTAGAATTATTATATGAAAAGAATAATTCATTAATGAAATATGCCGAACATGAAAAAGTATTGGTTATAAATTATATTGCGGAAATTGCAAAGGGCAATACACTTTCTGGAGTATTTGCAATGCAAGAGGCAACTAAGTATAGCAGTTTTAGCAATTTTGAGCAGAATAGCAATGTCAAAAAGTTAAGTTCTGGTATTCAGTCATATTATGAGTATATTTGGAAAACTGCTACCCGGCAGGCAGGAGACATTGGATATACTATAGATATGTATTTAGCCGCAACTTTTTCAATTATTAATAGAAGAGTTTCGGCTCAGACAATGGCAGATATTTATGGAGAAGGAATATCAGTGTGGCAGTGGGAAGATATTCTGCAAAATTTATTTCCAATCGTTACATATGATGCCTTAGGATATAGTGTATTTCATAATGATGTTAGACTGTTCTTAACAGTTCATTATAAAAAAGCTAAACAGCTGCTTACAACTATAAGTGGGAAAATTGCAAATTATTTAATGAACGAGGATTTTGACGAAAAAGTTAAACATGAAGTGATATTCAAATTACTAAAGGAGGCCAGACAAGAAGAAAAATATGTAGATGTTTTTACCTGTAAGTATGTAATGAAGGCATACTTATTGAAAAGAGATTTAAGAGAGCTTCGGCAGCAAATGCTTGATACATTGGCAGTATTACCTCGAATTGAGGATAAAAGAAAAATTGTAAAATTCAGTTGTGCAGTTACAACTATGCAACAGCATGGAGAATCATTGCGTTGGCTGGATAGGGAATATCAAAGTGATATCGAATTACCTTTTGCATTGGATAGTGAGAAAAAGCCAGTTGTGGAAGGCCTTTTTTCCGTGGATGATTTTAAAGAAATATTTAGTGATATAGATATTCTGATTTTGAAGAATGAAATTGATAGAGCTAAACATATCTTTTTGCGCTGGATGGATAAAAGAATACCTGGTGATATAATTAGTTGTATGGGGAAAAATAATGACGAAGACGCGATAAAAGAGTTGCTAGAAACTTGGGGAAAGTATGCTAGGAAGTTTAGAATAGCACCAGAGAAAAAATATTATGAAGAAATATCAGCAAAAAATGCAGATGCTTATTTTTATAGCGGCTGGCTTAAAGAAGCAGTTAATTATTCAGGAAAAGAACAGTTAAAATATACTTTGGAAAATAGGAGTTATTATTTTAATGCTGATATCGAAGATTTTCTGCAGCAGGTAATAAAACGTGGTCTGATGGAAGAAATGGAGTTCATTTTAAATGAGAAAATGAGAACTACCTTTTCTGAAAGAAATAAAATTTCAGCGTGTGCATGGGCAGTAAGAAATTGTCGGATTGACTTGTGCGAGGAGTGGTTGAATGAACTCAATGATAAAAAATTTAAATATATATCCGAGGAATGGTATAAGCAAAAGTATACGGAAGTAGGAAACAAAAGGGATAGATTTAAAATAATTACTGATATTATGTATATTCTTACATATGTGTCTAAAGACAAATTTGATGAGCTGAGGACCAAGGCTTTAGAAAAGTGTGAATTCAGAAATGATAGAAGTGATAATATTGTTGCTGGAAATCTACTAGTGGCGGTAAATCAGATTGCATATATGGAACAATGTATTTTGTTTGGATGTGTGCACAAAGTAAAAATGGAAGATTTTGAAGCATTGTTGGATATCATTTTAGATGATAGATATTATAATGGTTGTTTTAACATTGATACAACTTTCTTTAGAAAAAAAGTATTAGAAAGCATTATACGAATAATAGATGGGCTTCCTCATATATTTCAAGAATCTTTAGAAAAAAGTTTGTGTGTGAAAGCGGATACATGCTCTGGAATAGCACTTTTGGGAACATATTGGAGATATCTGGTAGCAAGGGGAAAAGGAGATTATGTAGAATTATTTTTCGATACTTGGATGAATTCTGGTGGTAAGATATGGGAAGAAGAATTGTCTGAGCGAGATTATATTTCCGATGTACTATTAAAAATAGCAAAGGCAATGGGCTGGGAGGAAAGAATAAAAAAGGCTGCTGAGCTAATAAATGCAAGAAGTATAGGTTATGTTGGACGCAAAGATTACAGTCTTTTTAATCCATTACAATGGTTTGAGAGAATATCTAAAGAAAAAAACGAGATTTGGAAGGAGTTAGGAATCCTTTTGATGAATATTTCTGAATATGCATCAAGAATTGGAGATAATAGAGCTTTTGTTCAAATAGGCAATGCAGTATCTACTGCTGCTGCAAACATGAGTGTAGATAGTTTTTTTCAGTTTGCTCAAATGGTTAAATTTGTCAAAGAGGACTGGAGTGAAGTAGTGTTTGATGGGGTCATATCAGCTTTGGAAAATGGCTTTTTTACTGAAGGAGAACTTATACAACTATGGGAAAAAACAGCTAAGTATTTCACAATAAGTGAACAAGCAAAACCATATGATTCTCAAAATACTAGGCATAAAATTTACTGTGCAGATGTCCATAAGGCACTCTCTTTATGTATTCACAGATTGAGATATCCTGAACTGGAGGAACGTATGGAACAACTGGCACCTCGTGAGTATGCGCAAAGAAGATTGGAAAGATCAGAACATAGTTGTATCATTCCGTCAAGGTGGTATGAGTTAGAATATTATGATAATATGAAGCCATTTCTTGAAAGTGTGAGAGGAATGGATTGTGATGAAATATTTGAACATATAAAAAAGAAATATGGACAAAGTGATTTTTCATGGGACTACATAGAATATTTTATTCAGACAGCAGAGAGGCTGGACTCACACAGTATTGCTAGGCATAAGGAAGAAATTATGGATATGTTAAAGAAAAGAAAGGCAGAACAATTAGATTATGATGGAGTAAACAGACTGTACAATGTGCTATTTCCATATTTAACAGAGGCTGAAGTAACAGAGGTATTAGTAGGAATACTGACCGTATATCGTCACCACAGAGATGAAGGGTGGGCGTCTGCTGACTATGGTTTGATGACAGATATGGAAAATTTCGCATTTGCAATATTTTCCCGTTATAATGTGGAACAGCACTTTACAAGTTTTTTCATTTTAAGCAATAAAAAACATACAATCTACTCTATTTGTTGTATAGTATAAGCGTCAACCAAACTCTACACAAAAAGGAGATTGTATGTCACGCTTATTTTACAACAGAAACCATACTTTTAACAAGCTTTTTTGGTTCTTTTGGAATTATTTTCAGGATGCTTCTTTGCCTACAGCAGAAAACCTGTTCCTGCTGGCCGTTTCCATGCTGGCTTTGGAATCCTTCCGTTCCGTTCGCTTTGCATGGATACATATCATTTCCAAGCTGACCGGCAAGTCCCTGAACTCCTTTTATCATACCCTGGCTTATGCCCCTTTTGACCATCTTAGGTGGCCGGTTGTCACCGCCAGGCTTGCCCTGCGCTGTATCCCGCCTTCCCTCAAGTCTTCTGCCGTCTTTCTCTCCATTGATGATACCTTGGTGGAAAAGTTCGGTACGGAATTCCAGGCCTGCTCCAAGCTCTTTGACCATGCTGCCCATAACGGCTCCAATTACCTCAATGGCCACTGCTTCGTCAGCATCATGCTCCATGTCCCCTTACTCTCAGAAGACGGAACCACCTATCTTTCCGTCCCACTCGGCTATCGTTTATGGACAAAAGAAGTTTCCAAGCTGGAGCTTGCCGCAGACCTGGTGCGTTCCGTTATGCCGGAACTTGCCTTGTGCGGGCAGGTCATCCTCCTGTGTGACAGCTGGTATCCCAAGAAACCGGTCACGGGGCTTGTGTCAGAATTCAAGAATCTGGAAATGATCTGCTGTGCGAGGTCGGATACCGTACTCTATGACCTTCCCGGCCAAAGGACAGGCCGGCGCGGACGCCCGCGCATCCATGGCGGGAGGCTGGAGCTTTCCTCCATCCCCCTGGACAAACCGGAAGGCGCCTCTTATTTTATGGGAGGGCGCAGAGTGGTTACGAACCTGTGGAAAGGGCGCACGGTTTATGCCTGTGTAACCGCTTCCGACCCGGAAAAGCCGGAAAGCTTCCGTCTGTTCCTATGCACGGCAGAGCCGGAGGAGATCGCCGTCCAGCCGGAGAAACAGGCAGATGAAAAGATCCGTAGTTACCACACCTGGGGCATGCTTGTACTGGGTCTGTTCTCGCTGCGGTGGAAGATCGAAACCAGCTATTATGAGACAAAAACCTTCTGGTCTTTCCGTGATTACATGGTTCGCTCTGTGAAAGGGATCGAAAGGCTTTCGAACCTGACCTGTATTACTTATGCAGCCGTACGTCTTCTCCCATACTACAGCGAGGAATTCCAGGATTACCAGGGGCTGAGTCCACAGGAAATCCGTTACCGGGTAGGAGAAAAAATCCGTATGAACATAATTATCAGCCGTTTGGGGCAGGAAATCGAAACCCTAAAAAAAGAATTACCGCTCAAAAAGGCCTTTCAGGAGCTTATGCACAAGTATGGTTATCTATAAAAATGTTGTAAAGTGCTGATGTGGAAGATAACATTTGGGCACTACAAGAAATATTGAAAATGCACTGCATGTGGCTGAATGGTACTGAGACTTTAGAAATAGAAAACATATACAAAGTTGGTATGGAAGAGCATATTAATGGGTGGTCGGATTTCTGGAATCGGTTAGAAACAGATAAAAATATTACGGCTTCAATATCAACTGCAGGTTAAATGATATGTAATTTAACGAAAGGGATGCTTTTTCAGATAATTCGTAATAGTGAATATTTAAAATTATGGATATGTTCCCTCCAACACCAGTCGTTATAAAATCAGCGGTGGATTAAGTCGGACGGAGTGAAGGGGCATTTGACGTACTTCCTATCCTCTCGAGCTAGATAGTATGAGCAAACATATCTAAGGATATGATTGGAAAAGTATGTAGTTTTCAAAAAAATAAAACAAAATATAAGATATTAAAGTTTGGAAAGAATATTATCAAAAGAAGGAGAATCAATGCGAAAAAAGAAAAATAATACTCCGATCATTGTGAGCTCGCATGATGTGCATTTGGATTCTGATTATGTACAGTGGATCCATGATATAAAGGAACGTTTTAGAGGTGCACAGATAAAAGCAGCTTTGAAGGTAAATTCAGAACAGTTGTTATTCAATTGGCAATTGGGACGGGATCTTGTTTTACGAAAAACGGAAGAAAAATGGGGAAAAGGTATTGTTGAGCAGTTAAGCCTTGATTTACAGCATGAATTCCCAGAGGTGAGGGGATTTTCAGCCAGAAATCTTTGGAATATGAAAAAATGGTATTCTTTTTATGCATTGGCTAGAACTTCAGGTGATTTAATTCATGCAGTGGATGATAAATTAAAACTTGATAGTATAAAACTGCAGCAGATTGGTGCAGAAATTCAAGAAAATAACGCGGAAGAAAAACTGCACCAGGCTGGTGCAGAAATATCATTTCCCTCTTTTTTCGGTTTTGTGCCATGGCGTCATCATGTAGAAATTGTTTCAAGATGTAATACTGTGGAAGAGGCATTATTTTATCTTCAAAGAACTATTGAAGAAGGCTGGAGCAGAAATGCCTTAATTGATTGTATAAAAGCTGATTTATACCATAACACAAGAATGGCAAATACGAATTTTGCGGAAAAACTCCCTGGAATACAGGGAAAGATAGCACAGGAGATTGTAAAAGATACCTATGATTTCAGTTTTATTTCTTTGCCAAGAGGATATGATGAAACAGCGCTGGAAGAGGCATTGGAACAGAATATTACAAGATTTTTACTGGAACTGGGAACTGGATTTGCATTTATCGGAAGGCAAAAAGAAATTGTAGTTTCAGGCAAAACACGAAAGATTGATATGTTGTTCTATCACATCCGCCTTAAATGCTATGTAGTAGTTGAGTTGAAGGCGGTTTCCTTTGAGCCAGAATTTGCAGGAAAATTGAATTTTTATGTTAATGCAGTGAATGAACTTATCCGAACTCCTGAAGAAAATCCTACAATAGGATTGCTGATTTGCAAAGATAAAGACCAGACGGAAGTGCAATGGGCATTTCAGGGAATTCAAACACCTATGGGAGTTGCCTCTTATGATAATATTAAATTGGAAGAGATTAAGAAGCAGCTGCCTACCGAGAAAGAGATTCAGCACCGTATTGAATTAGCAGAAGAGGAATTTAATTTGAACAGAAAGAAACAAGGGAAATGATGTCGGATAGTGGGGATAGGGCGATGAAAACTTTGCTTGTTTCTTCTGAATATAGTAGAAACAGCAGTTTTACCAATTCCCCAAACCATTTTACCAATTATCAAAATTCCTTAATTTTGATACCAAAATCAGCCTGCAAAAACTTTTACCAACCAAAAGTCTGGTAAACCCAAATGTGAACATTCCTCAAACCGGCCTAAATCCAGAGTTTCTGCCAAAAGTTCGCAAAGCAGATGAAATATATTATGGAGACTACAAATCAGGTGGCAGAGAATACTATAAGCAGCAGGATAAAGTAGATTCATAAAAAAATAAAGAAGATCAGAAATTCTGAAAAGATAGAAGTGAAGTTTATGCAGTGTTGGGAAGAGCTGGTATACGCAAGGCAGGATGGTGTGGCGGAAGGGCTGGAATTGGGAAAAGAGCAGGGGATAGAAGAAGGAATAAGGCATACATGAAACTGTTTTGGAAGAATAATGATATTGTATAACTGTGACAGGTTGTTGGATATTGGAGACAGACAAAATAGATGCAATTAGAAATAAAGAAACGAATTTTCCTGATAATTACTATCTTTTTGATGGGAGATATAACTGCCTGCAGTGACAGAACATTCGTACCAGACGAAGAGATAGCAGAGACAGAAATTGTGGCGGAGGAAACAGTAGAAGAAATTGTGGTACTTCCGCCTTTGATTCAGGCTACTACTTTAGAGAGCGATTACAGGACAATGGCCCGTCTTGGATTGGCAGCTACCTCCTGTTCAGAGCAGGGAGATTTAAGGCAGGCGTATGAGAATGTGCTATGCAGCTGCGTTCGGATTCAGATAGGAGAGCATTATGGCAGCGGCAGTATTTACAGAATGTTGGAGGATGAAATAATTATTGTGACTAACAGGCACGTGTTACAGTACTGGAGTAAGGATTGTTTTGTGACTTTTTTTAATGGCGCAGTTACGACAGGAACCCTGATAAGGGTATCAGACGAGGCAGATTTAGGATTTATCAGCATTCCGGCGTCGGCTTTTACTTATCAGGAACTTCTTGCGTTTAAAAATGTGCGGGTACCGGTTAAACTTCCTTTGGATTCCTGGCATAAAGAGGATACGGAGAGTATTTCAGAAAGAGATAAAATATTTTTTATAGACATTGCATCTGACTGGAGAAGTCCTGTTTGTATAGAAGGAGAAGTAATTGCACCTTTCAAGTTTTTAGAGGAATTTCAGATGGAAATGCTTTATGGAAAAGGAAATGCAGTTCCGGGAATGTCCGGCAGCGGTGTTTTTGACAGATATGGGAATTATGTTGGAATGATAACCGGTGGAACTTTGCAGGGGGAGATTGCAGCAGTTCCGGTGGAAGTGATTGAAGAAGAGTTTAAAAAAGTAATATTTAATAATTTACATACAAATTAATGTGAAGAATTCACAATAATATTGACATAAAATGCAAAAATAGGCGCATAATTGGATAGGTCAACCAGCATTATGCTAAATAAAGAACCAGCTCACATGACGGTATGAGCTGGTTTAAATATCTAATCTATATCATATAAAAATTAAGCCATCTTGTTTACTGCCTGAGCTAAACGAGATACTTTTCTGGATGCTGTATTCTTATGATAAACACCCTTGCCTGCAGCTTTATCGATAGTAGCTGTAGCAGCAATTAAAGCCTGAGAAGCGGCAGCTTTATCATTTGCTTCAATAGCAGCAAGAACTTTCTTTACAGAAGTCTTAACACCAGACTTGATAGCTTTATTTCTTTCAGCCTTGGTTCTGTTTACTAAAATTCTCTTTTTTGCAGATTTAATATTAGCCACGATGTACACCTCCTATTATAATCATCAGTTTCCATGATGTTTCATTAAAGCCGGAGACACGGACGTTTTAATGTAAACACACGCATATTATTTTAAAGTTAAAAATGATATCTGTCAATACATATTTGGAGAATAATTGGAAAATACTGAAATAAAAGTAATTGTTCACATATTGATTTAAAGGTTAGTGTGGATGATACCAGATAAAAATCATAGTTTCAGGAAAGGTTGATTATGAGTGGGTTTAAGGTAAGGACAGATTTGGCCCTTGAGATGCGGGAAAGTATGGAAGAAAACGCAGGAGAGTGCCGGGGCGTTTCCGTGGAAGAAGATTATAAAGAAGAAAGTGAAATTAAAATTACAAAGGTAATTATAGAGACCATGAATGGTTCTAAGGCGATGGGCAAGCCGATGGGAAGTTATATAACCTTAGAGGCGCCTGCAATGACGCAGCCTGATGAAAATTACCATCAGGAGATATCAGAAGAACTATCCAGACAGTTAAAAGAAATTATTCCGGGAATTGAGCAGGAGATTTCCATTATGGTAGTTGGGCTGGGCAATAGAGATGTTACAGCTGATGCTTTAGGACCTAATGTGGTGGATAATCTTGTTATCACCAGACATATGGTAAAGGAATATGGCAAAGTGGCTTTTAATAAAAAGCAGATTCATATGGTCAGTGGGCTGATTCCCGGTGTTATGGCAAAAACCGGGATGGAATCTCAGGAGATTATTAAAGGAGTGGTTGAAAAAACAAAACCTGATGTTGTGATTGTGATAGACGCACTTGCAGCAAGGTCTACAAGACGGTTAAACCGCACAATCCAGATCAGCAATACAGGAATCCATCCAGGCTCCGGTGTGGGAAATCACAGAAATGCAATTACGGAGGAAACTCTTGGAGTTCCGGTAATTGCAATTGGTGTTCCTACGGTAGTGGATGCTGCCACGATTGTAGGTGATGCATTTGAAAAATTAATGCGTCAGACAGGAGAAGAACCAATTGACATACAGGATGAACTGCTTTCCGGGCTGGGAGAACTTTACAATATGTATGTGACAGGCAAGGACGTGGATTTTGAGATTAAACAGATCAGTCATATTATTTGTAATGCGTTAAATAGCGTTTTTGAAAATTTTTAAGCTTAGAATGAATGTCCAAATACAGGCATATAATTCCATAGCGGGGTGTATGATTTGATTTGGAAAAAGTTTGAAACTATTATAAAAAAACGTATCGTATTAGGACTGCTGACAGCCTGCGCCATATGCAGCATAATAAGCTTCTTTCAAAAAAAAGGACAGGAAGATGGTGGAACTTCCGGCTGGAAGATGGCGGTAGGCAGTTTTTTCAGTCATCAGATGGAAAGAGAATTTTTTCAGATTCCAAGATATTTAGAAGAAGGGGAAGGACTTTCTCTCACAAAGACAGAGAGCCTTTTGGGGGAACAGATTCTCTTAATGAAGTATCTTTTTATGGAGGAAGAACCTATAGAAAATGAAGATCCTTTGACCGCAGAGTTAATCGGACAGTACGAAGGTACTGACGAGGATTTCAAAAATATTGATGAAGAGTCGCTGGATTACAACGAAAATGCCCTTCATATTGAAAACAGCGTGCTCCAGGAAATGGAACGGGAAAATAATATACATAATACTG
>ERZ808046.338-NODE-338-length-49739-cov-6.776972_pt1 | contig 49739 bp, 44 predicted proteins | sample MGYA00380196_ERZ808046 | MGnify/ENA primary metagenome ERZ808046 (study PRJEB31490, sample SAMN06133421) | mouse gut metagenome | isolation source: Z6_2 | host: mice | place: China: Chengdu | collected 2015-05 ... | reverse complement strand
CCGTGATTTTTGCCATGGAATGAAATGTGGATATATGAATTTTATTCGTACAAAAAAAATAAATAGACCTTCGGACGCCGAGTGTTTATGTGAACATGTTTTTTATGACGCAATAATAAAGATTTTCAATTATCTTTTGTTGCAGCCAGTACCTATTATAAGGCTAAAGTTTGGAGAAATGATGGATTATATTGAAGAGCATCAGCTGAAATGTCCAAAATGCGGAGCGCATAATTTTACGGATATCCGTCAGTTTAATCTGATGTTCAAGACCTTCCAGGGCGTCACGGAGGATGCCAAGAACACCGTTTACTTAAGGCCGGAGACGGCACAGGGTATTTTTGTCAACTTTAAAAATGTACAGCGTACCTCCCGGAAGAAGATTCCTTTTGGAATCGGCCAGGTGGGCAAGTCCTTCCGAAATGAGATTACTCCCGGCAATTTTATTTTCCGTATCCGTGAGTTTGAACAGATGGAACTGGAATTCTTCTGCGAGCCTGACACGGATCTGGAGTGGTTTGCCTATTGGAAGCAGTTTTGCATTGACTGGCTTAAGAGCCTTGGCATGAAAGAGGAGGAGATGCGTGTCCGCGATCATGACAAGGAAGAACTTTCTTTTTACTCCAAGGCCACCACAGATATTGAATTTTTATTCCCCTTCGGGTGGGGCGAGCTCTGGGGCATTGCTGACAGGACGGACTATGATTTAAGCCGCCATCAGGAGGTATCCGGAGAAGATCTGACCTACTTTGATGATCAGAAAAATACAAGATATGTGCCCTATGTAATTGAGCCCTCCTTAGGAGCAGACCGGGTGTTGCTTGCATTTTTATGCTCGGCCTATGATGAGGAGGAGCTGGAAGGCGGGGATATGAGGACTGTGCTTCACTTCCATCCGGCAATCGCGCCTGTCAAAATCGGCGTACTTCCTCTTTCCAAGAAGCTGGGAGAGGGGGCGGAGAAGATTTATACGCAGCTCTCCAAAAAATTTAACTGTGAGTATGATGACAGAGGCAATATCGGAAAGAGATACCGCAGACAGGATGAGATCGGGACGCCGTTCTGCGTGACCTATGACTTTGACTCTGAGACAGACGGCTGCGTGACTGTCAGATTCAGGGATTCCATGGAGCAGGAGAGAGTGGCGATTGCTGACCTGGAGGCTTACTTTGCAGATAAGATGACATTTTAGAAAGGTATGGTAAGGATATGAAAAGCTACGGCGTAAATGAACTGCGCAGAATGTTTTTGGAATTTTTTGAGAGTAAGGGGCATCTGGTCATGAAGAGCTTTTCCCTTGTGCCCCATAATGATAACAGTCTTCTTCTGATCAATTCCGGTATGGCGCCCCTGAAGCCCTATTTTACGGGGCAGGAGATTCCGCCAAGGAGAAGAGTGACCACCTGCCAGAAGTGTATCCGGACTCCTGATATCGAAAATATCGGGAAAACCGCACGGCACGGCACTTTTTTTGAAATGCTGGGGAATTTTTCCTTCGGGGATTATTTCAAGCATGAGGCCATTGCCTGGACCTGGGAATTTTTGACTGAGGTGGTAGGACTTGACAGGGAAAGGCTATACCCTTCCGTATATGTGGAGGATGATGAGGCCTTTGAGATTTGGAACAAGGAGATTGGCATTCCCGCAGAGCGGATTTACCGTTTCGGCAAGGAGGATAATTTCTGGGAGCATGGCTCCGGCCCCTGCGGCCCCTGTTCGGAGGTCTATTATGACAGGGGAGAAAAGTACGGCTGCGGCAGGCCGGACTGTCAGGTGGGCTGCGATTGCGACCGTTACATTGAGGTCTGGAACAATGTGTTTACCCAGTTTGACAATGACGGCAAGGGAAACTATTCGGAGCTTGAACAGAAAAATATCGATACCGGTATGGGATTAGAGCGTCTGGCCGCCATTGTGCAGGATGTGGATTCTATTTTTGACATTGACACCATCTGCGCGCTGCGTAATAAGGTGAGTGAGATTTCGGGTAAGGAATATAAGAAGGAATATAAGTGGGATGTTTCCATCCGAATTATCACCGACCATATCCGCTCGGCCACTTTCATGATTTCCGACGGCATTATGCCTTCCAATGAAGGCAGAGGCTATGTGCTGCGCAGGATTATCCGCCGTGCTGCCCGTCATGGAAGACTTCTTGGGATAAAAGGAGAATTTCTGGCAGATTTGAGCAATACGGTGATTGAGGGCAACAGGGACGGATATCCCGAGCTGGAGGAGAAGAAAGCCTTTATCTTTAACGTGCTCACACAGGAAGAAAATAAATTTAACAGGACCATTGATCAGGGACTCAGTATTTTAAGCGATCTGGAAGATTCCATGATAAAAGAAGGAAGGACGCAGCTGGCAGGGACGGATGCTTTCCGGCTGTACGACACCTTTGGCTTCCCGCTGGATCTGACCATGGAGATTCTGGAGGAAAAGGGACTCAGTGTCGATCAGGAGGGTTTTGCCGCCGCTATGCAGGAGCAGAAGGAAAAGGCGAGGAAGGCCCGCAAGGTCACCAACTATATGGGAGCGGACGTGACGGTTTACGAGTCCGTCGACCCTTCCGTTACCACAGAGTTTGTGGGATATGACCGGCTCACCCATGAGTCAAAGATCACGGTGCTTACCACGGAGACGGAGCTTGCAGCCGCTCTCACCGACGGGGAAGTGGGTACCATTATTGTAGAAGAAACTCCTTTTTATGCCACCATGGGCGGGCAGTGTGCCGATACAGGACTGATTACCTGTCCGGACGGAGAATTCCAGGTGGAGGATACCGTTAAGCTATTGGGAGGTAAGGTAGGCCATATCGGCCGGGTGACAAAGGGAATGTTTAAGGTGGGCGATCGTGTCACTCTCTCGGTCAATGAGGAGAGAAGAGCGGGCACCTGCAAAAACCACAGCGCTACCCATCTGCTTCAGAAAGCTTTGCGGACCGTTCTGGGAACCCATGTGGAGCAGGCAGGTTCTTTTGTGAACGGAGACAGACTCCGGTTTGACTTTAACCATTTTTCCGCCATGACGCCGGAAGAGATCAGTCAGGTGGAAAAGATCGTCAATGAAAAGATTGCCCAGGCGCTGCCGGTGGAGACGAAGATCATGAGCCTTGAGGACGCCCGAAAGACAGGGGCGATGGCCTTGTTCGGCGAAAAGTACGGGGAATCCGTCCGGGTAGTTCAGATGGGAGATTTCTCCACAGAGCTCTGCGGCGGTACCCATGTTGACAATACGGCTTCTATTTTATTGTTTAAGATCGTCTCCGAAAGCGGCGTGGCCGCAGGCGTCCGGAGAATCGAGGCGCTGACGGGGGCAGGCGTTCTTGCTTTTTATGCCGATCTGGAGGAGAAGCTGAAAGAAGCGGCTTCCATTGTAAAGACCTCGCCTGCGGAGCTGACGACGAGGCTGGAGCATCTGATGACAGAGTTAAAGGAGCTGCGCAGCGAAAATGAATCCTTGAAGAGCAGGGCGGCCAGAGAAGCCCTGGGGGATGTGATGGACCAGGTGACAGAAATCAGGGGCGTGAAATTCCTGGCTTCCAAGGTCGCGGACGTGGATATGAACGGACTGCGGGATTTGGGAGACCAGCTAAAAGGTAAGCTGGGAGAGGGCGTCATCCTTCTGATTTCCGAAAAAGAGGGCAAAGTAAATATGGTTGCCATGGCGACGGAGGAGAGTGTGAAAAAAGGTGCCCATGCAGGAAATCTCATCAGGGGAATTGCCTCCCTGGTGGGCGGCGGCGGCGGCGGACGCCCTAACATGGCTCAGGCCGGAGGGAAAAATCCCGCCGGGATAGACAGCGCTCTTGCACAGGCGCCCGGGGTTTTGGAAGCGCAGATCAGGTAAAGAACAGAGATTATTAAAGTTCTGGATAAGTTCTGAAAATAAATGATTGACGTTAGCTGATTTTGTGGTATAATTTTAGGTATGTATGGATAGTACAAATAGAAACCCAATCAGTCAATGTTGCTTGGAAGGGACTGAAGGGAGGTTAGGTGCAGGATGTCAAACGTAATCGTTAAGGAAAATGAGACTTTGGACAGCGCGTTACGCCGTTTTAAGAGAAGCTGCGCAAAGGCCGGAATCCAGCAGGAGATCCGCAAGCGTGAGCATTACGAGAAGCCCAGCGTAAGACGTAAAAAGAAATCTGAAGCAGCAAGAAAACGTAAATACAACTAAGTAATTTAGTGTGCAATGAAAGTCCTTGGTCTTCTCAAGGACTTTCTTGTCTCATGGGGAGACTGCACACGAAAGCATTGCTTCGCTAGTAAACTCTTATTATAATTTTATAGAAGAAATGACAGATACTTATGAAGGGGTTGGATGAGTATGTGGACGAGGGAAGTATTTGGGACAGATATCTATCATCTGATTGCGGCTTTCATTATGTACAGCATAATAGGATGGCTGGTGGAATCCATTTATATGTCATTTTGTAATAGGAAATTGACGAACCGAGGTTTTGGAAGAGGCCCCTTTTGTCCGATTTATGGATTTGGAGGGGTATTGGGGTATTTGATTTTACATCCTTTGAGTAACCATCTGGTTGGGCTGTATCTGGCAGGCGCAATTTTGGCCACCGCCTTTGAATTTCTTGTGGGGAAACTGATGCTTAAGATATTCGGGGAAGTGTGGTGGGACTACAACGACAAGCCATGCAATTATAAGGGGATTATCTGTCTGGAAAGTACCATTGCATGGGGCTTTTATGCAATTATCATAATTACTTTTTTACATAGCAGGATACTGAGGCTGGTTGACCGGTTCGACATGGGCTGGGGAATCAGGGCCTGCAGGCTGATTCTCTTTCTTGTAACGGTGGATTATCTGCTGAAGCTGATGCATATTTTTCACTTCAGCCTGAAAGAACAGAGAGAAAAGATTGCGGATGCATATCGGGCGTTTAGGACGAAATGGTACTAATGCCTGAAATGCCTGATGGAATCGAAAGTGTACTTGCATTTTAAAAACAAATAAAACATATCCATAGTAATAGAATACATAAGGGGAGAGTAATTAGGTGAAGAAATATTTCAAATTAACCCTGTGCTATGTGATGTGTTTTATTTTTGTGTTGACGATGCCCATAAAGGCATATGCCGCTCCCGCGGTGGAGGCGCCGTCTTATATTTTGATGGAAGCGTCTACAGGACAGATTATCTGCGAGCAAAATGCAGGGGAGAGGCGCAGTCCCGCCAGTATCACCAAGATCATGACGCTTCTGGTGATTTTTGACCATCTGGGCACGGGAAGGGTGAAGCTTGACAGCGAGGTAGTCACAAGCGCCTATGCCAAATCCATGGGAGGTTCTCAGGTCTTTTTGGAGGAAGGGGAGATTCAGACCCTGGAAACCATCATCAAGTGTATTGCGGTGGCTTCCGGAAATGATGCCAGCGTTGCGGCGGCGGAGTTTATCGCGGGGAGTGAAGCGGAATTTGTGAATCTGATGAATCAGAGAGCGGAGGATATGGGGCTTGCCGATACTCACTTTGAGGACTGCTGCGGCCTGAGTGAATCTGATAACCACTATACCTCGGCCAGAGATGTGGCGGTAATGTCCCGGGAGCTGATTACCAAATATCCCCAGGTTCTGGATTATACCGGAATCTGGATGGAGGATATCATTCATGAGACTCAGAGAGGGAGCAGCAGTTTTACCCTGTCCAGCACCAATAAGCTTCTTAAGATGTATGACTGGACGACAGGGCTTAAAACAGGCTCTACCAGCAAAGCGCTGTACTGCCTTTCCGCCACGGCAAGTAAGGATAATATAGACCTGATCGCGGTGGTGATGGGGTCCCCCACGAACAAAACCCGTTTCCAGGATGCCATGGCCCTTTTAAATTATGGCTACAGTGTCAGCGCACTGTACGAAGACCCCAATGAAGATCAGCTTCCTTCCCTTCCTGTGAAGGGAGGCGTACAGGATGAGGCGGCGCTGATTTATCAGAAGCCCTTCCGCTATCTGGATATTCAGGGAAGCGATCTTGGGAGCATTGAAAAGACCATATCCCTTCCGGCAGAAGTAAATGCCCCAATAAAGAGGGGAGACGCGGTGGGAGAAGCGGTCTACAAACTGAATGGGGAGAGAATCGGAAGCGTTTCCATTCTGTCGGATGTAACCATAGAGAAAGCCGGATATAAGGATTATCTGATCAGGGTGTGGAGGCTGTTCTGCAGTCTGTAAAAGCTGATAAAACGAAGCGAGAGCGCATTTGGGACTTTTTATAAGTCGAAGAAAGGGAAGTATAGATTGGTAATTTTAAGTTGTCTGGCAATACTTGCGATATTTTTTCTGCTGGTGATGGCCGTTGACTGTAACCGTTTTGTGGTAAGAACCTACAGATGCAGGATGAAGAAGCTTAAGAAGGATGGCCGGGCCGTCCTTCTTTCCGACCTGCATAATAAGTCCTTCGGAAAAGAAAATGAAAGGCTGCTGGCGGCTATTGAAGGGCTGCATCCGGATATGATTTGGATTGCCGGAGATATGTATACCTGTGAAAAGGGAGCAGATGCCCGCGCGGCCGCGGCTTTTGTTGAGAAGCTGTCAGAAAAATATCCGGTTTATTATGGCAACGGCAATCATGAGCAGAAAACAGGGATGTTTCCCGAGGATTTCGGAGATGTGTACAGGACGTTTTTTGATCAGATGGAAAAAGCGGGAGTCAGACATCTGGTGAATGAAAAGGTATATCTGCCGGAATTTAATATGGATATCTATGGGACGGAGATTGAACTTGACTATTATGGAAAGTTTAAGTCAGTAAAGATGGGAGAAGAATATCTGGACAGGCTTCTGGGAAGTCCGGATAGTTCACGGGCGTCGGTTCTGATCGCGCATAACCCGGACTATTTTCCGGTTTATGCCGGATGGGGGGCTGATCTTGTGGTATCCGGGCATGTTCATGGGGGCCTGATGCGCATCCCGGTTCTGGGCGGCGCCGTTTCTCCGGCGCTTAAGCTGTTCCCCAAGTTTGACGGGGGAGAGTTTAAAGAAGGAAATGCTTCCATGATCCTGAGCAGAGGCCTGGGAACCCATACGCTTCCTATCCGGATATTCAATCCCGGAGAGCTTGTAGTGATTGAACTTTGCAGGGAGTGATGAAGCGTGCCGCCAGGATAGGAATAGCGTTGCATCATAAGCACAGCTGCGTTTTGACAAAGGAGTCAGTAAAATGGCAATACCGGTTAAATTACAGATTTTTGAAGGACCCCTTGATCTTCTTTTGCATCTCATCGAAAAAAACAAAGTAGATATTTACGATATCCCCATAGTGGAGATCACGGCACAGTATCTGGAATATATCAAGGCCATGGAAACCGAGGACATGAACGTGATGAGCGAGTTTTTGGTGATGGCCGCTACTCTGCTGGAAATCAAATGCCGGATGCTGCTTCCCAGAGAAGTGGACGAGGAAGGGGAAGAGATAGACCCCAGGGCGGAGCTGGTTCAAAAACTCCTGGAATATAAGATGTACAAATATATGTCTTATGAACTCAAGGACAGGCAGGTAGACGCGGCCAGAACTCTCTTCCGGGAAAAAAGCCTTCCCAAAGAGGTGGCGGACTATCGGCCTCCGATAGATATGAAGGCACTTCTGGGGGACGCGGATCTGGCAAAGCTTCAGTCACTGTTTAAAATGGTGATGAAAAGACAGGAAGATAAGATCGATCCGGTCAGAAGCCAGTTTGGGAATATAGAGAAGGATGAAGTGGATATGGACGCCAAGACCGATTATGTAGAACGGTTTCTCCAGGTCCGCAAAACCTTCAGCTTTCGGGAGCTTCTGGAAAAACAGAGAAGTAAGATGGAGATCATAGTCACCTTTCTGGTGATACTGGAAATGATGAAGCTGGGGAAAATCTCCATTGTACAGGAAAATACTTTTGACGATATCATTATTACTTCAAAAGAATAGCAGGAGGCAAAATGTTGGACAGGCAGAAAGAAAAGGCGATATTGGAGGCGGTTCTTTTTACCATGGGAGAGTCGGTGGAGGTGGAACGGCTTGCGGCAGTGATAGAGAAAGATCAGGCGTATACAAGAGAACTGCTTCTGGAAATGAAGGAAGAGTTTGACGGAAAGGAGCGGGGCGTGACGCTGATGGAACTGGACGACTCCTTCCAGATGTGTACCAGGGCGGAGATGTATGAGTATCTGATTAAGATAGCGAAAACACCCCGCAAATATGTGCTCACGGATACTCTTTTGGAAACTCTTTCGATCATTGCCTATAAGCAGCCTGTCACCAAGGCGGAGATTGAGAAGATCAGAGGAGTAAGCTGTGATCATGCGGTGAACAGGCTGGTAGAATTCGGCCTTATCATGGAGGTGGGAAGAATGGACGCGCCGGGGCGGCCTCTCTTTTTTGGCACCACCGAGGAATTCTTGCGCAGTTTTGGGGTAAAGTCTCTGGAAGAACTGCCTGAGCTGTCGGCGGTGCAGATGGAGGAATTCAAAATCCAGGCGGAGCAGGAGGCCAGCCTGCAGCTGGATATTTGAACCTCAGAGACTGTATCTTAACAGAATTTGTTTCAGACACCAGGAGAAGTCGATGGCCGGAACGTCATCGGCAGTGATGATATATTCTTCCCCGTATACCTCCCCGCCAACGAGATATCTGATGCTTCCCACCTGACTTCCGGCGCTGACGGGGGCGGTGAGCGAATCTGCAATCTGGAAATCCACTTCAATCTGTTCATCCTTTTTCAGAAGAAAGCCCATATCCATATCCTCTTTCCGGTCAATTTTTACATTGGCGTAAGCGGTGGAATTTAACCGGCTGGTCTGTCCGTTAACCACTTCCAGCGGTTTTAACGTGCTTTCATCAAAGGCGGCTTCCGAAAGACGGTGGTATTCAAAATTTTCCAGCCCATAATTCATCAGCGCTCTTGTATCGCTCCACTTGTAGGTTTTGTTGTTTGGCCAGCCGCAGGCCAGGAGAGCCACCACATAGGTTCTCTCATCCCGGCGCAGAGCGCCCACATAGCAGTAGCCCGCCGCGCCGGTAAATCCGGTTTTCCCGGAAAGGGCTCCTTCCATCATGGAAAGAAAGGCATTGTGGTTATTGCATTGAAAGCGCCTGCCGCCGGAGGCCATGACGCCGTCTTTCTCCCGGTAGTTTTCAAAGGAATAGGAGGGAGTGCGGGTAATGGTAAGGAATTCCTCCTTTTTGGGGGAATCGGTGATACAGTAGGACATGATCCTGGCAAGGTCAGCGGCAGTGGTGGAGTGGGCTTTCACTGAACCGTCCTCAGCGGCGGCGGTGGCATCCAGGCCGTTTGGGGTAATAAAAAAAGTATCGTAACAGCCGATATCCCTGGCTTTCTGGTTCATCATATCCGCGAAAGCCCCGGTGCTTCCTGCAATGTGCTCCGCAATCACCACGGCGGCGTCATTGTGGGATTCCAGCATCAGGCAGTAGAGCAGGTCTTCCAGCTTATAGTATTCATTTGGGGAAACGCCCAGCTTTACCTTTGGCATGCTGGAGGCGTAGGAAGAGACAAGGGCATAATCATCCGGGTTTCCATATTCCAGGGCGAGGATGCAGGTCATGATCTTGGTGGTGCTGGCCATGGGCATTACCTTTTGACCGTTTTTTTCATACAGAATACGGCCGGAATCCGCATCCATCAAAACCGCCGACTGGGCATAGAGTTTTAAATCAGGGTCGTCTTCGGCTGCCTGGACGGACAGGACAGATGCCGGGAGTGTGAATAAAGTGAAAATGGCTGACAGAAGGCTGAGAGCCAGGATAAGGAATTTTTTTATACCGTTCATATTTGTTTTTCTTCCGGATAGGAGGCTTCTTTTTATTTTATGTGCGGGAAATGGGAGAATATGCTTGCTGTCATCGTGGGGATTGCGTAAACTGGCAGCGTGTAAATATTTTGTAAATTTTGAAAACTTTGCACTAGGCGTTTTGTGTCATTTGTGGTATACTTCTATAGACAAATTATGGGGTAACTATGTCCCCGTGAATAAAGTTATGATTTATTTAATATAAAATGGAGGGCTGAAACATGAGTACTAATTCACAGGCGAGTCAAAGAATAACAGCTTTACTCGATGAAAACAGTTTCGTTGAAATTGGTGCGCAGGTATGTGCAAGAAGCACCGATTTTAATCTGAAACAGACCCAAACTCCTTCTGACGGTGTCATCACCGGATATGGAGTAATAGGCGGCAGCCTCGTGTATGTATACAGCCAGGATGCCTCCGTGTTAAACGGCAGTGTCGGCGAAATGCATGCAAAGAAAATTGCAAATCTCTATGATCTGGCGCTTAAGACCAAGGCGCCCGTGATCGGGCTGATTGAGTCTGCCGGTTTAAGACTCCAGGAGGCCACCGATGCGCTGAACGGATTTGGTGAAATCTACAAAAAGCAGGCGCTCAGCTCCGGCGTGATTCCCCAGATCACAGCAATCTTCGGATCCTGCGGCGGCGGCCTTGCCCTGATTCCCACATTGACAGACTTTACCTTTATGGAAGAAAAGAAGGCCAGGCTGTTTGTGAATGCACCGAATACCCTGGATGGAAATGAAATCAGCAAGTGTGATACTTCCTCCGCCGCTTTCCAGAGTGAGGAAGCAGGGATTGTGGATGTGACAGGAGATGAGGCTTCGGTTCTTTCCCAGATCAGGGAGCTTATTGGCATGCTTCCTGCCTGCAGCGAGGACGGCCCTTATTTCGAGGACTGCACAGACGATTTGAACCGTGTCTGTGAGCAGATTGCCGCCTGTGTCGGCGATACATCCATCGCACTGTCCCAGCTTGCGGATGACGGTGCGGTATTTGAGGTTAAGGCAGGCTACGCCAGGGATATGGTAACCGCTTTTATTCGCTTGAACGGCGTGACCATCGGCTGTGTGGCAAACCGCAGCGAGGTTTATGGGGAGGAAGGAACGGTAACCGATAAGTTTGATCCGGTTCTCACACCGGCAGGCTGTGACAAGGCGGCGGATTTTGTGAATTTCTGCGACGCTTTCAATATCCCGGTTCTTTCCCTTACCAATGTGAAGGGCTTCAAGGCCGACAAGTGCTCTGAGAAGAAGATTGCAAAGGCTGCTGCAAAGCTTACCTATGCATTTGCCAATGCCACTGTTCCCAAGGTGAATGTGGTGATCGGACAGGCATTTGGAAGCGCGTATGTGACCATGAACTCCAAGGCAATCGGCGCCGATATCACCATGGCATGGCCGGATGCGAAGATTGGAACCATGGATGCAAAGCTTGCCGCCAAGATTATCTGCGACGGGCAGGGAGCAGATGCCATTGACGCATGTGCGGCAGAATATGAGGCGCTGCAGACCAGCGCGGCGAGTGCGGCCCGGAGAGGATATGTCGATCAGATCGTTGAGCCTGCAGATACCAGAAAGTATGTGATCGGAGCATTTGAGATGCTTCTTTCCAAGAAAGAAGACCGCCCTGCAAAGAAACATGGTACAGTTTAGAAAGGATGCTTACTTAATATGAAAAAATGGTTGTTAGTATTAGGTATGATTACCTGTATGCTTGGCCTGACCGCATGCGGCGCTGAAAAGGAAGCGGAGACGCCGGTTCTTACCGAGGCAGAAGCGGATGAACTGGGAAGACAGATCGTGGAAGATGTCAACCAGTATGTGGTTATGGGAGCACAGGCGCAGGCGCCGAACCAGCTTATTGTAGACGCGATCGCAAGCTGGGAGTCTGCCGCTGAGGATATGGGTGATTATGTGGAAGTAATCAGCACCGAATCCAGTATTGACGGAGAAGACGGTGTGATCGATGTGAGAGTGAAAGGCTCCGTGCGGGAGGCAATTGTTGAGATCGTTATAGACAGAGGCGCAATTACCGCTATTTCCGCCAATGTGGAATATACCTTTGGTGAAAAAATGGAAAAGGCAGCCTTAAATACCCTTCTCGGTATGGGAACCGTATTTGTTGTACTGATTCTTATTTCCTTTATTATCAGTCTCTTTGGGTTTATACCGAAGATTCAGGAGAAGTTCAGCAAAAAGCCTGCAGCGTCAGCCGCAGCGGTGAAACCGGAAGCAAAGCCGGCAGTTCCCCAGATTGTGGAAGAGGAAGACCTGACCGATGACCTGGAGCTGGTTGCCGTTATCGCGGCGGCAGTTGCGGCAAGCGAAGGCGCAGCCACCACAGACGGGTTTGTGGTAAGGAGTATCAAGCGCAGCAAGAGGATGCAGAGGGCATAAACAAAGCGCTTTCGATTGAAACTTTTAAGCAGATTCAGAAATAGTTACAGAACAAAATTCAGGAGGATTTTAAAATGAAGAGCTATACAATTACCGTAAATGGCAACGTATATGATGTAGTAGTAGAAGAAGGCGCGTCCGGCGGAGCAGCAGCTCCTGCAGCGCCCAAGGCAGCACCGAAAGCGGCTCCCAAAGCAGCCCCTGCGGCAGCGCCCAAGGCGGCAGCCGGAGCAGGCAGCATCAGAGTGGAAGCCGGAGCAGCCGGAAAGGTTTTCAAAGTTGAGGCAAGCGTTGGCCAGGCGCTTAAGGCCGGCGATACAGTAGTGATCGTAGAAGCAATGAAAATGGAAATTCCTGTTGTGGCGCCTCAGGACGGTACCGTGGCAAGCATTGACGTGGCAGTTGGCGATGCTGTTGAAGCAGGCGCATTACTGGCAACCCTCAATTAATCTGCACGGGTACGCCCCAAAAGGCGTATGCCAGTTACTGAGAAAAACAACAGGAGGTAAAAGAAATGGATTATATCGTATCTACACTTTCCAACCTGATCCATCAGACGGCGTTCTTTAATCTTACGGTCGGCAATTATCTGATGATCTTGGTGGCCTGTGTATTCCTTTATCTTGCGATTGCCAAAGGCTTTGAACCCTTGCTTTTGACACCCATCGCATTCGGTATGCTGCTGGTAAATATCTATCCGGATATTATGATGAGCATTGAGGACTCAGCCAACGGTTCCGGCGGCTTACTGTATTATTTTTATCTCTTAGACGAATGGGCAATCCTCCCGTCCCTGATCTTCATGGGGGTAGGCGCCATGACGGACTTTGGTCCCCTGATTGCCAATCCTAAGAGCTTCTTACTCGGTGCTGCAGCACAGTTCGGTATCTTTGCAGCATATTTTGGAGCAATTGCAATGGGCTTTAATGACAAGGCCGCAGCGGCAATCTCCATCATCGGCGGTGCAGACGGCCCGACCTCCATTTTCCTTGCCGGAAAACTCGGACAGACGGCTCTGCTTGGACCTATCGCAGTGGCAGCATATTCCTATATGTCGCTGGTGCCGATCATCCAGCCGCCAATCATGAAGCTTCTGACCACTGAACAGGAAAGAAAGATCAAAATGGGCCAGCTTCGTCCGGTATCCAAATTGGAAAAGATCCTGTTCCCTATTATCGTTACAATCGTAGTTTGTATGATCCTTCCCACCACAGCTCCCCTGGTAGGTATGCTGATGCTCGGTAACCTCTTCAGAGAGTCAGGCGTGGTAAGGCAGCTAACAGATACGGCATCCAATGCCCTTATGTATATCGTGGTTATCCTTCTTGGCACTTCCGTAGGCGCAACCACAAGTGCAGAAGCATTCTTAAACTGGGATACCTTAAAGATCGTTGCACTTGGTCTGATCGCATTTGCTTTTGGTACGGCGGCAGGCGTGCTCTTTGGCAAGCTGATGTGTATTGCCACCAAGGGCAAGGTTAATCCACTGATTGGTTCCGCAGGGGTATCCGCAGTGCCCATGGCTGCCAGAGTTTCACAGAAGGTTGGCGCAGAGGCTGATCCCACCAACTTCCTGCTGATGCATGCAATGGGACCTAACGTGGCAGGTGTTATCGGTACGGCCGTAGCAGCCGGAACCTTTATGGCAGTGTTTGGAGTATTTTAAAAAATAACAGCAGATGCATTGAAGAATATCTGCGGAACTTGGAATAGGAGGAATGAAAATGTCAGAACAGGCTAAAAAACCGGTTGGAATCATGGAAACCGTTCTGCGTGATGCACATCAGTCCCTGATCGCCACGAGAATGCCTACCGAAATGATGCTTCCAATCGTTGAGAAAATGGATAAGGTTGGCTATCATGCAGTAGAGTGCTGGGGCGGCGCTACCTTTGACGCTTCCCTGCGTTTCTTAAAGGAAGATCCCTGGGACAGATTAAGAAAACTGAGAGACGGCTTTAAGAATACCAAATTGCAGATGCTTTTCAGAGGCCAGAACATTCTGGGTTACAGACCTTATGCAGATGACGTGGTGGACAGCTTCGTGGAGAAGTCTATCGCCAACGGTATTGATATTATCCGTATTTTTGACTGCTTAAACGATCTGCGTAATCTGCAGGAAGCAGTCAGCGCAACCAATAAGGTTAAGGCAAGAGAAGGCAGAGGCCATGCCCAGGTAGCTCTTTCTTACACATTAGGTGATGCCTATACCATGGAATACTGGATGGATATGGCCAAGAAGATTGAGGAGATGGGTGCGGATTCTATCTGTATCAAGGATATGGCAGGACTTTTGGTTCCTTATAAGGCTTCCGAGATGATCGCCGCCATGAAATCCGCGACGAAGCTTCCGATTCAGCTTCATACCCACTACACCTCAGGCGTTGCCAGCATGACCTACTTAAAGGCTGTTGAGGCCGGTGTAGATGTAATTGACTGTGCAATCTCTCCTTTTGCACTGGGTACTTCCCAGCCTGCTACGGAGGTTATGGTGGAGACCTTCAAGGGAACTCCTTATGATACCGGCTATGACCAGAATCTGTTGGCGGAAATCGCCGATTACTTCAGACCTTACAGGGATGAGTGCCTGGCAAGCGGTCTGCTCAATCCCAAGGTTATGGGCGTTGATATCAAGACACTTCTGTATCAGGTACCCGGCGGTATGCTCTCCAACATGGTGAGCCAGCTGAAAGAGCAGAATGCAGAGGATAAGTACTATGATGTGCTCAGAGAAATTCCTGAGGTCAGGAAAGACCTGGGCGAGCCTCCTCTGGTTACGCCTTCTTCTCAGATCGTTGGTACGCAGGCTGTATTTAACGTACTTATGGGTGAGAGATACAAGATGGCTACCAAGGAAACCAAGGCAGTGCTCCGCGGCGAATACGGTCAGACCGTTAAGCCTATGAATCAGGAGATTATCGACAAGGTTATCCCTGGGGAGAAGAGAATCACCTGCCGTCCTGCCGATCTGATTGAAAATGAGATGGATAAACTGGAGGCGGAGATGAAGGAATGGAAGCAGCAGGATGAGGATGTATTGTCCTATGCGCTGTTCCCTCAGGTGGCAACAGACTTCTTCAAATACCGTCAGGCACAGCAGGAGAAGGTGGATATGACCCAGGCAGATACCAGGAATGCGGCATATCCGGTATAATTAGTATAGGAATTCTCAAACAGGGAAACAAATCCCTTTCATCAGTTATAATAATGGCTGATGGAAGGGATTTTTAGGAGGATGGTATGGAAAATAAGCGTTTTGCTTTGCTTATAGATGCGGATAACATTTCGGCTAAATATATAGGTGATATTCTGGAAGAGCTTTCCACCTATGGTATCACAACATACAAAAGGATTTATGGAGACTGGACCAGCACCCAGGCGACGAAATGGAAAGGGGAGCTTCTGGAAAATTCTGTGATTCCGGTGCAGCAGTTCAGCAATACGGTGGGTAAAAATGCAACGGATTCCACCCTCATCATAGATGCCATGGATATTCTCTATACCGGAAATGTGGAGGGATTTTGTATTGTTTCCAGCGACAGCGATTTTACCCGTCTGGCAAGCCGTCTGCGGGAGTCGGGGATGGAAGTGATCGGTATGGGAGAGGAAAAAACACCCCGTTCTTTCCGCGTGGCCTGCTCCAGATTTGTCAATCTTGAGAATCTCGGGAACCAGGATGATGAGGCTCAGGATATGCTAAAAGATAAGGATAATTCTATTGGCAGAGAGGTTATTTACAACGCCATCACTAATATTATCAATGAAAATGAGAACAAGGGTAAGAGCGTGGAACTGGCAGCAGTGGGGAACCGTCTGGTGAATATGTACCCTGATTTCGATGTGAGAAATTACGGCTATAGTCTGCTGTCGAAATTTGTGGAGGACGCGGGATTATTCCTGCTGGAAAAGAAACAGAATGTTCTCACCGTCTATTTGAAGGATAATGAGCAGTCCCAGGAAGAAATCCGGAGCTGTGTGAAGGATATTATCCACAAGGCAGGCAGCCGGGGAATCGGGATCAGCGAGCTCAGCAATCGGGTGTACAGCAAGTACAGTACCTTTAATGTGAAGGATTTCGGCTACAGCCAGTTCTCTAAATTCGTTCAGGGAATTGAAGGTGTGGAGCTGTACCAGGATAAGAACGACAGGAAAAGGGCAAGGGTTAGGTAAGAACCTTGCCCTTTATTAATATAAGGATGGCTGGCGAGTGTGACAGCGTTTGTTTGGAAACTTTTGGGAGCCTGAAAGTTACACAATCGACCTCCGAATAATCCCCAGCCCCAAAGGATAAGGCCCTGTATGTACTCCAATGGTCGCTCCGATCTGATAAAGGGGAAGTTCTTTTAATCCATACTTTTCTTTGAGTTCTGTTAATACCATATCCCGGTAGTAAACTGCTTCCTCATAATCATACCCAAAGCCGGCAGCCAGGCTGAAATGTTCCACAGGTTCAGAGAGCTGCTCCAAATATTCCTCCATAAGGGAAATGGTCTTTTCCATGGATTTTTTGCGGCTTCGGGCAATTCCCGAGGGAAAGATCTCGCCTTCCCTTAAGGTGATAAGGGGCTTGATCTTGAGGACACTTCCGGCGATTCCGGCAACCTTTCCGATGCGCCCGCCGTGTTTTAAATATTCCATATCTCCTACGGTGAAGAAAATACGCCCGGAGGATTTGATTTCTTCCAGCCTGCGGACTGATTCCTGATAACCTGCGCCGCTGTCACGCAGGCGGACGGCTTCCAGCACATACAGTCCCTGCAAAACGGTATTGACTGTGGCATCGATCACGGTAATTTCAGCATCAGGATAATCCTCCAGAAGCATGGATCTGGCATTTAGGGCGGATTGCATGGAACCGCTGAATTTGGTGGTAATACAAATGCAGATAATGGGGATACTCTGCCGGACAACAGGAAGAAATGCTTCCACATAGTCCTGTGCAGAGGGCATGGAAGATTTGGGGTATACTCCCGCCTCATCCACCATCCTCCGATAAAATTCCCTGACCTCAATTTCTTCAATCTCTTTTTGATAAGGTTCGTCTCCAAAAGAAACGTAAAAGGGAACCACAGATATGTTTTTTTCTCTGGTAAGCTCCGGCGGCAGATCGCAGGAACCGTCGCTGAATAAATGAAAATTTTCATTATGAAAATTTTCACTGTGATATTTTTCACTATGAATATGCTCAGACATGATATTTATTATCCTTCCAACGTTTATCTGATGAAAAATTTAAATAAGCAATAAGATTAAGATACTACTGTTGGTCTTTTTTTTCAACTGCTAATTGAAGGGTAAGATTAAGAAAAAATTAATTTTCTTTTAAGCATTTTTAGAGATTCGTTTGTTATAGTAAAATTGTAATTTGTGACACAAAGGATGAGGTGGGATGGAACTGAATGTAATTGATTTGTCCAGGGATGATTTCCGGCGGCAGGAGAGTACCGGCAAAAGGTCAAAACCGGATCTTCAGGTAATCGGAGGTACAGAGAGCAGGGCGGTAAGGCGGCGGCCGCGTGAGGAGATGCCATCCGTAAGACAACAGAGGATGGCAGATACAAGGGCAAAACGGCAAAGGATAGCGGATGCGAGGGCAAAGCAGGAGAGAGCCCGCAGACGAAAAAAGAGACGGCAAAAGCAGCTGGCGGCAAGGCTTACGGTAGTGCTGTTTCTGGCGGGGCTGATTGTTCTGCTGATGTTTGCGCTTGTTAAGCTTATTACAGGCAAGGACGAGACTGGCAATGTGAAACAGACTTTTCAATATAATACGGAGAAACCGGAAATTCTCAGTCAGGAAGAGCATTCATTAAAACCTCTTATCACGGAAGATTTTTTGACGGTCAATGAATATTCCAGGCCCGGCGAACCGCTGGAGGCAGTGAACAACGTTTTTGTCCACTACACGGCCAACCGTGGGACAAGCGCTGCTCAGAACAGGAGTTATTTTGAAAATCTGGGCATTACCGGGGAAACTTCGGCCAGCGCGCATTTTATCATTGGCTATGACGGAGAGATCATACAGTGTATTCCTCTTGATGAGATCGGCTATGCGGTGATGGGGCGGAATTATGATTCTGTTTCCATAGAATGCTGTTATCTGCAGGAGGATGGGAAATTTACGGAGGAAACTTATCGGTCGCTGATCAGGCTGTGCGCATGGCTTCTGGATAAGTATAATCTGACGCCGGAGGATATGAAGCGGCATTATGATGAAGGAGGAAAGAAGTGCCCCCTGTATTTTACGGAGCATGTAGAGGCCTGGGAACAGTTTAAGCGGGATTTGGAGCAGTATATAACAGAACAGGAAAACCTGTGAGGGAAAGCAGGAAAAAGAAATGGGCGGTATGCTTTTTAGCAAACCGCTCTTTTTACAATAAGCTGACTGGCGAAGCAGGGAAGCGTTTGTTGTTGACAGAATATGAATTATATTGTAGAATAATAACATATGTTATACAAAAGAAGGGGTGAATGACATGGCAAGAAAGGAAACAATTACCAAGGATGTGATTATTCAGGCGGCTTTTGCTCTTCTGCAGGAGGAGGGGATCGAGCAGGTTACGGCCAGAAAGCTGGCAGCAAAGGCGAACTGTTCCACGCAGCCTATTTTCCGCTTTTATAAAAGTATGGATGAGGTGACGGAAGAACTGGCCGAGAAGACCTGTGAATTTTTCCAGGATTATTATGATCATTTCCAGCGGCAGACGGTGACGCCCTTTGTCAATTTGGGACAGGCTTATATTAAGTTTGCCAGCGAGCACAAGGAACTGTTTAAGTTTATTTTCTTATCTCCCGATCGCTCTGGAAGGAGCATGTATGATATTTTAAATGGCAGTAAAGGGAATGTAAGCAGGGAAATTCAGTCGGCAACGGCCCAGGGGAACAGGAATGCCGGGGAATTGTTTACAAAAATGTGGATATTTATCCACGGCGCTGCCTGTATGTCCCTTACCGGGGATTATGATCTGTCGGATAATGAAACCATGCAGCTTCTGCGGGATTCCTATCATTCTTTTAAATAAGGGAGGATTCGGCGGTATCATTGATTGGGTTTTTAACTGAGGAGAAGAATGAATGGAACAGCAGGAACATGATATTATTACCAGAATGAACGACAAGTATATGAAGATGAGCAAGGGACATAAGGCTGTTGCCGCGTACATATCTGATCATTATGAGCAGGCTGTTTTCATGACTGCGGCCAAGCTGGGGGAAACGGTGGGGGTCAGTGAATCGACTGTGGTTCGGTTTGCTTCCGGCCTTGGCTATGGAGGATATCCGGAGTTTCAGAAGGCATTGGAAGAGTGGGTGAGAAGCAAACTGAATTCCGTACAGAAGATGGGGGCCAAGTATGGAAAAAGCTCACAGGCGGAAATACTGCATTCCGTTCTGGAAGCTGATGTTGAAAAAATACAGGATACTATTGTCAATCTGGACGCGGCGGCTTTTGAGGCGGCGGTGGATATCATTCTTGAAGCCAGGACAGTTTACCTTGTAGGGGTCAGAAGCTGTGAACCTTTAGCAGATTTTCTTCATTTTTATTTGAATATGATACGTGGAAATATTGTTCTGGTGAAGACAACAAGTGTTACGGAAATCTTTGAACAGATGATACGCATTGGCGAGGAGGATGCCATTATCGGCATCAGTTTTCCAAGGTATTCCATGCGTACCTTGAAGGCAATGGAGTTTGCCAATGACCGAAATGCCAAGGTAATCACGATCACGGACAGCATCCATTCGCCCATGAATCTGTATTCCTCCTGCAACCTCCTTGCCAGGAGCGATATGGTTTCGATCGTGGATTCTCTGGTGGCGCCCCTGAGCGTGATTAATGCGCTGGTGGTGGCGTTGTGTTTAAAGCGCCCTGAGGTAGTTAAGAAAAATCTGGAAACTCTTGAGGAAGTATGGGATAATTATCAGGTTTATTCCAACGATGAAATTAATTTTATAGACGAGGAGCCGATGCTTCACTATCCCCTGAAATAGGAGTAAAGCGTCAGGCAGGCACCGGCAATGGAAAGAAAACAGAGAAAAATCATATCAGTGTGAAAACGGAAAAAGAAATGAAGCATGTGATTGTTATCGGCGGCGGAGCGGCAGGGATGATGGCGGCCGTGAGCGCGGCCAAAGAGGGAGCGAAGGTTACCCTGCTTGAAAAGAATGAAAAAACAGGAAAGAAAGTCTATATTACAGGAAAAGGCAGATGCAATCTGACCAATTCCTGTGAAAGGGAGAGATTTTTTGATCATATGGTCAGTAACGGGAAATTTTTTTACAGCGCCTTTAACCGGATGGACAACGAGGCTGTAAAAGAGTTTTTTGAAAAGGCAGGCTGTCGGCTGAAAGAGGAGAGAGGAAACAGGGTTTTCCCGATTTCAGATCATGCATCTGACGTGATCTCTGCGCTGAACAGGCAGATGGAAAAGGAAAAAGTCAGGGTGTATCTGCATACGAAGGCGGATAACATTCTGATGGAGGAAGGAGTAAGAGGAGTCCGGCTTTCGGACGGAAAGGAACTGAGGGCTGATGCAGTGATTATTGCCACAGGCGGCAGATCCTATGAGTCTACCGGTTCAAGCGGGGATGGTTATCGTTTTGCCATGGAAGCAGGTCATACCGTTAAGGCTCTTAAGCCTGCGCTGGTTCCTTTTACCGTCAGGGAAAGCTGGCCCAAAGCTTTGCAGGGACTGTCACTGAAAAATGTTTCTATCACTCTGATGAATGAAAAAAAGAAAATATATGAAGGTTTCGGAGAAATGCTCTTTACTCACTTCGGTGTCAGCGGACCGCTGATTTTAAGCGCAAGCAGTTATTATGTGAAAAAGTATGACGGCATTCCTGTGCAGCTTGGCATCGACTTAAAGCCCGCGCTCAGCCATGAACAGCTGGACAAAAGGCTGATTCGTGAGTTCGGGCAGGGCAAAAGCCGACAGTTTAAAAATGTACTGGATTCTCTTCTGCCATCCAAAATGATACCTGTTATGATCGAACTGTCGGGTATTTCACCCGAGAAAAAGGCGGGGGAGATCACCCGGGAAGAAAGAAACGGACTGGTCTCCTGTCTCAAAAATTTAACTATGACCGTAACCGGAACCAGAGGCTTTCAGGAGGCGGTTGTGACTCAGGGCGGGGTGAATGTGAAGGAGGTTAATCCCTCGACTATGGAGTCAAAGCTGGTAAAAGGTCTTTACTTTGCCGGGGAGGTTTTGGATCTGGATGCTCTGACAGGAGGCTTCAATCTGCAGATTGCCTGGTCTACCGGGTATCTGGCAGGTATGTGTGCAGGGAGAGAGAATTAAAAGCGCAAAAGCGTATAAAATATATTTTAAATAGGAAGGAAATGAAAAAGTGAGTTATCAGATTGCAATCGACGGGCCCGCAGGGGCAGGAAAAAGTACCATCGCGAGAAAGGTTGCCCAGAAGAAAGGGTATATCTATGTAGACACAGGAGCCATGTATCGTGCAATGGCGTATTTTCTTTTAAGGGAAGGGGTAAATCCTGTTGATACAGTTGCCATTGAAGAAAAATGCCAGGAGGCGGATATTACCATAGGCTATGAAAACGGGGAACAGGTAGTGTTCCTGAATGGAGAAAATGTGAACGCCTTTCTGCGTACGGAAGAGGTAGGGAATATGGCTTCCCACCACAGCAGCGCTAACCCCAGAGTTCGGGAGCGGCTTACCACCCTGCAGAAGGAACTGGCAAGAACTCATGATGTGGTGATGGACGGAAGAGATATCGGTACCTGTGTGCTCCCTGATGCGGATGTAAAGGTATATCTGACGGCCAGTACCCGGGTGAGAGCCCGGAGGCGGTTTGACGAGCTGCAGGCCAGGGGAGTTGGCTGCGATATTGCGCAGATTGAGAAGGATATTGCCAGCAGGGACAAGGAGGATATGAACCGGCCGATCGCTCCTTTAAAGCAGGCAGAGGATGCGGTATTAATTGATTCCTCTGAGATGAGCATAGAGGAAGTGGTAAGGGCAATTCTGGATTTGTGCTGAGATTCAGGGGGAAATGAAATATGGAAGTAATGCTTGCAAAGAGCGCCGGTTTCTGCTTTGGAGTGGAGCGGGCGGTAAACAGGGTTTATGAGCAGCTGGAGAGCAGGAAAAAAATATATACCTACGGGCCCATCATCCACAATGAGGAAGTGGTCAGGGATCTGGAAAAGCGCGGAGTGCTCATGATAAAAGATGAGGAGGAGCTTTCAGGCATCCGGGAGGGCGCAGTGGTGATCCGTTCCCACGGGGTGCCGAAGAGAATTTATGATCTGATTGAGAAAAACGGACTGGAATGCATCGACGCTACCTGCCCTTTTGTAAAGCGGATCCATACCATTGTGGAGAAGGAGAGCCGGGAGGGCAGACAGATTGTGATCATCGGCAACGCGGGACATCCGGAGGTGGAGGGGATTATGGGCTGGTCTGAGACTCCCGCTCAGGTGGTCGGGACAGAGGAGGAAGCGGAAAATTTCAGCGCGGAACAGGGAAAACCTCTGTGTATCGTATCTCAAACGACATTTAACTACAACAAATTTAAAGAACTGGTTGAAATTTTTCAAAAAAGAGGTTACAATGTTAATGTTGTAAATACTATCTGTAATGCAACAGAGGTTCGGCAAACGGAAGCTGCGCAAATTGCGGCTGAGGTTGATGCGATGATAGTGATTGGTGGCAGGCACAGTTCCAATACGCAGAAGCTATTTGAAATCTGCCATGAGAAATGTGAAGCTACATATTTCATACAGACACTTGATGACTTGCATTTAGAACTGCCTAAAACTGCTGCTTTGGTGGGTATTACTGCGGGGGCTTCCACCCCTAACAATATTATTGAGGAGGTTCAAAATCATGTCAGAATTAACTTTTGAACAAATGTTGGAAGAATCATTAAAGACAATACATACAGGAGAGGTAATCGAGGGTACGGTCATTGATGTTAAACCGGAAGAAATTATTCTCAACATTGGTTATAAGTCCGATGGCGTACTGACCAGAAGCGAGTATACCAATGAATCGAACGTGGATCTGACCACGGTGGCTAAGCCGGGAGATACCATGGAAGTGAAGGTTCTTAAAGTAAATGACGGCGAAGGACAGGTGATCTTAACCTACAAGAGATTAGCGGCTGACCGCGGAAACAAGAGAATTGAAGAAGCTTTCAACAATAAGGAAGTGCTTACCGCCAAGGTGGCAAGAGTGCTTGAGGGCGGCTTAAGCGTTGTGATAGATGAGAACAGGATTTTTATTCCAGCAAGCCTTGTGTCAGATGTTTATGAGAAAGACCTCACCAAGTATGCGGGGCAGGAGATCCAGTTTGTAATCAGCGAATACAATCCCAAGAGAAGAAGGTATATCGGCGACCGCAAGCAGCTTCTTGTTGCCGAGAAGGCAGAGCAGCAGAGGAAGCTTCTTGAGAGCATCCATATTGGAGATGTGGTGGAAGGAACCGTTAAGAATGTGACTGACTTCGGTGCATTCATTGACATCGGCGGTGCGGACGGGCTCCTTCACATTTCAGAGATGTCCTGGGGGCGTGTGGAGAACCCCAGAAAAGTATTTAAAGTTGGAGATCAGGTTAGAACCTTTATTAAGGATATATCCGGCACCAAGGTGGCTCTCAGCCTTAAGTTTGAGGAGGACAACCCCTGGAAGGATGCTGACGAGAAGTATGCAATCGGAAAAGAAGTGACCGGCAGAGTTGCCAGAATGACTGACTTTGGAGCATTCGTGGAGCTTGAACCGGGTGTGGATGCACTTCTCCATGTTTCCCAGATTTCAAAGGAACATATTGAGAAGCCCTCCGATGTTCTCAAGGTGGGCGATGAGGTTACAGCTAAGGTAGTTGATTTTAAGAGCGAGGACAAGAAGATCAGCCTGAGTGTGAAAGCTCTTTTGAATCAGTCGTCTGAGGAGAAAGAGGAAGGAAATGAGCAGGAGCCCGAGGCAGTCAGCGTGGAAGCGGAAGCATCTGAGGGGGAAGAGTAAAAACAGGACGGATTTTTTATGGCTTATGGGTATGAACAGTTTAAAAGCGCGGTATTCGGACTGACGAAGATAGATCTGGATGCTTATAAGGAGCAGCAGATGAAGCGCAGGATAGATGCGCTTATTGCCAAGCACGGTATCAAAGGCTACGAGAATTACGTGCAGGTACTCAGAACGGACAAAACAAAGTTTGAGGAGTTCGTGAACTACCTGACGATTAATGTATCGGAGTTCTATAGAGATACCGACCAATGGCAGATTATGGAGAGAACTGTCATACCGGAATTGATAGGTAAATTTGGTAAAAGTTTAAGAATCTGGAGTGCGGCCTGTTCTACAGGGGATGAGCCGTACTCCCTTGTGATGGCTTTATCAAGGCATATTCCTTTATATATGATTCATGTGGTTGCTACGGACTTGGATAAGCAGGTAATTGCGAAAGCCAGAACCGGTCTCTACAGTGAAAAGAGTATTGCCGGGGTTCCGGCGGACTTAAAGAATAAGTACTTTACCAGGGTAGGGCTTTCCTATCAGATATCCAATGACATTAAGTCAAAGGTGGAATTCAGAGAGCATAATCTTCTGGGAAATGATTTCCCGAGAGGGTATTACCACATGATCGTTTGCCGGAATGTGTTGATTTATTTCACGGAAGAAGCGAAGGATTCGGTGTTCCGGAAGTTTTATCAGTCCCTGGTTCCGGGGGGAATGCTTTTTATCGGTAATTCGGAGCAGATTCTCAACTACAGGGAAATCGGCTATACCCGCAAAAATTCATATTATTATGAGAAACCGATGGTTTAAGCTGAGAGAGGAAAGGACAAATTTATTTGAGCCCTGCAATCGCTTACATCAGATTACGGAAGGGATGGAAATGAGCAGATGTTTTCGTCCTTTTTTGTTATGCATTTTCTGATGGCCGGAGATTAAAGAAACAAATAATGTTGCATTGTCCGAAAGCAATGATATAATAATATATATTAGATAAAATTTTCAGAGAGGAAAATAAGGAGGGGCGTCATGGATAGCCGGGTTGAGTGGCAGAAGGAATATAATATTGGGGTTGACAGAATTGACAGGGATCATCAGAAGCTGTTCAAAATTATAAATAAGATTTTTTCTTTTAAGGATGATGAGGCTGGTCATCGGTGGGTTTGCCAGGAAGGGATTAAGTTTTTTAAGGGGCATGCAGTGCAGCACTTTGCGGATGAAGAATCATATATGATTTCTGTAGGTTTTGCCGGGTTTGATGAACATAGAAAGGTACATAGAAATTTCAGGGAAAATATACTTCCGGCCCTGGAGCATGAGCTTGAAAGGACCAATTATTCCAAAGAGGCTATTGACCATTTCCTGGGAGTCTGCGTGGGGTGGCTGATCGGACATACATTGACGGAGGATATGGAGATTATTGGAAGACGGCCTGTAAGAAAGTGGGAGAACCTTCTGCCTCAGGAAGAAATAATGGCCACAGAAGAGATTATCCAGGGGCTTGTCCAGGAACTGTTCCGTATGGACGCGCGAATGATCAGTGATGCTTACAATGGGGAAAAGTTCGGAGAAGGAGTTTACTATGATTTGATCTATGGAACGGATGAGGAGAAAAAGAAGCAGGAGATTATTCTGGTATTTGAAGAAAAATTGCTGATCAATACCGTGGGAAAGGTTATGGGAACGCAGTCTGATACTCTGGATACCATGCTGTTCCATGCAGCCAGATATGTGTCCAGACAGTTTGTGAGAAAAATTATGGAGCATTTCCCCGCTATGAAGGCATATGAGCTCAAGGAAGAGAGACTTCTTTCTTATGAACAGTTTGAGAAGGTGCTTGGAAAGGAAAAAATGCAGCTCAGCCTGCTTTTTGGTGTGGAGGATGCAGGTTACTTTGCTTATTGTGTGATTGCACCTCATTTACTGCAGAGAGGAGTGGGAATGGCCATTGAGGCGGACAATGCCATGGATGAGATAGATCAGTATCTTCTGATGAGGAAAGAGCAGGAAGAGAGGGAGAAGAAGAAAAAGATACTGGTGGTGGACGATTCCATGATGATGCGGCAGAGTATGATAGAGCTGCTTGGCAAAGAATATGAAGTATCGGTGGTGGAATCCGGAGTGGCTGCTATCAGAGTGATTACCTTAAACAGGCCGGATCTTATCCTGCTGGATTATGAGATGCCTGTTGTTGATGGAAAACAGACCCTGGAAATGCTCCGCTCAGAAAAGGAGTTTACTTCTATTCCGGTTATGTTCCTTACCGGGAGAGGGGATGCGCAGAGCGTGAAAAATGTGCTGGATTTAAAACCCGCCGGATATCTGCTGAAATATTTAAAACCGGACGAGATCAAGAAAAATATTGACGAGTTCTTCCAGAAGCAAAATAGTTAGAAGATAACGGATGGCGGGCACTGCCCGTTGGTGAGAATTTTCACTTCTGCACCTGTCAAGCTCACATAGTAAGCTGCAGATGCCTGAAAATGAGAAATATCTATAATCCCCAATTAAGCGAAAGTATCGGTCAATAGTGGCTGGTACTTTTGCTTAAAATTTACTTAAATCAGGAAGGCTTCTTTAAAATAATTCAGTAACTAATCAGAGGAATAGAAAAGACAAAGTGTAATAATTAGCCCTCTGCCAGCTCGTCGGAAATTATCAAATGTTGGAGGAAGCGTGGTGTAAACACTCTCATAAATAGATAGGAGATTTCAAAGAATGTGTTTAAAAAATTATGCATTTAAACCTTTTGTTATGTAAATAGCTGTAAAATGCGCAAACTATGATTTTCCAGGGAGATAGCAATACTATCTCTATGTGTTGTGCAATTTTACAGCTATTTTTATGCCTAAAATTCATAACATGGAGGAAAATATAATATGTTTAAAGGAATCGTATTTTTTATAAAAAATGGCTGGAAATATGACAAAAAATATATTCTCTGGAGAGTACTTTACCAGTTTATCAACTCGCTGATACCGATTGTTGCCACAATAATGCCCAAACTAATAATTGATGAATTAATGGAAAAACAGGAAACAGGTAAGCTGCTTGTGTATGTTTCCATTTTGATTCTCTATACTGCAGCAGCAACTATATTCTCTGAATATTTTAATTGGGACGGATTTAGCAGACGATGTAAAGTAAATTCAGAGTTTGACAGTGACCTGCATAAGCATTTGGTGGAGGCTGATTTTGAGAGATTAGAAGATCCGAATTTTTTAGACATGCAGAAAAAAGCCAACAAATTCTTATACTGTGATTGGCATGGATTTGGTTATTTGCTTGACTGTTCATTGAATACACTTGGTCAAATTTTTACATTGATTGGGATAGCTGCCATTATAGCCACAATTGACTTCAGAATATTGATATTGTTTATTGTGCTGATCATTTTGGGAGCATTGATTGAAAAAAGGGCTAAGCAAAATGCGATCAGATTGTCGGAGGGTATCATCAAAGATCAACGAGGCTGGACATATTATGCAAGTCTGTTTGAGGATCATAGTTTTGCAAAGGAAATCCGATTAAATTCTCTTGGAAAGTGGCTGCTCGACAGAGAAAGGAGTTATTTTACAAAAGTAAACAGGAACCAAAAGAAACAAAATGACGGATTTATTATCTCCGGATTTTTCGGTGCAATTTTTACATTAATTCAACAGAGTGCGGCGTATGCTTATTTAATATATTGCGTAATCAGCGGCTCTATTTCAATTGGATCATTTACAATGTATACAGGTGCAGTTACAACATTTTCTATTGCATTCCGTAAGGTGCTGGATAGCCTGATAGAAATTCGGATGTATGACACTTATTACGATAAACTTGATGAATACCTGAATTTACCAAAGACATTACGGGAAGGCAGGGAATTGATTGATGCAGACAGAAATCACTTTATCGAGTTCAGAAATGTCAGCTTTAAATATTCCGGCAGTGATGTATATGCTCTGAAAAATATCAATATTACAATTCCCTTTGGTCAAAAGCTCTCCATTGTTGGTGAAAACGGTGCTGGAAAGACAACATTCGTCAAATTGATGACACGAATGTATGATCCGACAGAAGGCGAAATCCTTTTAGATGGAGTAAATATCAGAAAAATAGACTATGAACAGTATATGAGCTTTTTTTCATCCGTATTTCAGGATTACAAGCTATTTTCGTTTTCTATCAAAGATAATGTTGCTCTTGCACAGCCTATGGACGAAGATAAGGTAAGAGATGTTCTTGAGTATGTGGGACTTAGCGAAAAATTACACAGGCTGAAAAATGGTATCGATACTTCTGTTTTTAAGAATTTTGACGAAGAGGGATTTGAACCATCGGGAGGAGAGGGGCAAAAACTTGCTTTGGCGCGTGCTTTATATAAAGATGCTCCTATCGTACTATTAGACGAACCTACTGCAGCTATGGATCCGAAAGCTGAATATGAGCTTTATCAAAGATTTAATGAAATGGTTCAGGGCAAAACCGCCATATATATTTCGCATAGACTGTCAAGTGCTAAATTTTGTGATGTAATAGCGGTGTTTCGTAATGGGGAAATAATTGAGTATGGTTCACATGACGAATTGTACAGTAAAGGTGGATTATATACGGAATTATTTTCAATGCAGTCTCAGTTTTACTGTTAGCGATTTTAGTAGTGAGTTAAAGTGATGAAGGAATGATCTGTTCTCCTGGTCACCGAACCTGCCCGCGAACTATCGGAAACCGATAAAGATGAGATGAAATAAGACTGGAGCAAATCTGTTTCTATACATACAGGTTTGCTCCAGTTTTGCACAGGTACACAATATCTACCGTTTACTATAAAACAGACATTCTTCTAACATTTACATTTGTCAAACTCAGGATTAAACGCATAGAAATTCTTGGAATCCAATTTATCCTGAACAATGCGCAGGGCTTCGCCGAATCTCTGAAAATGCACGATCTCGCGGGCGCGGAGGAACTTGATGGGTTCGCATACATCCGGTTCATCCTTTACCAGGCGTAAGATATTATCGTAAGTGGTGCGGGCCTTTTGCTCTGCTGCCATATCCTCAAACAAATCCGTAATCGCATCTCCTTTGGACTGGAACTCACAACTGTTAAAAGGAATGCCTCCCGCTGCCATAGGCCAGATGCCGACAGTGTGATCTACATAATAATTAGCGAATCCGGATTTCTCAATTTCTTCCATGGAAAGATTTCTGGTCAGCTGGTAAACGATGGTGGACACCATCTCAAGGTGTGCCAGCTCTTCGGTACCGATATCCGTCAAAATCGCCGCAACCTCATTGTAGGGCATGGTATAGCGCTGGGAGATATAGCGCATGGAAGCGCCGAGCTCTCCGTCGGGGCCGCCGTACTGGGACATGATCGCCTGGGCGATTTTTGCGTTGGGTTCTTTGATATTTACCGGAAACTGTAGTCTTTTTTCATAACTCCACATAGATTAACATCCTCCTTCCCAGGGCCATGGCTGGGTTGCCCATTCCCATTCTTTCCGGGGGCAGCCATCTGCGTCGGCGATCCTCAATGGGCCATATTTCATTGCATATTCCCGCATGGCTTTGTTCTGCATGCGGACATAATGATTTAAATATTCTATCGCTTCCTGGTCAGTGGGATGAGTGTCCAGATATTCATTCATTTCTACCACTACGAAGCTGATCACACCGATCTCATGGAAAAGTCTGCTCTGTTCATTACCCGGCATATTCATTGCACACATCTCCTTCCTGTAAAGGGTTTTTCAAGTTCAGGGAAAATGGTGCCCACTCTGTAGGCTTCATCCAGGTTTTCAAAAACGCTGGTCAGGCGCTGCCAGGGAACATAGGCCATTGCCAGCGGAAAACGGTCAAAACGTTCGCTAAAACTGTAATCCTGCATAATTTTCCTCTCATAAAATGGAAAGTATTTTAATAATATAGTATGACGGGGAAAAAATCAGGTTCCCCAAAAACACATTTATTTCACATTTTCTTTTGAATTTCAACACATTTTGGCGGTATGTTAAATGGATAGGCGGCAACAGGAGGTAAAATATATTGATAGAGGTAAGCAATCTGGTAAAAAAGTATGGGAACCATCTGGCGGTGGATCATCTTTCCTTTACGGCAGAGCCCGGGAAGGTTTATGGATTTCTGGGGCCGAACGGAGCGGGCAAGAGTACCACCATGAATATTATGACGGGTTATATTGCCGCCAGTGAGGGCAGCGTGACGGTTAACGGCCATGATATTGTAAAAGATGCGGAGGAAGCAAAGAGGCACATGGGATATCTGCCGGAGGTACCGCCTCTGTATCAGGATATGACGGTGGGAGAATATCTGCGCTTTGTGGCGGAGCTGAAAAAAATCCCCAAAGGGGTACGTAAAAAGCAGATAGAAGAGGTCATGGAACTTACCATGATCACGGATATCTCCGGGCGGCTGATCAGGAATCTTTCCAAAGGATATAAGCAGCGGGTGGGACTGGCGCAGGCCGTGCTGGGCTATCCGGAGGTGATTATTCTGGATGAGCCTACGGTGGGGCTTGACCCCAAGCAGATCATAGAGATCCGGGATCTGATCCGGAAACTGGGAGAGAAGCATACGGTGATCTTAAGTTCCCACATTTTATCCGAGGTGCAGGCGGTATGCGATGAGATCATGATCATTTCCAAAGGAAAGCTGGTGGCAGGCGATACGCCGGAAGGGCTGACCGGGCAGATGAACAGGGATGCCCGGACAGAGCTTACACTTTTGGGCAGCAGAGAAAAGGCGGAATCGGTGATCAGGGAGCTTGGCAGGGTAAAGAGCTGTCATTATGAGGAAAGCGGCGAAGCAGGCTGTATCAGGGTGATTTTGGAGACGGAGAAAGAGGAAGACATCCGGGAAGAGCTTTTTTATGCTCTGGCTAAGGAGCGTCTGCCGATTATGTCCATGAGCCGGCTGGAGGAGTCTTTGGAGGATATTTTCCTGGAGCTTACAGGCGATTCAGAGCCGGAAGAAGAGGCAAAAGTTCCTTTGGAGGAAGGAAAAAAAGAAGAAGGAGGGCAGAAGGATGCCGGCAATTTATAAAAGAGAACTGAAAGCTTATTTTCACTCCTTTCTGGGCGCACTGTTTATCGGGGCAATGCTTTTGCTCATGGGAATTTACTTTTCGGTGTACAACCTGTTTATGGGCTATCCCTATATCGGCTATGCGCTCTCTTCCATTGTATTTTTGTTTCTGATCAGCATTCCGGTACTGACCATGCGCATTCTGGCACAGGAGCGGTATCAGAAGACGGATCAGCTTATCCTCACTTCCCCTGTGGGCATCGGCGGTATTGTGGCCGGAAAGTTTCTGGCTCTTGTCACCATATTTGCAATACCGATAGCAGTGATCTGTTTTTATCCGCTGGTTTTAAGCCGTTTTGGAGAGGTGGCAATGGGAGAGTCCTATCTGGCAATTCTGGGATTTTTCCTGTATGGCCTGGCCTGTATTGCCATCGGAACCTTTGTGTCTTCTCTCACGGAAAGCCAGGTGATTGCGGCGGTGATTACCTTTGGCATCCTGTTTTTGGGCTATATCATGTCGGGACTCTGTAATATGATCTCAAGTACCGGAAATCTGCTGACCCGGATTTTGAGCGCCTTTGATATGGTCAGCCGGTTTGACGCCTTTTTAAACGGTTCCTTTCAGCTCACCGGAGTTTTGTATTTCCTCTCAGTGACAGTATTGTTTCTCGTGTTTACGGTGCAGTCCATCCAAAAGAGGCGTTACCATATTTCCGCGGGAAACTGGGGGATGGGAGCCTATAATTCCTCAGTGGCGCTGATCAGCACGGCAGTGGCGATACTGGTTAATTTCCTTGCGGCAGAGCTTCCGGTGAAATATACGGTGTTTGATGTGACGGCAAACCAGCTTTATTCTTTATCAGAAGAAACCAGAGAACTGGCGGCTTCCGTGGATGAGGATATCAATATTTACGTGGTGGCCGGTAAGGAGCAGGCGGACGGTATTCTGGACACGACGCTGAATAATTATGCCGATCTGAATTCCCATATTAAGGTTTCCTACGTGGATCCGGCAGTGAATCCCAGATTTTTTACCAATTATACAGAGGAAAACATTTCCTTCAACAGCGTGATTGTGGAAAGCGCAAAGCGCAGTAAGGTGATCGACTACAGTTCCATTTATCAGACGGAATTTGATTACAGCACCTATTCCCAGACCACCACAGGCTATGATGGGGAAGGGCAGCTCACCAGCGCCATTGCCTATGTGACCACGGAGGATATGCCGAAGCTCTATGTTCTTGAGGGACACGGAGAGCTGGACTTTGACGGGGAATTTAGGGCGGTGGTGGCGAAGGAAAATGTGGAATATGAAACGATCAATCTGCTTGATTATGAGGAGATTCCGGAGGATGCGGAGGCGGTGGCAATCTGTGCGCCCACAGAGGACTTTTCGGAGGATGACACCGAAAAGCTGCTTGCCTATATGGAAAAGGGCGGCAATCTTCTGATCATCAGCACCTATACCGGCAAGGAGATGCCGAATTTTAACCGGGTTCTTGACTTTTATGGTGTGGAGGTGACCAAAGGGCTGGTGATAGAAGGAGATGAAAATTATTACTATCAGGATCCTTTTTATCTTTTCCCGCAGATCCTCTATGATGAGGTGACGGAAAGCGCCATTGACAGCGGCAGCTATGTGTTTGTGCCCTACGCTCAGGGCATTATGGTCAATGAAAAGGAGGAGGTGGAGGTGACAAGGCTTTTGTCAACCTCAGAGGAAAGCTATGCGAGAGAGAATGTGGAGGGCAGCAACGGGTATGAAAAGAAGGAGGATGATATAGACGGCCCCTTTGCTCTGGGGGTGAAGTGTCAGCGGAGGACAGGGGAGGAAAGCTCCGGGGCGGGAACGTCTGAAGCAGTCATTTATACCAGCGAGCAGCTTTTTACCCAGGGAGCGGACGAAATCGTATCGGGAACCAACCAAAAGCTGTTTGCGGGAACGCTTGCAAGTCTGGTATCCCACACCGGCACTGTCTCTGTTCCGGTCAAAAGCTACGGGAGCAGCTATCTTGCCATGCCTCAGAATATGATCGTGCTTCTTGCCTTCCTTAGCGTGGTTGTGATTCCCTTTGTTTTTCTGATCGGAGGGTTTGTGGTCTGGTTTAGAAGGAGGAAATGGTAGGATTATGAATAAGAAGAAAAAAGGGCAGCTGCTGGCGCTGCTTCTCCTTCTTTTGGCAGTGGCAACGGCCTTTATAACAGTGAAGATCAGTCAACAGGACGATTCCGAAGAGATGGCGGCGCCGGAGGAAGAAACTTTCCCGGTTACGCAGATTGATTCTTCCCAGGTGAAGGAGATTGGCATCATCAACGGGGAAGAGACGGTGAATCTGATTCGGGAAGGGGAAGAATGGAAATGCCGGGAGGAAGTTTCTTCGGAAGAGGTCTCCATTGACAGCTCTCTGGTGGAGAATTTTCTTGCAAAAGCATGTCAGATTATTGCTTCAGAAAAGATAGAGGATGTGACGGAACTGTCGCAGTATGGTCTGAAGGAGCCGGCGGTCAACATAACTCTGCAGTGGGATGACAACATGTATATCATTAAGCTGGGGGATTACAATTCCATTATCGGCAGTTATTATCTGAGTATCAATGAAGAGCCGGTGGTCTATACGGTAGACAGCTCCGTGTATTATGGACTTAATAAGCATCCGGAGGATTTCAAAAAGACAGAAACAGAGGGAACGGAGTAACGTTTCAGCCGAAGACGGAAATGAAAGCACGGAATAGAAGGGCATGCTTTATTGCTTGCAAACCCTTCTGTCCTGTGCTTTAATAGTAATGGAATATCACGGCAAAAGAAGGGGATGTTATGTCACTGTTTGAAGGTGTAAAAGGAAATCACTATGAGATCAGGGAGCTTTGCGTGGAAGAAGCGATTACCCGCAGACTCCAGGCTCTTGGATTAAATGACGGAACGGTGGTCACCATATTGAACAGAAAGAAAAGCGGTGCGCTGATCATTCGCGTGAGGGGCACCAGACTTGCCCTTGGCAGGCATATCTGTCAGGGGATAAAAGTGGAGGAACGGGCAGATGAAGGATGAGGAGAGAGTCCATGTGGCGTTTGTGGGTAATCCCAACTGCGGGAAGACCACGCTTTTTAACGCCATCACCGGGGCAAAGCTTAAGGTGGCCAACTGGCCCGGGGTAACTGTGGAGAAGATCGAAGGGGAGGCAGAGTATGAGGATGTCCGCATGACATTGGTGGATACGCCGGGAATTTACTCTCTTACCAGTTATACGATAGAAGAAAAGGTTACCAGAGGCTGCGTGATGGATGACGACATTGAGGTGATCGTCAATGTGGTGGATGCCTCCAGTCTGGAAAGAAATCTGTATCTGACCCTGCAGCTTCTGGAGCTGGGCAAGCCTGTGGTACTTGCCTTAAATATGATGGATGTGGTGGAAGAGAGAGGGATGGAAATCGATCTGCACCGCCTTCCGGAGATTTTGGGGGATATTCCGGTGGTTCCGGTTTCCGCCGCCAGGCGCAAAGGACTGGATATCCTGCTCCATGCGGTGATCCATCATTACGAAGAAGGTTCTAAGGGAGATGTCTTCCACTACAATGAGGAGATTGAGGAAAAGCTCACGGAGCTTACCCGGATGATGCGGACAAACTATCCCACCCATTCCTCGGCAAGATGGCATGCCATCAAGCTGCTGGAGGGAGATGAGGAGGTAAAGACAGACCATCCCATTGAAGTGAGCCACATTGTGGACCGCAGCTATGAGAAGGAAATTATTCAGGCCAAATATGGCTTTATAGAGAGTATCATCAGGGAAGTTCTTTTTTATCGGAAGAAGAATAAGGACAGTACGGACCGGGCGGACTCTGTCCTCACCCATCCGGTGTGGGGCGTTCCTGTTTTTCTGTGTATCATGGCCCTGGTGTTTTTTCTGACGTTCGCCATAGGGGACTGGCTCAAGGGCTATTTTGAGGATTTCCTGGAGGTATTTTCGGGACAGGTGAGCGGCCTGCTTTCGCTGATCCATGCGGCAGACTGGCTGAATTCACTGATTGTGGATGGAATCATTGCGGGAGTGGGAGGAATTCTCACATTTATCCCAAACATTGCGATTTTGTTTCTCGCCCTGGCAATTCTGGAGGACAGCGGTTATATGTCCAGGGTGGCTTATGTGATGGATGGCATTATGGGGAAAGCAGGACTTTCCGGCAAGGCGTTCCTGCCCATGGTTCTGGGCTTTGGGTGTACGGTTCCCGCCATCATGGCGTCCCGGGCGCTGGAGACGGAGAGAGACCGGAGGAGGACCATGATTATCACTCCCTTCATGTCCTGTTCCGCAAGGCTTCCTGTGTATGTGCTTTTTTCCGGAATGTTTTTTGGAAAGTATGCCCATATTGCGGCCTTTTCCATGTATGTGATCGGAATGCTCTGCGCGATCTGTGTGGCGAGAGTCCTCCATTTGCTTGAAAAGAAACGCGGAGGGGAGGAAAGCGAGAGTCTTCTGATCGAGCTTCCCGAATACAAAAAGCCGAACGGACGGACGATCAGGATTTATGTGTGGAATAAACTAAAGGACTACCTCTCTAAAGCGGGGACTACGATTTTTATCGCTTCCATTTTTATCTGGATGGTATTAAATTTCGGCCCCGGCGGTATGATCAGCAATCCGGCGGAGAGCTTCGGGGCCATGCTGGGCAGATGGCTGGAACCTGTGATGCGTCCGGCAGGGCTTGGCATGTGGCAGATTATCGTCTCGCTGATTGCCGGAATATCCGCGAAGGAAGTAGTGGTGTCAAGTTTTTCCGTACTTTTCGGAGTGGGAAGTTCCGAGACGGCGGCGAGTATGGATCTGGTGGTCAGCAATCTGAAAAATATCGACCCCGCTTTCGGGCCGTTAAACGCTTACTGCATGATGCTGTTTGTGCTGCTCTATGTGCCCTGTGCGGCAGCCATGGCCACCATACGCAAGGAAAGCGGTTCCGCCGTGTTCATGCTGAAGCTTGCCCTGTTCCAGATGCTGTTTGCATGGACGGCGGCAACGCTGGTGTTTCAGATTGGCAGTTTGTTTTTATAAAGGATGATTGCAGAATTTTTGGCAGGAGGATGATAAGAGATGAAAAGCGCGGTTTTTTACGGAAAGCATGACATGAGAGTGGAGGAAAGAGAGATTCCCAAGGCCGGGCCGGATGAGGTTCTGATTCAGGTAAAAGCATGCGGGATCTGCGGCACGGACGTACATATCTACGAGGGAGACAAGGGGGCGGCAGAGGTAACCCCGCCGACAATCTTAGGGCATGAGTTCGCCGGAGTAATCGTGGAGACAGGAAGCCGGGTGAAAAATTTCAAAGAAGGCGACAGAGTCTGTATCGATCCCAACTGTATCTGCGGCAATTGTGATTTCTGCAAAAACGGACAGGTGCATTTCTGCGAGCATATGATCGGCTACGGGACTACGGTGAACGGTGGCTTCGCACAGTACTGTGCGGTCAGGGAAAGTCAGGTTTACCGTCTGGGCGAAAATACCAGCTTTGCCCAGGGAGCTATGACGGAGCCTGTGGCCTGCTGTCTCCATGGAATCGATATGTGCGGTATCCGGCCGGGACACCAGGTGGTGGTGATCGGCGGGGGAATGATCGGCCTTTTGATGCTCCAGCTTGCAAAGCTTGCCGGTGCAGTGAAGGTGGCGCTTCTTGAGCCTGTGGAGAAAAAGAGAGAGATGGGAAGGCGCCTGGGCGCGGATATTTGTATTGATCCTCTCAGGGAGGACGTGGAAGCACGCCTTAAGGAGGCGGGAATGACATGGATCCGCTGCGTGATTGAGTGCGCGGGACTTCCCTCCACCATGGAGCAGGCCATTGCTCTGGCAGGGAAAAAGGGGACGGTGATGATGTTCGGGCTTACCAAACCGGATGCCGCCATTTCCGTGAAGCCTTTTGAGATTTTCCAGAAGGAGCTGACGCTGAAGGCCAGCTATATCAATCCCTGTACCCAGCAGAGGGCGCTGCAGCTGATCGATTCCGGACGGCTGGATGTGGAGAGCATGGTATGCAGTACGGTCGGCCTTGAGGAACTGGAGAGCGTGCTCTCTGACCCGAAGCGCAGAGCGGAAGGAAAATTTATTGTGGTTCCGGAGTAAAACGCCGCAGCCATGCATGATTAGGAGAAAGAAAAGTGATATGGAGCTGGTAAAGAGAACGGAAGATGAGGCGCAGCGCAGGCAGGTGCTGACGCTGGACGATAAGCCGGGGGCGCTGCTGGAGGAGGCGAAGCCTTTTGTAAATCTTATGATGCAGTACCGATGCGCCATTATGGAAGTGGAGACAAAGCTTAAGGTATTGGACGCGGAGTTTTCTCAGGAGTACAACAGAAATCCCTTTGAATCCATCAAGAGCAGGCTCAAAAGCCCCTTGAGCATTTATCAGAAACTAAAGAAAAAAGGTTATCCCGTCACGGTGGAAAACATCGAAAAATATTTAAATGATGTGGCAGGTGTGCGGGTAATCTGCTCCTTCCCGGATGATATTTACAGGCTGGCAGATTTGATTTCAAGGCAGGACGATATTGAAGTGGTGGGATGTAAAGATTATATTAAAAATCCCAAGCCCAATGGATACCGGAGCCTTCACCTGATTTTGAGCACGCCCATTTACTTGTCCAAAGAAAAGAAATATATGAGGGTGGAGGCACAGTTTCGGACAATTGCCATGGATTTCTGGGCCAGCCTGGAGCATAAACTGAAATATAAAAAGAATATGAAGGATGGAGAAGACATCGCCAGGGAACTGAAGAACTGTTCGGATTTTATCGAAGCCCTTGATTATCAGATGCAGGGAATCAGGGACAGGATCGATGATGCGAAGGAAAACAACGGACAGTAAGGTTTTCGTATGATTCTTATGTTACTGCGGGAGGGAGACTGAGTATTTAGTCTCCCTCTTCCATACGGTAGCCGATTCCGATTTCGGTAAAAACATATTCCGGGGCAGCCGGATTTTTTTCTATTTTACGGCGGATATTTGCCATATTTACACGCAGGATCTGGTTGTTGTTGTCGGTGTAGGGGCCCCATATTTTTTCCATCAGATAGGTGTAGGTGAGAACTTTGCCGGAATTTTTGGCAAGGAGGGTCAGGAGCTTATATTCGATCTGGGTCAGATGAATGATCTTTCCGTCAAGGGTCACTACATGATTTTCAAAGTGAATGGTCAGGTCTTTGCAGTGATAGGGTCTGGGCTCGTTGGAGGACACATCCTGCATCTGGCTGCTGTGGCGCAGGGAGGTACGGATTCTGGCAAGAAGCTCTACCGTGCCGAAGGGCTTGGTGATATAATCGTCCGCGCCCCAGTCAAGGGCACGGGCTTTCTCATGCTCATTGGTGCGGGCGGAGATCACAATGATGGGCACCGGCGTCCAGGAGCGCAGCTTTTTGATGACCTCCATCCCGTCCATATCAGGAAGCCCCAAATCCAGCAAAATGATATCCGGGCAGAGGGAGGCTGACAGATGCAGTCCTTCTTTTCCGCTGGAGGCCGATGTGATTTTGTAATTCTGATTTTTCAGGGCCGTGGCGATAAAGGACTGGATATTTTCTTCATCCTCAATCAGAAGGATACTGTTTTTGGAAAGATTTTTGGTCATAGCGAACCTCCGTGTGATATGTGCAGTATAATAACAGGTTCCGTCTCTTTAGACGGGCAGAAGAAAGAGAAATTCACAGCCGTCTCTGTGATTGGCTGCCGTGATGGCGCCTCCATGTGCTGTGATGATCGTCTTGCAGATGGAAAGCCCGATTCCCATCCCCCGGTGGCCGTCAGAGCTGCTTCCCGGATTGTAGCTGGAACCGTCAAATATGGTGGAGAGCTTATCAGGGGCAATTCCAATTCCGTAATCTCTGATACAAAAAGCCGCCTGGCCATCGCCGCAGGTGACTGTCAGTTCCACAGGAAGGTGGCTGCCGGAGTGTACCATGGCATTTTCAAGAAGATTGATGATTACCTGTTCGATCAGCATGGCATCCATGGGAACCATGAGAAGCTCTTCCGGAACCTGAACTTTCACCTCCGCATCCGGGAATCTTTTGTGAAATCGCATAAGCGCTTCCGATATTACCTCCTCCACGGACTCCAGAGAGGTGGCGATTTTCATGGAGCTTTCCTGAATGCGGGTGACAGAGAGAAGATTTTCTACCATATTAAGAAGCCAGTTGGAATCTTCCCGGATATGCGCTACCAGACGCAGGCGCTCCTTTTCGGTGAGGGAATCGTAATGATCCAGATAGGCGGAGCTGTTGCCGATGATACCCGTGAGGGGTGTACGCAGGTCATGGGAGACGGAGCGGAGCAGATTGGCACGCATTTTTTCTTTTTCCGCGTCCATCAGAAGCTTTTCCCGCTCCACCAGAGCATCCGCCTGTTCCTTGATCCTGGTGGTCATGGTGCTCACCACCAGGGAAATAATCAGGGTAAAGACAAAGGTGACCGGGTAACCGGTGAGGGTGAAATTAACCTGAAAATAGGGGTAGGTAAACAGGTAATTGATGCCGATCACACTTACAACAGAGGCGGCGATCCCGTAAAGATACCCCTGCGTAAAGCGTGCGGTGAGAACCAGGGCGGTGATATAGACCAGCGCGATATTCGCCGAATTTTCGGGAACCGCATCAAAAAACCAGAAAGCAATCAAAGTGGCGATGATCAGGATCAGCGCCGTAAGGAGGATATCCCGGATGCAGATTATTTTGTTTTTGCCTGTTTTGGCTGGATTCATAGCGGCTCCTGTCTGCGGACTCTGGTACGCGTAAAATCAGGGGATAAATTTCTTTTACGGATTGATTATACCTTTTTCCGCCTGGGAGAGCAATTTTTTACTGGAGAAAAAGGCGTTAAAAAGGTGTTAAGATTAACCTTCCAAAAGCAGTAGTCACAGCCCGTTTTTTAGTCTATAATATACCCATAATAATTACAGCCAATCAGGAGCAGCCATGAGAAAGAACAAAGGAAAAAGGCAGGCTTACAGAGAGCCGGATTTTGAGGAATACCAGGAGGAACCGTTGGAGAAACGGGACAGCCGTATACTTTTTGTGACAGCCGGTCTGGGAATTGCGTTGCTTACAGGTGTGATCATTGTCTTTGCTCTGTTTCTGAAAAACAGTAAAAGTCAGCGGGAGGCCGTGGAGGCGCAGATAGGCAGTCAGATGAATCTGGCGGGGGCTGAGCCGCAGCCTGGGGAAGCAGGGACGGAAGCCGATCTGAAACAGGGAGAAGCGGGCAATGCCGTCAAAGAAGATGCCGGAAACGAAGAGAGGCAGGAGGAATCATCGGAGCAGACAGGCAGCGCAGATGTGCAGACCGAAGTTACGGTAGGAGCCCTGGATGACGTGCAGGATCCGCAGGGAAGCGCCGCAGCAGGAAATGAAGGCAGCGGCGCAGAGGTTACGGTAGCGCCTATGGGCAGAGATGAAACTTCCGATGTGACCATGGGGATTGATGTTTCCAAATATCAGGGTACCATTGACTGGGGGAAGGTGAAGGAAGCAGGTGTGGAGTTTGCCATGATCCGGGTGGGGTACCGGGCCAGGTCTACCGGGGAAATCTTTGAGGATCCGACAGCCAGGTATAATATGCAGGAAGCTCAGGCAGCAGGGATTAAGCTGGGAGCCTATTTCTTTTCCTCGGCAGTGACGCCGGAGGAAGCCAGAGCCGAGGCGGCCTTTACCAAAGAGATCATTGCCAGGTACAAAATCACATATCCGGTGGCCTACAACTGTGAGGATTTTCTCTCTGCAGACAGCAGGCAGTATGGTCTGGATAAGCAGACACGGACTTCTCTTGCCTGTGCTTTTCTGGACGAGATTTCCGCCGCGGGCTATACCCCCATGTTTTATGCTTCCAGGGGGGAGCTGGAGGGCAGCGCCCAGTGGGATACCCAGGCTCTTGCGGGAAAATACAAAATGTGGGTTGCCCAGTATCCGGATTTGCCCTATCCGGAGACAAAGGCTTCCGATTATACGGGAACCCATGCCATGTGGCAGTATACCAGCCAGGGGACTGTGGCCGGGATTCCCGGAAAGACGGATGTGAATATTGCCTATTTCGGCTATACCCGGGAGGCTCAGGCGAAGGATGAAACGCCTGCGGAGACGGTGAGCGCGAATCCCGAAGTGGGAATCATCTTTACAGAGGTGAATGAGACGGTAACAGCCAAGCAGGAGACAAATCTGCGGACGGAGCCCAGCACCTTAAACGATGCCTCCGTGGCGGTGAAGCTGGTGCATGGGGACACGGCCACCCGGACGGGGATAGGACATAACGGATGGTCCAGGGTGATTTATAACGGACAGACCTACTATGCAGTCACCAGCTATCTGACCACGGACATGGCGGATACCGGGCAGCAGGCGCCGCCTCAGGGGCCTGTTTATACGCCGGTAAATGAGCAGGTAACTGCCAAGATCGAGACAAATCTGCGCTCAGAGCCCAGTACGGCAAGTGATGATACGGTGGTGGGGCTTCTCCACAATGGAGAGGTGCTTACCAGAACTGCGATTGGAGACAATGGATGGTCGCAGCTTGACTTTAACGGACAGACGGTTTACGCAGTCAGCAGTTTTTTGACAACGGCGGAATAAGGAGCCATTTTATGCAGATACAAAATAATTATAATTCCTATTCGGGGACGGAATATCATAAATCCCATACGCATCATATTACGGAATGTCTCCATGATCATGAGGAAAAACCTCAGGAGAAAGCAGGAGCCGCGGCAGGCAAAAACAGCGCGGCAGCTCAGGGAGCATACGGAAAAGGTGAAGCGGAACAGATGGCCTTTTATGATTATAACGGTACCGTCCGCAAACAGGAGCCGGAACCGAAAAAGGGAGTGGGTCTGCTCAGGCAGTTTTGGGATTCCATGGGAGAGGAAGGAAAAGAAGCACAGGGCGCGGCAGGAACCGCCGGGGAGAGCCGGACCGGGGAAGATACGGGCCGGGGAATCTATGGGGTTTCTTCCGCCATCAGACACCTCCTTCCCGCCTATGTGACGCAGAAGTGGGAGACGGTCAGAGACAGAGTGAAGGCAAAGGCGGAAACTGCCTTCAGAAACTTTGACAAGAAGAAGGATGCTTTTCTGGCTTTGTCTGATTTCGGCGGGCGTTTCGGGGGAAAAAAAGAAGAAAAGCCAAAACAGGGAAAGAGTGCAGGGCGTGGGAAACCGGAGATTCTTACGGCCGCCGCGGATTCCCATTTAATGGATTCCTACAGCAAGAGCGGAGAATACTGCAGACTGAACGATAATCTTTCCTACCGCAGAGAACGCCATGAAGCAAACCGCAGGGCATTTTCAGAGAATACGGAAGAACGTTCTCATGCTGCGTCATCCGGGCGGGAAGAAAGGCTTGATAAACGCCTGTGAAAACGATATACTTAAACATGATTTGCTTACGGAAAACGACAGATCAGTCTGCCGTTTCCTCTGAAAAACACATTCAAAAATAAAATTGGCTGGGAGAGGGTTACTATGGGCTACGACGCAATACCATACGAAAAGAGAATCAAGGAAAATATCAAAAACTATACTCTGTCAAATCTGTACGACATGGAAATCATCAAAAGGTATCTGGGAAACCTGGCGGAAGCGCTGAAAATCAGCATACTGCTGACAGACCGTCACGGGGAGAAGGAGGTTATCATAGGAGATGGTTTTGCAGGCTTTCACCCCGATGTGGTAGGAGAACCGGGAAGAAAGCTCCGCATTAAAAACAGGACGATCGGCCATCTTTATGTGAAGGAGCTTGCACAGACGGAAGAAAACAGACTGGCCTCAGAGCTGCTTGACGGTACGATTGCCATCTTAAGCAGGCTTGGCGAGGAGGCTTATCTTCACAGGGAAAGCAGTATTTATCTGGAGGAACTGGAGAAGCAGCTGGAGGACAGGAAGCATATTGTTTCCCACAACGAGAGAGAGGATGTTCTGACAGGAGTTTTTAATTCCATTTATTTTGAGAGCAAAATGAAGCTGATTGACCGCTCAGAGGTGATTCCGGTAGCGGTGCTGAATGTGAATATCAATGACTGGAAATTTGTGAACGATCACTTTGGAGACGAGGAGAGCGACCGGCTGATACGGACAGTGGCGGACATTGTGCGGGAGGAGGCCAAACCTGATTATGTAGTCGGCAGGATTGACGGCGATGTGTTTGGCGTACTGATTCCCATGGCGGAAGACGGGGAAGCGGAAGGCTATATGGAGCGGATTCAAAGCAGATGCCTGGCCTTTGAGGATCCTGTGCTGGCCCCTTCCGTGGCAGTGGGAATGGTATACAAAACCAACATAGAGGAAGCCCTGGAGGATCGGCTCTCAGACGCAGAGTATGAGATGTTTAACAACAAGTTTGAGATTAAAAACGCCCCCGGATACCGGGAAAGACTGGAAAAGGGACTTAAATTATAAACAGTTTATTAAATCCTTTTTTTGGAATGAAAATGAGATAACGGAAGAAAATGAAAGAAAACAAGAGAAAATGGAAGATATTACAAAATATTCCTTTGTAAATCCGTTTGCAAAGGAAAGCAGATGAAATTAATATATGCTTTAGTGATTAGCACTCGACATAAATGAGTGCTAACAGAAAACAAGCAGGACATTAAGTACTATAAATAAGGAGGCATTCACAATGAAATTAGTACCATTAGCAGACAGAGTTGTATTGAAGCAGTTGGTAGCGGAAGAGACTACCAAATCAGGCATCGTGCTGCCGGGACAGAATAAAGAGAAGCCCCAGCAGGCAGAGGTAATTGCAGTAGGCCCTGGCGGCGTAGTAGACGGAAAGGAAGTAAAGATGGAGGTTAAGGTTGGCGATCAGGTCATCTACTCCAAATATGCAGGGACAGATGTAAAGATTGATGAGGAAGAGTTCATCATCGTAAAGCAGAGTGATATTCTGGCAGTGATCCAGTAAGAAGTTAACAGACAACGCAGTATGAAATGACAAAATGTTATAAAAATCAGGAGGCATAAAAATCATGGCAAAGGAAATTAAATACGGGGAAGCAGCCCGTGCAGCGCTTGAATCAGGTGTAAATCAGTTAGCAGATACCGTAAGAGTAACCTTGGGACCCAAAGGAAGAAACGTAGTTCTGGATAAGTCCTTTGGAGCGCCCCTTATCACCAACGATGGTGTTACCATTGCAAAGGAAATCGAATTGGAAGACGCTTTTGAGAACATGGGCGCACAGCTTGTGAAGGAAGTTGCAACCAAGACCAACGATGTGGCTGGCGACGGTACCACCACAGCAACCGTTCTGGCTCAGGCAATGGTGAACGCAGGTATGAAGAACCTGGCAGCAGGCGCAAACCCCATCATTTTGAGAAAAGGTATGAAGAAAGCAACCGACTGCGCAGTGGAAGCCATCGCAAAGATGAGCTCCAAGGTTAACGGCAAGGAGCATATTGCAAGGGTTGCAGCCATCTCCGCAGGGGATGACGAGGTAGGGCAGTTAGTAGCAGACGCTATGGAAAAGGTATCCGGCGACGGCGTTATCACTATCGAGGAGAGCAAGACCATGCTCACCGAGCTTGACCTGGTAGAAGGTATGCAGTTTGACAGAGGTTACATTTCCGCATACATGGCAACAGATATGGATAAGATGGAAGCGGTTCTTGAGAATCCTTATATCCTGATTACAGATAAGAAGATTTCCAACATTCAGGAGATTCTTCCTCTGCTTGAACAGGTGGTACAGTCCGGCGCTAAGCTGCTTATCATCGCTGAGGATGTGGAGGGAGAGGCTCTTACCACTCTCATTGTAAATAAGTTACGCGGAACTTTCAACGTAGTAGCCGTTAAGGCTCCCGGCTATGGCGACAGAAGAAAAGCCATGCTGGAGGATATCGCGATCCTTACCGGCGGACAGGTGATCAGCGAGGAGCTTGGCCTTGACCTGAAAGAGACCACTTTGGATCAGCTTGGACATGCAAAATCCGTTAAGGTTCAGAAGGAGAACACCGTAATCGTAGACGGAGAGGGCGATAAGGATGCCATTTCTGCAAGAATCAACCAGATCAAGGGTCAGATTGAAGAGACCACCTCTGATTTTGACAGAGAGAAATTACAGGAAAGACTTGCCAAGTTAGCAGGCGGCGTAGCTGTTATCCGTGTAGGCGCTGCTACTGAAACTGAAATGAAAGAAGCGAAGCTTCGTATGGAAGACGCTCTTGCAGCTACCAGGGCAGCAGTAGAGGAAGGTATTATCTGCGGCGGCGGTTCCGCTTATATCCATGCAGCGAAAGAAGTGGGTAAACTGGCAGAGGGACTTGCAGGCGATGAGAAGACAGGCGCTCAGCTCGTGCTTAAGGCTCTGGAATCTCCTCTGTTCCACATTGCAGCCAACGCTGGCTTAGAGGGCAGCGTGATCGTGAACAAGGTAAGAGAGTCCGCAGCTGGGGTAGGCTTTGATGTTCTCAAGGAAGAATATGTGGATATGATCGAAGCAGGTATTCTTGACCCTGCCAAGGTTACAAGAAGCGCTCTGCAGAACGCAACCAGCGTTGCTTCCACCCTCCTTACCACAGAGTCCGTTGTTGCCAACATCAAGGAAGAGACACCTGCAATGCCTGCAGGCGGCGGAATGGGCGGCATGATGTAAGAAAAGGTTCGGTAAGCCACGAAAACCTTTTGCAAATTGAAATATAATTAGAGAAATGGAGAGCAGGTATGCTATAATAACAGATAGCGTGCCTGCTCTTTTGGTACGCCTGGATTCTATGCTTATTATGAGACTGGTAAAGTTCGGTGTTATTTGACAGGAATTTGTACAGAGATATATTGGCGGATGTAAGAGGGAGAAAAAATGAAAGGCATCTTAAAATACATAAAACCATATGGCGCATTCATGCTGCTCACATTATTCCTTAAGTTTGTGGCGGCTATGATGGATTTACTGATTCCCTCCCTGCTGGCCAGGATCATTGATGACATTGTCCCTACCGGGGAAGTGCGCCTTATTTTCCTGTGGGGCGGTATCATGCTCATCTGCGCAGTCTTTTCCGTGACCACCAATGTGACGGCCAATCGGATGGCGGAGGTCTCCGCAGGCGGCATGACCAGACAGCTCCGACATGATCTTTTTTCCAGGGTAACATATTTAAGCGCCGGGCAGATGGACGACTTTACGGTGTCCTCTGTGGTTTCCAGGCTGACCTCCGATACCTACAATGTCAACCGGATGCTGGCAAGAATGCAGCGGCTGGGGGTGAGAGGGCCGATTCTGCTGATCGGCGGGATTCTGATTACCATGACCATGGAGCCCAGACTGACGCTGGTACTGGCGTCGGCGCTTCCATTTATTATCCTGATCGTCTGGATCGTCACCAAAAAGAGCATTCCCGTCTACAGTGGCCAGCAGAAGGTGCTGGATGAGATGGTACGGGTCCTTCAGGAGAATATCACCGGCGTGCGGGTGATACGAGCCCTGTCCCGGACCGATTATGAGAAAAAACGGTATGACGGGGTGAATGAAAATCTGGCAGAGATTGAGCAGAAGGCAGGGAGGATTTCCTCCGCCAGCAGTCCGCTGACAACCCTGGTGCTGAATCTGGGGCTTACGGCGGTCATTCTTACAGGCGCTTATCTGGTGCAGAAGGGGGAGGCAGGCCCTGGCGTCATCATTGCTTTTCTGAGTTATTTTACGATCATCTTAAATGCCATGCTGGGTATTACCAAGATCTTTGTCATGTGCTCCAAAGGTCTTGCGTCCATGCGGCGTATTATTGAGATTCTGGAAGCGCCGGAGGAGATGCCTGTGAACTCTTTGGAAGAAGATGACAAGGAACTGGCCGGGGAGGAGAGAAGCATTGCCGGAGAAAAAGTGACGGCAGAGGAAATACCGCTGGTGGAATTTAAGGATGTGACCTTCTCTTATAATAAGAAGGGAGAGAACCTCTCCCACATCAGCTTTGCCCTGAAAAAAGGGGAAAGCCTGGGAATCATCGGCGCCACAGGAAGCGGAAAGAGCACTATCATCAATCTGCTCCTTCGGTTTTATGATGTGGATCAGGGTGAAATACGGATTGGCGGAAAAAGGATTGATACCATTCCCTATCCTGCGCTTCGGGGTATGTTTGGGGTGGTGTTTCAGAATGATTATCTGATGGCGGCATCCATGGAAGAAAACATTGACTTCTTCCGGGGACTTTCGGAAGAACAGATTGGAGAAGCCGCCCACCACGCACAGGCAGAAGAATTTATCAGGGAAAAGGAAGGAAATATGGATGCCAGGGTTGCAGTGCGGGGAAATAACCTGAGCGGCGGCCAGAAGCAGAGGATTATGATTGCCAGGGCTCTGGCGGCAAAGCCCCAAATTCTGGTGCTGGATGACGCCTCCTCTGCCCTTGATTACAGGACGGACGCTCAGCTCAGAAAGGAGCTGCATACCTATTTCAGGGATACCACTACCATTACCATTGCCCAGCGCATCAGCTCCATTCAGGGAGCGGATCACATACTGGTTTTGGAGGACGGAAAGTGTATTGGCTATGGAAGCCACAGAGAGCTTCTGGAAAACTGTCGGGAATATCAGCTGATCTATGAATTGCAGATGGGAGAGGATTATGAAGGGTGAAGCTGTGAAGAGTGAGACTATGAAGAGTGAAGCCATGAAGCAGGAACAGAAAAAGGGAGTGCATAAAAAGTATCTGTTATTCAGACTGTGGCGTTATTTAAGCAGATATTATCTGCTTCTTGCGGCGGGCTTTTTGCTGATGCTCCTGTCCAATGTGCTGGCGCTTTTGGGACCGAAGCTTTCCGGAAAGGCCATTGATGCCATCGGAATCCGGGCAGGCGGGGTGGATTTTGAAAGGGTATTTTATTATGCGGGATGGATGGCTCTCTTTTATGTATTTTCCGCATTCTTTTCCTATCTTTTATCACTGCTCACCATCCATCTGACAAGAAAAGTCATCTATCAGATGCGTAAAGATGTGTTTGAAAACCTGGCCAGACTGCCGGTTTCCTTTTTTGACCGTTATCAGACGGGGGATATTATCAGCATTATTACCTATGATATTGATACCGTCAATCAGTCTCTGTCCAATGATTTCCTTCAGATTATGCAGAGCGTAATTACCGTTTTGTTTTCGCTGGTGATGATGCTCTCCATTGCCCCGGTGATGGTGCTCATTTTTGTGGTGACGATTCCCATTTCCGCTCTGCTTACCCGGTTTATCACCAGCCGGTCCAGGCCCTTATTCCGGGTAAGGTCCAAAAAGCTGGGAGAGCTCAACGGCTTTGTGGAGGAAATGTTAAACGGGCAGAAGACCACCAGAGCCTACGGAAGGGAGGAGCAGGTGATCGGAGCCTTTGACCGCAAAAACGGGGAGGCGGTGGATGCCAACACGAAGGCGGAGTATTACGGGACGCTGGCAGGGCCTTCCGTGAATTTTATGAACAATACATCTCTTGCATTGATCAGCGTTGTTGGCTCTCTCCTTTATCTGAAAGGCGGGATTGGGATCGGGGATATTTCCTCCTTTGTGCAGTATTCACGGAAGTTTTCCGGGCCGATCAACGAAACCGCCAATATTTTGGGAGAGCTGCAGTCGGCCTTTGCGGCGGCGGAACGGGTGTTTCGCCTGATGGATGAACTGCCGGAGAAGCCGGATGAAGAGAGCGCCCGTATTTTACAGGAAGTCTATGGAGAGGTGGCCCTCAGGGAGGTTTCCTTTGGTTATCAGCCAGGGCAGGAGATTTTGAAGGATTTAAACCTCCATGCCAGGGCCGGAGAGCAGATTGCCATTGTGGGACCTACAGGAGCAGGCAAAACCACGGTCATCAATCTTCTCATGCGGTTTTACGATATTGACCATGGGTGTATTTTGCTGGACGGGGAAGATACCTACCAGATTAAAAGGGACAGCCTGCGGGGAGCGTACACCATGGTTTTGCAGGATGCCTGGCTGTTCCACGGAACCATCTATGAAAATCTGGCCTACGGAAGAGAAAACATCACCATGGAGGAGGTGGAGCGGGCGGCAAAGGCAGCCATGATTTATTCCTATATCCAGAAGCTGCCGGAGGGCTTTCAGACACAGCTCACCGACAACGGCGTCCACATTTCCAAGGGGCAGAGGCAGCTCCTTACCATTGCCCGCGCCATGCTCTCGGACGCCCATATGCTGATTCTGGATGAAGCCACCTCCAACGTGGACACCAGGACGGAAATGCAGATTCAGGAGGCCATGCGGAGTCTTATGGCGGAAAAAACCTGCTTTGTGATCGCCCACAGGCTTTCCACCATCCGGAACGCAGACCAGATTCTGGTGATCAGAGACGGCAGGATTGCCGAGCAGGGAAACCACGGAGAGCTGCTCAGGAAGAAAGGGGTATATTATCAGATGTACCATGCGCAGTTTGAGGGGACTCCTTATGGAATATAATTCATCCTCTCTGCGCGTGCCGTCAGCCACCGCTAAAATAACCCGAATTAATTTCGATGTAGGAATTCCCTGAAAACAGTGGGCTGGCGGATATGGGTAAAAATAAATCGCCATCAAAACA
>ERZ808046.337-NODE-337-length-49937-cov-7.613337_pt1 | contig 49937 bp, 47 predicted proteins | sample MGYA00380196_ERZ808046 | MGnify/ENA primary metagenome ERZ808046 (study PRJEB31490, sample SAMN06133421) | mouse gut metagenome | isolation source: Z6_2 | host: mice | place: China: Chengdu | collected 2015-05 ... | reverse complement strand
GATATCATTTTAACTATTTTAATTTTATGTGCCTCTATGCCAAATAATGCCTGAATTGCTTCCGTTATATTCTGCGCGATCTTCGCATTCCCGCCTCCCTGGGCGGAAACCGCCACGCCTTCCACCTTCGGAGCCAGAACCTGCTTTATAAAAGGGGTTCCACTGTTACTTTGACGGCTGTCAAATATAGTTTCTTCATTCGTACTGGTGCTGACAGTCTTCCTGCTGCCTCCCGCCGAATCCGCCTCCTCGGAATCAGTTCTCTCCAGGCTTTGATCCTTTTCCACCACAGACTGCCCGGAACCTTCCAGGGTTATCATCACTCTGACCTTGCCCACGCCATCCATGGTGGAAAGAAGCTCCTCCAGGGAATGTTCCAGTACCGCAGTATAGGATATCAGCTCCGCCTCATAATCCGTCTCCGATAAAATGCTTCCCTGGCTATTGGTATCTGAACGTATTTTCATTATATCAGCTTCACTGTCCCATTGTTCGGACTGTGTTTGCGTTTTTCCGTCTTTATCCTCCACAGGCCAGACGATTACCAGAAGAAGGACGCCAACAAGGATTACAATCAGAAAATTATCTCTGGTCAATTTGCGGGGAAACCTTCCGGCTGATCCCTTTTCCTGCTCTTTCTGTTTTTCCTGCTTTTCCCACATGTCTGCCCACTCCTTTTTTAACATGCATACGCCGATTGCTCCATGATTTACCGCTCCCACACAATTTTTATTTTTTCCGGCTCCATCCCCAAGGTACTTCCATAGAGTCTTTTCAGTTCCTGCTCCTCCTCTCCTCCCTCTTCTCTCTTCATTTCCTCCCCTGCTTCCACCTTCACCGGTTCTATCCGTATTTCCCCCTCTGCCCTGTTTTTCTCAATTACCGTAATAATAAGATTTTCTGTTCCCTGCTCCAGATTCACGCCTGCAATTTGGTAACCGCCCTCACACTTTTCCAGTTTATTTTTCAATTCTTCCTCAATTCCCCTATTGACAACAGCCTCGCTGTCCTCCCAGGCAGGCTCCTTACTTTCCATATGGATTGCCTGCTCCAGCTGAGAAACTCTTTCCCTGATTTCCAGTTGCTTTTCTTCGTTTAATACAAGACCAAAGAGCGGCTCCGTTATCCGCAGGATAAGCATCACTCCCACCAGGAGCCTTACATACTTCCCATAGGAACTGCCCGGCACAAAGAAAAGAATCGCCTGGGCAATAATCATAAAAATACATATTTCCTTAATAGCAGAAATCATCCTCATCCCCCCTATGAGACAGCTGTACAGGAAATCACTGCAACCACGATCACAAACAGGGCTATCGCGGTAAATGCGCACCTCAAAAGAAGAAAGCATCCTTCCCCCACCCGATCCGTACAGGTTGAAATCCTTTTATCGCTGACAATTCCCGTAATTGCGGCTCCCAGCTTGACCACTCCCGTGACAGTCAGTATCTTTAAAAGGGGAAGAATACAGGCGCCTGCAATCAGTATCAGAAGCAGCACTCCCATGCTGTTTTTGATCAGGACCGCCGACCCCAGCATCAGCTCTGTCACCCCTTCCGCCACAGAGCCAATCCCGGGAATGGCTGAAACAACTTTCCGCATGGCTGAAATCCGAAGGCCCGAGGCCACCGGCACGATCACGGCCTGTACAAGGCTTAAGCCCGTTACCGCCCCTAAAGATACCTTCAGCATAATGCCGATTCCTTTTGCAATAAAATCCAAAAGAAGCGAGAGCTTTTCCTCCGCCCAGAGCCCGTTCAGCAGCGCAAGCATCACATAACTGTAAATCAGGGGAATTAAAACCTTATTTAAAAAACTCTCTGCCAAATAGGCAAGTATCAGCATTAACTGATAGTAGTAAGCTGCCGCCGCCGTCCCCTGGGCTGCTCCCACAGCTATAAAATAGGTAGGAATAAACAACTTAATAAACAGAACGATATTTTCTACCGCACCCGATGCAATTTCTGACACAAACAGAAAAACCTTTGTGAGAATTACCATCAAAAACAGATAAAGAAAATAAAATCCCGCCTGTGCGATCTGCTCCCCCGCAAACAAATCGGAAAACTCTGCAAAAAGGGCGGAAACGATTCCAAGTACCAGAATATAAACCAGAATCTGCTTAAGCCCTCCAATCTCCCCTGCCAGGGAATCTCTGACCTCACCGAGCAGCTTCTTAAAGGCCTCCCTCGCCCGCCCTTCCATCACCATCTCCAAAAGCTCCTTCCCGTCCAGCTCAAAGCCCGGGAAAAGGTTCTCCATTCCTTCATTGACAGAACCCATATCACAGGAAGAGAGCCAGTCGCTTATGTAAGAAAAATCCTGTTCCGAATCGGTTTCCTCTTCCGCATATGCTTTTTCGCCCCATAAAAGGATACCGATCAGAGCGCTTATCAAAAGGACAGCCGCCTTCCATTTCTTTTTCATTGCCAACCCTCCCGTCATCCGGCAATGGCATTAATATTTTCAATCACAGCCACCAGAACCGGAAGCCCCATCAGCAATACGGACAATTTTCCAAAGATCTCAATCTGCCCGGCTACCGCTCCGTATCCGGCATCCTTACAGATGGAAGCGCAGAATTCACAGACATAGGTAATCCCCACCGCCTTGAACAGAAAGCCCAGATAATCTGTACTTCCGCTTAAGGCTCCCTGAAGTTCCCTGATTCTCTCCAGAAGAACCTGCAGGCCGTTTACCGAAAAGGTAAAAATCACCAGACAGATTGCTGCTCCCAGATACAATGCATACTCCGGCCTGCCCGACTTGAACTGCAGGGCCAGCATCACTCCGGCCACCCCAAGCATCCCAATTTTAATAATCTCCATTTTTACACCCCCATATCACAGGCTGAACAGATCCTGAATCATAATAAACAGATCATAAATGTAAGGCAAAATCCAGGTAAGCACTAAGATCAGCCCTGCAAGGCTGATAAGGAAAGCATGCTCTTCCCGACCGCTGTGCTTTAATATCTGTCCCAAAATGGTGATCAGTATCCCTACTGCCGCTATTTTAAAAATCAGGTTTATCTCCATATCCCGCTCCCTAAGCTTACAAATTCATCTTTCCTACAGGAGCAAAATGGAAATCAGGATTCCCACGCTCACCCCAAGGCTCATGATCATCTTATTTTTGTTCCTTTTTTCCTGTTCAAGCTGCTCAATCTGCAGGGACGCCTCCCGTAAAAGTTCCTCCAGGGCCCTGGCCTGGGCATTTTCTTCCATAAATCCCAGACAGGATGGGAAATCATAGAGGAGCTTTTTCTCCTGCCGTTTCAAGGGAGTGCTCAGTAATACCTTGTCCATCTGCTCCTTCCAGAGGAGAGAGAGATTTTCGCTTCCCTCATAAATTCCTCTGTAAACTGCCTCAAAGGCCTCCCCGAAAGGCTCCTGCTCTCTTTCTGCGAGCCGGAGCAAAGCTTCCGGAATCGCCGCCTTCTGATAGGAGATATAATATTTCATATTTTCATAGATTTCCCGTATCTGTTTCAGGAGCTTAAGACGCAGATTCAAATCCCGGCAAATACTGCCTGCAAAGCCGGCACATCCTCCGATCACCAGAATACTTCCCATCAGATTCAGCATATTCCCTCCTGCCTGCCGGAAAATAAAGGCTCCCCGGACTTTCCTCTGATTTCCCTGATCCCGCATTTTCCCTGCTTTTTTTCCAGGAAAAGGAAGCGGTCAAATAATTCCCCCGGATGATATCCTGGCCGGGAGCTTCCCACACCGCCGCCCTTGAGACGGTATTCCACATCCTCCATGGAATCGCCGTGCATGGTAGCTGCCACACTGCTCCCGCACTGAAGCACCTGAAAAATTGCCTTCATATCTTCCATGCTTCCAATCTCATCTACCGCTACCACTTCCGGTGACATGGAGCGCATCAAAAGCATCATCCCCTGCACCTTCGGACAGCCATCCAGCACATCGGTCCGAATCCCAAGATCGTTCTGGGGAATTCCCATAAAGCTTCCGCCAATCTCAGAGCGCTCGTCCACCACTCCCACCTGCTGTCCCCCGGCGCAGGCATTCCCATTGGATACCTGCCGTACAATATCCCGAAGAAGAGTCGTCTTCCCGCATCCCGGAGGGGAAACCAAAAGCGTATTCAGAAAGCGCTCTCCTTCATATAAATAAGGCATCACTTTTTCAGCGGCACCTATCACCTCATGGGAAATCCGGATATTCAAAAAGCGGATATGGGTGATATTCCTCACCATTCCACTGTCGTTTAAAACCACCTGCCCGGCCATGCCAATCCTGTGCCCGCCCGGCAGAGTCAAAAAACCCTGGCGTATCTCATTTTCAAAGGCGTAGGGCGAATAACGGCAGATGTGCCTTACCAACTCGTCCAGTTCCCGCTCCGTCATATGCCATGCTTCCTTCGGGCCCTCGCACAAAATCCCGTCAGCAGACAGGAATTTTTCTTTTCCCGCAAAACGGATCCTCACAGGCAGCCCCGCCCCCATCCGTATTTCCTGCAGTTTATCTCCGTCAGAAAGCACCTGCCCCCACTTCTCCCTCATGAAATCAGGAAAAATTCCCATGAGTCCCCTGTACTCTGTCATCGGCTTCACCTCTTATCCAAATATATGATGCTTTGTCCAAATTATGCAAAAAAAGAAGATGCCGCTTATTTAAAAGCATGCATCTTCCTCCAAGTTCAATCTATAAACAGAACGCTTCTGCTGTTTTTATCTTCCGGCAGCCTGTGCCACATCCTTCATGGAAAAGCTCATTCTGCCCATCTTATCCTTGCCAAGGCAAACCACCGTCACCTTGTCGCCGAGTGTCAGCACATCCTCCACCCGGTTGATTCTGTTCTTGGCAATCTTGGAAATGTGAACCATTCCTTCCTTGCCGGGGGCAAACTCTATGAAAGCGCCGAATTCCTTGATGCTTACCACGATACCCTGGAAAATCTGTCCTTCCTGGTAATCCGTCACAATGGTCTTCACATACTCCACTGCCTTTTCCATCATGGCCGGATCCGTACCGCATACGGAAACGTTGCCGTCATCGGTAATATCGATCTTAACGCCGGTGCGGGCAATGATCTCATTGATGGTCTTGCCGCGCTGTCCAACCACATCACCGATCTTCTCGGGATCGATCTGGATGGAAATAATCTTGGGAGCATAAGGTCCGACTTCCTCTCTGGGCTCCGCAATCGCCTTCTTCATACAGGTGTCCATGATAAACAGCCTTGCCTCACGGCATCTTGCAATCGCGCCTTCCACCATGGATCTTGTGAGGCCATGAATCTTAATATCCATCTGGATTGCGGTGATGCCTTCCGTGGTGCCCGTCACCTTAAAGTCCATATCTCCGAAGAAGTCCTCCAGCCCCTGGATATCCGTAAGAAGCACATAGTCCTCGTCTTCCTCTCCGGTTACCAGACCGCAGGAAATACCTGCCACCATCTTCTTGATCGGAACGCCTGCTGCCATCAGAGACATACAGGAAGCACAGGTAGACGCCATGGAGGTGGAACCGTTGGACTCAAAGGTCTCGGAAACGGTACGGATGGCATAGGGGAACTCCTCCTCAGAGGGGAGCACCGGGATTAACGCTCTCTCAGCCAGCGCTCCGTGTCCGATTTCCCTTCTGCCGGGGCCTCTTGAAGGCTTGGTCTCTCCTACGGAGTAGGAAGGGAAATTGTAATGATGCATGTAACGCTTGCTCACTTCGTTTTCGTCCAGCCCGTCAATCTTCTGCTGCTCGGACAAAGGCGCCAAAGTACACACATTGCAAATCTGCGTCTGCCCTCTGGTGAACATGGCGGAGCCATGCACTCTGGGAATAATGTCAACCTCTGCTGCCAGAGGACGGATCTGCGTAATCTCGCGGCCGTCAGGACGCCTGTGATCTTTCAGAATCATCTTGCGTACGGTCTTTTTCTGGTATTGGTAAATGGCTTCTCCCAGCACGGCAAGCCATGCCTCATTCTCCGCAAAGGCCTCTTCCAGCTTTTCTGTAATATTTTTGATATTTTCCTCGCGTACCTGCTTCTCATCCGTGAAAACTGCTTCCTCCATCTCAGCAGGGGGGACAATCTCTCTGATTGCCGCGAACAGCTCCTCAGGCACCGCACAGCTTGTATACTCATGTTTGGGCTTACCGGTTTCCGCCACAATCTGATTGATAAACGCAATGATCGTCTGGTTGATCTCATGAGCTTTGTAGATTGCCTCGATCATTCTATCCTCAGGGATCTCGTTGGCTCCCGCCTCAATCATGATTACCTTCTGGGCCGTAGATGCTACGGTCAGATTCAGGTCGCCGCTTTTCCACTGCTCCTGGGAAGGATTTACCACAAACTCCCCATCGATCATTCCTATCTGGGTCATGGCACAGGGGCCGTCAAAGGGAATGTCCGAAATGCTGGTGGCAATTGCTGCGCCAAGCATGGCTACTAATTCCGGGCGGCACTCAGGGTCAACGCTCATGACCATATTGTTTAAGGTCACATCATTTCTGTAATCCTTGGGGAACAAAGGACGCATGGGCCTGTCGATTACGCGGCTGGTCAAAACGGCATTCTCCGAAGCCTTTCCTTCCCTCTTGTTGAAGCCTCCGGGAATCTTGCCCACCGCATACATCTTTTCTTCAAATTCTACACTTAAAGGGAAAAAGTCAATTCCCTCCCTTGGCTTGTCCGATGCGGTGGCTGTAGACAGTACGGTGGTATCGCCGTAATGCATAAACGCGCATCCGTTGGCCTGCTTACCTACCCTGCCGATATCTACGCTTAAGGTACGTCCCGCAAGCTCCATTGAAAACGTCTTGTACATATTCTCTCTCCTTTTCTCTTCTACCGGCTGCTTCTTCCTGCAGCTATCTCACGCTCGTCCAAAAACGGCAGTTACGTAAAAAAGGCGGAGAAACTTCTGCTCCGCCTTAAAACTGCCGTTTTTACTTTCTGATTCCCAGTTTTTCAATCAAAGCACGGTATCTTTCTATGTCCTTATCCTTGAGATAATTAAGAAGACCACGTCTCTGACCTACCATCTTGAACATACCTCTTCTGGAGTGATTATCCTTGGGATGCTGCTTTAAATGCTCTGTAAGCTCTGCGATTCTTGCAGAGAGCACTGCGATCTGCACCTCAGGCGAACCTGTATCTCCCTCGCTTCTTGCATATTCCTGCATGATGGCTGTTTTCTTTTCCTTAGAAATCATTTTGGGTTTCCTCCTTATTTTTCAAACGCCTGATGCCAGGAGCTGGTCGGAGTTTCCATAGCTCTGAGCAACGGCTAATTCTCACACCGATATATGATAGCATATCCGGGAAAAGGTGTAAAGAGTTTTTTCTGGAATTTTGGGAGTCTCATACTTCTACATCACAAAAAACGTACAGCTCCCCGGTGCAAGCAAAACCTCGCCTGCCTCCTGGATCACAGGCTTTAATTCCGGAAGCGCATCGTTCTCTCCCAGCACCAGGACCTTTCCGTTCAGGGTCATCACAGTGGCACGCATATTGCCGTTCTCGCCTGCCAGAGTATAACGCTCCGCTTCCTTCGGCAGCGTAACGGCAGTGGCATCCGTCAGGGAGTTATTGATCACAAGATAGACAACCCCATCCCTGCCGTCTTTTCTGGAATGCACATAGACATGGGCTCCCTCCCGGATCGGCTCACCGGAATCATAAACGGTAGTCCCCATCAGACGGTTCCAAAGCAGAACCGCAAAGTAATTCGGCCTCGGATCGAATACCTGACGGGCAAGAAAACCATAGTCTGAAGAGGCCAGCGTATTATGGAAGATCACGCCGTTAGTGATGGATGCAAATCCGCCAAGCTCATTTAAGGTACGAAGCACATCCAGATAGGTGGATGCCCAGGTATCTCCGCCGCCCCCTGCATCGCCGGATTCCGTCACCCACATTTCCCCGCCGGGACAATACTTGTCGCGCATGGGTGCATAAGTACGGGCAAAATTAAGCGCCGTTGCAAGATAAGGCTCGCTGCTCGCTTCTTCCGCCTGCCAGTGGGCATTCGGCATAACGGAAGCCAGGCGGTCCGAAACCCCATTGTAATAATGATAGCTGAACACATCCAGAGGTTCTTTTGTCCCCTCCATCAGATCCGCGCAGTCGCAGGTGCCTTTCACCAGTTGCTCTACCCCGCCGCTTTTCTTTTCCGGGTCACCCTTTCCAAAGGAAATGTTATCTCCTCCTGTGGTGCTTGGCCCTACGCAGATGCAATCCGGATAATTTGCTCTCAGCCAGCTGAAAAATAAATCCTGATCCCGGCGGTAATCCGCAGGGGTGTAGCCCTTGGGAAATCCTGTCTCCTCCATCATGTTTGGCTCATTGGCAAACTCCGCCGCATTGATGGGCACTCCGTACTCCTTGCTTAAGGAAAAAAGCTTCTCGGCCTGCGCCGGATGCCAGGGTTCCTCCGCCGAGTGGAGTCCCGGACAGTTGGCCACGGAGACGATCAGCTTGGCGCCGATTGCCTTCACAAAATCCAGAACGCCGATCCACTGCTCTTTGGTCAGAACATTCAGATAGCCCTCCGGCACCTGACCATTTGTGGTTCCGTCAAAATCATAGTAGGTCTTGGTGGCCCATGTTCCGGAAACGCGAACCCAGGCAGGCCCCAAATCCCTGGCAAGCTTGCGGAGTTTTTCATTGTACAGGTCGATGGGCGGGTAAACCTGCATCAGATCCTTGTACATGGCAGTGATTCCCTCCCCGGAAGCCTCCACCTTAAATTCCTCTGTCCCCGCAATCTGCCCCGGTGTGTAAGCCTTCCAGAAGGTCCCTCCCGTTACCTCCGCGAATTCCACGTTGTAGGACATCAGCATGGGATTCATTTCCCGCAGGGAGGTCAAGCCCTCCAGCTTTAATGTAACAGATTCAGACATGTTTTCTTTTTCTCCTTTCTCATATTTGTGCATTTTTCATCACAAATATTGTTTCTGCACCAGATATATCTACACTCTTGTATGATTATATCAATTTTTTCACGAAATGTATAGATACTTATGACAAAGTTTGGAATTCATCAGGCGCTGTTAGTCCTTGCAAACCGGTTTAAAAAGCAAGAGCTGCCTGCCCCTGCTTTTTCGCACTGACTGTTATTTTTATTTATCATGAATCTCCCCATGCAGCTCCTGCAATGATTTCACTTCGCTGCCCTTATGGGTTCTCAGATAATGGATTCCCTCGGCAGTCACCTTTGCTGCCGCCACTGTGGTAATATAAGGCACCTTCGCCTTGATCGCCGCCTTGCGCAGATAGCTGTCATCGTGGACACTGTCCTTCCCCACAGGGGAATTGATGATCAGGTCAAAGTCTCCGTTGGTGATCATGTCTCCCACATTGGGACGTCCCTCATAAAGCTTCTTTGCCTTTGTTGCCGGGACACCGGCAGCCGTGATCAGGTTGCAGGTTCCCTCGGTGGCCACAATCGCAAAGCCATCCTCGGCAAGGCTTCTTGCCACCTCCACCACCTCATCCTTATCCTTTTTGTTGACGGAGATCAGTACTTTTCCCTCCAGGGGCAGCTTGGACTGAACTGCCTCCTGGGCCTTGAAGAAAGCTTCCCCGTAAGAGCGGGACAGGCCAAGTACTTCTCCTGTGGAACGCATTTCCGGTCCCAAAATGGGATCTACCTCCGGGAACATGTTGAAGGGGAACACCGCCTCCTTCACTCCGTAGTTGGGAATTACCTGCTCCTTCAATTCCGGTACGGGAGAAGGGCGTCCTGTAATCTCCGAGGTAATGATATCCGTTGCAAGGGGAACCATGCGGATATTGCAGACCTTGGACACCAGCGGCACGGTACGGGAGGCTCTCGGATTGGCTTCCAGCACAAAAACTTTGCCGTTTTCAATGGCATACTGCATGTTCATCAGTCCCTTTACATGCATCTCCTCCGCTATTTTTCTGGTATACTCCTTAATGGTTTCCACACTTTCCTCCGGGATATGCACGGAAGGGATAATGCAGGCGGAATCTCCGGAATGGATACCCGCAAGCTCAATATGCTCCATCACCGCAGGCACAAAGGCGTGAGTACCGTCACTGATGGCGTCCGCCTCGCACTCCAGGGCATGGTTCAAAAACCGGTCGATCAAAATAGGGCGGTCCGGCGTCACACCCACTGCGGCGCTCATATATTCCCTCATGCTCTCATCATCATAAACCACTTCCATTCCCCGGCCGCCAAGCACATAGGAAGGGCGAACCATTACCGGGTAACCGATGCCAGCCGCAATGGAGAGGGCTTCTTCCACTGTCGTTGCCATTCCTGACTCCGGCATGGGAATGTCCAGCTTTTCCATCATGGCGCGGAACTGATCCCGATCTTCCGCCAGGTCAATGACAGAAGGAGAGGTCCCCAGAATTCTAACTCCGTTCTTTTCCAGCTCAGAAGCCAGATTCAAGGGTGTCTGTCCGCCGAACTGCGCAATCACGCCCAGGGGCTTTTCCTTATTGTAAATGCTCAGCACATCCTCCAGGGTGAGAGGTTCAAAGTAAAGTTTATCCGAAGTGTCATAATCGGTAGATACCGTCTCCGGATTGCAGTTTACAATGATGGTCTCAAAGCCCAGTTTCTTAAGGGCCATGGACGCATGTACACAGCAATAGTCAAACTCAATTCCCTGCCCGATACGGTTAGGGCCGCCGCCGAGAATCATGATCTTCGGCTTCTCCTCATTAACCGGGTTTTTGTCGGGAGCGTTATAGGTGGAATAGAAATAAGCGCTGTCCCTGGTCCCGCTGACATGGACGCCCTCCCAGGCCTGCTCCACGCCCAGCGCAAGGCGGCGGCGGCGAATCTCATCCTCCGAAATTTCCAGAAGCTGGCTTAAATACTTATCGGAAAATCCGTCCTTCTTGGCAGCAATCAGCATTTCATCCGTCGGCAGACTCCCTTTATATTTCAGAATGGCTTCCTCTTCCTCCACCAATTCTTTCATCTGTTCAATGAAGTAGGTCTTTACTTTGGTGATTTCGTAGATTTCCTCCACCGTGGCGCCCTTGCGGAGAGCTTCATACATCAGGAAATGACGCTCGCTGGAAGGGGTATTCAGCCTTCTGAGAAGCTCCTCTTTGGACAGCGTATCAAAATCCCTGGCATGTCCCAGCCCGTAACGCCCTGTTTCCAGGGAACGGATTGCCTTCTGGAAAGCTTCCTTATAGGTTTTGCCGATACTCATGACCTCGCCCACTGCACGCATCTGAGTTCCAAGCCGATCTTCCACTCCCTTGAACTTCTCAAATGCCCAGCGTGCAAATTTGATTACCACATAATCGCCGTCCGGCACATACTTATCCAATGTCCCATACTTGCCGCAGGGAATCTCCTTTAAGGTAAGGCCCGCCGCCAGCATGGAGGACACCAGCGCAATGGGAAAGCCTGTGGCTTTGGATGCCAGTGCGGAGGAACGGGAGGTTCGGGGGTTAATCTCGATCACTACGATTCTGTCCGTCACAGGGTCATGGGCAAACTGAACATTGGTACCTCCGATGACCTGTACGGACTCCACGATCCTGTAAGCCTGCTCCTGCAGCCGTTTCTGACATTCCTCCGAGATGGTCAGCATGGGGGCGGAACAGAAGGAATCTCCCGTATGCACCCCCAGAGGATCAATATTTTCAATGAAGCATACAGTGATGATATTATTCTCCGCATCGCGCACCACTTCCAGCTCCAGCTCTTCCCATCCGAGAATGGATTCCTCCACCAGAACCTGTCCGACCAGGGATGCCTGAAGCCCTCTGGCGCATACTACCCTAAGCTCATCCCTGTTGTACACCAGTCCGCCGCCGGCTCCGCCCATGGTATAGGCAGGCCGCAAAACCACCGGATATCCCAGCTTTTCCGCGATGGCAAGGGCTTCCTCCACAGAGTAGGCCACCTCGCTGCGAGCCATCTCGATTCCCAGTTTATTCATGGTATTTTTGAACTCAATGCGATCCTCACCGCGCTCGATGGCATCCACCTGCACGCCGATGACCTTCACATTGTATTGATCCAGAATGCCCGCCTTATTTAATTCCGCACATAAATTAAGCCCGGACTGTCCTCCCAGGTTCGGGAGCAGCGCGTCGGGGCGTTCCTTTGCAATAATCTGCTCTAAGCGCTCTACATTGAGAGGCTCAATATAAGTCACATCTGCCGTTTCCGGATCTGTCATGATCGTTGCCGGGTTGGAATTGACAAGCACGATCTCATACCCCAGCTTCCGAAGGGCCTTGCATGCCTGTGTTCCCGAATAGTCAAACTCACAGGCCTGTCCGATAATGATGGGCCCCGAGCCGATGATCAATACCTTATGAATATCTGTTCTGCGTGGCATAAATATCCTCCAATCTGAATTTTTGAACCGATTCCGGTTCCTTTCGTGATAATTGTCTGGCAAGTTAAACTGTTATTTTTTGTGACATTTTTTACGGCGGAACCCGGTTCTCTGTTGAGTGCCGGATTTCGCCGTCTCTTGCTGATTCATTATATCATCAGATATACAGGGGTGTCAATTCCATAACTAATCCCGCAAAATCCGAACCATCTTATGGGGTGTCCTGTAATTGTAAGCTGAAATCTTAATTCCTGTCTTCGGGCTGCTGGCGTGGATTACCTGTCCGCCGCCGATATAGATTGCCACATGGTTTACGGTTCCGCCCTTGGCATAGAATACCAGGTCTCCCGGCTGCAGCTCGGAAGCGCTGATGCTTGTCCCCATGCCGGACTGCGCTCTTGAGGAATGCGGCAGCGATACGCCGTACTTCGCAAACACGCTCAGTACAAAGCCGGAGCAGTCCGCCCCACCCGTAAGGCTGGTACCTCCCCACACATAGGGGTTGCCCAGAAACTGCTTTGCGTACTGGCACAAATCCACTCTCACATCGGAGACGCCCTGACCGTACATCAGCTCTGTCATGGTGATGGCTGTATTTAAATCGGATTTCACTTCCACGTAATCAGCGGAAACATAGACTTCCTCATCATCCAGATACACCCGGATCCACCCGTCATCCTGAATTTCCACAATATCAAGGATTTCGCCGGAAGCCACCTGGGTAACAACCTCCGCATCCGTATTAGGCTCCTCCCGGATATTCAGACCGTCCGCCGTGGATACCGCAATGGCGGAAGCCAGTTCCTGTCCTCTCTTCTTGGCATCAAAGCCGGTTAAAAGGTATTCTTCCTTCACATAACCTTCCACCTTGCCGGATTTGATATAAGCCCAGCCATTCTCGCTGCTTATGATCTCACAGGCCGCATTCTTGGGAAGCTTGCCCACCATCTTACCGGATTCATCAGGCTCCTGCCGGATGTTCAGATTGTTCTCCTGCACATTGCAGATTCCCAGATGCGTGTAACCCCAAAGAGCGCCCTCCGCATTTTTGGCAATCTCCATATATTCCACCTTCGTCAGGGGAGAGATAAACAAGTCTCCGATTCCGGCTGTCAGAAAATCCTGGGTATCACTTATGATACTATCGTCCATGATATCCCGGGCTTCTGCTGCTTCCTTATTCGCCTGCGTTTCCGTATCATATGTATATTCGTTCAATTCCGTTGCCTGCGCACTTAAAGGCTCTCCAAAAAGCATCAAAGAGGTAAGTACACAAATGCTGCGCATCATTTTCTTTTTCACCATCAACCTCCAAAGTTGTTACAGTTTTTATAATTGTTACATTTATTACAAAATTGTTACAAACCAACAATGCCATTATAACAAGTAACACCTTGGATGTCAAATATCCCGCCAATATTTTTTTCGTATTATTTTTAGTTATTATAGGACAATTTTTCTGTGACAGGCTTTATAATAAGCCATTTTCTCTGTGAAAAGCCCGCCCGGCCTCAATATCCGCCTCCATTTGGCGCTTTAATTCCGACACATCCCGGAATTTCTGTTCCGGACGTTTGAATTGTAACAATTCCGTCACAATTTCCCGTCCATACATATCTCCTTCAAAATCATAGAGATAGGTTTCCACACTGACCGTATCGGTGTTGTTCACGGTGGGCTTTTTGCCGATATTGGTGATTCCCGGATAACGTCCCTGTGCCGTACACACTGCGGAGTAATAGACGCCTTTCGGCGGCAGGAGCTTTTCCCCGGGGGGATAAAGATTTAAGGTCGGCATTCCAAGCCGTCTTCCCAGCTTCCTGCCTTCTTCCACCTTTCCCTCAAAGCTGTAATATCTTCCAAGCAGCCGCTCCGCCGTCTCCATATGGCCCTTCTCCACTTCCTCCCTGACATAGGTGGAGCTGATCTCCCGGCTGCCCTCCCGCATTTTTTCAATCACCTGAAACTGATAACCGAAAGACTCCGAGAGTTTTTCAAGGAGCTTTCGGTTTCCTTCTCCCTTACGTCCAAAAGTAATATCCTCTCCCGCGGCCAGATAAGATGTCCGCATCTGCCCTGCCAGATATTTTCTGACAAATTCTTCCGGGTCTGTGGCCGCCGTTTCTTTATTCAATGGAAATTCAATCAGGACATCAATGCCCATTTTTTCAAAAAGCTTCCTCTTCTCCTGCCGGGTGGTGAGCTCCTCCGAAGATGACTGGCCAAAGAAAACTGCCGCCGAGGGATGAAAGGTAAATACCACCGCCAGAAGCCCCTCCTCCTTTTGCCGCAGAATATGGGAGAGCAGCTCCTGGTGTCCTCTGTGGAGCCCGTCAAACTTTCCGATGGCAACAGCGGTTTGCTTTTTCAGTTGAAATTCTGTGGTATCGTGAATAATTTCCATGATTCCTCTTTCCCTTTCCGTCTGTTAAGCCTGTCCCTCTTCCGGCAAAAACATCTTCACCGGAAGCAAAAGCTCCCGCTTTTCATCATACCGATAGATTCCGTAAAAGACATTCTCATGGCTGTATATCCGGCATTCCTGTCCCGGTATCAGAGTGCCAAAGGCCTGCGGCTTTAACGGATTCCCGTTTTTCAGCACCTTAAAATCCGCCGCTGCCGCCGTGTACGCCGGATAGTTCCGGAACATTTCCTCCACCGGAATCACTGCCTCCAAAAGCCTCCCTTCATCAGAGAGCTGCTGCAGTTTTTCCAGGGGCAGGCTTTCCTCTATCCGAAACTCCCCCACCCTTGTCCTTTCCAGATGGGTCATCACCGCCCCGCAGCCGAGAAGCCCCCCTATATCATGGCACAATGTCCGGATATAGGTTCCCCTGGAGCAGGAAACCCTGATGGTATAATCGGGATGCTCCTCCTTTAAAATATCAATGGAATAAATGGCAATGGGTCTTGGCGCACGCTCCACTTCCTTCCCGGCCCGCGCCAGGTCGCAGAGTTTTTTCCCTCCCACCTTGAGAGCCGAATACATGGGCGGCACCTGCATGGAATCTCCCAGAAAAGAAAAAACCGCCCTTCTTACCTCCTCCGAAGATACCAAAATCTCTTTTTCCTCCAGCACCCTGCCGGAAATATCCTGGGTATCGGTCACGATTCCCAACCGGAACTCAGCCACATATTCCTTCTGCTCACCTGTCAGCATATCGCAGAGTCTTGTGCCGTTTCCGAGACATACAGGAAGAACCCCTACCGCATCCGGGTCAAGGGTTCCTGTATGTCCAATCCTTTTTTGTTTGCAAATACCTCGGAGCCTGGCCACCACATCATGGGAGGTATAGCCCGCCTCCTTATATACATTGATCATTCCGTGGTACATTTTCAGCTATCCTTCCGTCTTCATCTGTATCGCAATCCGATTGGACAGATTGTTTACAATATCATGGAAGGTTCCGCGCATGGTAGCTCCCGCCGCCCTGGCATGGCCGCCGCCGCCGAAAAATTCCGCCACCCGGGCAACATTGACTCCTCCGGAGGAACGAAGGCTTACCTTATATTCCATCACATCCGTCTGATACATAAATATTGCGCATTCCACACCTTTTGTATTTCTGAGCTGGCTTACAATTCCCTCCAGATCATGGGGCTGTGCCCTGTAAAAATTCATGGTTTTCTTATCCAGCATGCTGACTACGCATTTGCCGTCCATAAACAAAATACTCTCAAGCAGCGCTCTTCCCAATATCTGATTTTGTACGTAAGTCTTTTCGTAGAAAGTTTCTTCTATCAATTTGGAAAAATCCAGGCCGTAGGAGATCAGTTCCGCCGCCGCCCTCAAAGTGGAAGGAGACGTATTGGAATACTGAAAAACTCCCGTATCATGGATAATCCCTATGTAAAGCGCCCTGGCAATCTCCTCATCCAGAGCCGACTTGTCTTCTATCAGATCATAGATCAGTTCGCTGGTAGAGCTTGCCCCCGGCACAATATAATTTATATCCCCGCTGCCGCCGTTACTCACATGGTGGTCGATATTTATTTTCTTTACCGCCTGGTCAAAATACTTCTCAGCTTCTCCCAGCCTCTCCTTTGCCGTATCGAGGGCAAAGAAAACATCAAACTTCTCCACCTCCGTGGTAAAATCCGAGTGTATCTCATCAATATCCTTTATGCAGGAAAAAATATCTGCGGGTTTCTCAAGGAGCGCCTGCACCTTCGCATTGGGGCATACTTTTTTCAGATACAGATAAAGCCCCATCACAGACCCGACACAATCCCCGTCGGGCCTTTCATGCCCACCGATCCCGATGGTCAGAGCATCCTTCACTTCCTCATATAATTTCATACTTCACCTCCTGTTGACCTCGTCAATCAACCTGGACATCCTCACTCCATACTCAATGGACTGATCCACTATAAAACGGATTTCCGGTGTGTTTCTCAAATTAATCCTGGAGGCCAGTTCCCTGCGGATATACCCTTCCGCGCTCTTTAAGCCCTCCAAGGTATCCTTCTGCACCTTTTCATCCCCGTAAACGCTGATATAAGCCTTACAGGTCTTTAAGTCCGGCGCAACCTCCACAGAAAGCACCGAGGTGAGAGGACCGACCCTCGGGTCCTTTAAGTCCCCTCTTATAATTTCAGCCAGTTCTCTCTGCACCTCCCCGTTAATCCGGGTATTTTTCATGCTGTTTTTTCTCACCTTGGAACCTCCACCATAATATAGGCTTCCACAATATCAAGCTCCTGCATCTGGTCAAAGCCGTCAAATACAAGACCGCATTCAAAGCCTGCTCTCACTTCCTTCACGTCATCCTTAAATCGTTTTAGGGAAGCAAGGGCGCCCTCGTAAATCACACCGCCGTTTTCGGCCACATCTGCCCTGGTGATACGCACCTTACAATCCCTCTGCAGAGTACCGTCAAGCACATAGGAACCGGCAATATTTCCCACTGCGGAAGCCCTGAAAATCTGCCTTACCTCCGCATGGCCAATCACCTTCTCCTCAAAGACAGGATCCAGCATGCCCTTCATGGCTGCCTCAATATCCTCGATGGCCTGGTAAATTACCCTGTAAAGCCTGATGTCAACGCCTTCTCTCTCCGCAATGGTCTTTGCCATGGTATCGGGACGGACATTGAATCCGATAATAATTGCCGATGAAGCGGAAGCCAAAGACACGTCGGACTCGTTGATGGCGCCCACGCCGCCGTGGATACACTTCACCACCACTTCCTCGTTGGAAAGCTTCATCAGGCTCTGCTTTACAGCTTCCACGCTGCCCTGCACATCTGCCTTGACAATAATATTAAGCTCCTTCAGATTACCTGCCTGTATCTGGTTGAAGAGATCGTCCAGAGACATTTTAGCCTTGGTATCCTCCAGCATTCTCTCCTTGTTCTGAGCAAGGTAGGTCTCCGCATAGGACTTGGCGGTCTTGTCATTTTCATGGGCAATGAAAACTTCTCCGGCGCTTGGCACGTCGGAAAGCCCTAAAATCTCAACAGGTGTGGAAGGATAAGCCTCTTTCACCCGTTTTCCCTTATCGTCTATCATGGCTCTTACCTTGCCGTGGCTTGCTCCTGCGGAGATAAAATCTCCCACATGCAGGGTACCCTTCTGCACCAGCACGGTTGCTACAGGACCCCGGCCCTTATCCAGCTCGGCTTCGATCACAAGGCCTCTTGCCTTTCTGCCCGGGTTGGCCTTTAATTCCATGATTTCCGCCGTAAGCAGAATTGTCTCAAGCAGGGTATCAAGCCCTTCTCCTGTCTTGGCGGATACAGGCACAAATTCTGTTGTCCCGCCCCAATCCACAGGAATCAGCTCGTATTCTGTCATTTCCTGCTTCACCCTGTCGATATTGGCTCCCGGCTTATCGATCTTATTCACGGCAACGATGATCTCAGTGCCTGCCGCCTTGGCATGGTTGATGGCCTCGATGGTCTGGGGCATCACACCGTCATCCGCCGCTACCACCAGGATGGCAATATCCGTGGAGTTTGCCCCGCGCATACGCATGGCGGTAAAAGCTTCGTGTCCCGGCGTATCCAAAAAGGTAATGGACTGACCGTTAACATTTACAGTATACGCACCTATGTGCTGTGTAATACCTCCCGCTTCCTTATCCGTCACATTTGTTTTGCGGATGGCATCCAAAAGGGAGGTTTTGCCGTGGTCAACATGGCCCATGACACAGATAACAGGCGGCCTGCTTTTCAACTTGCCTTCTTCCTCTTCATCCTCCTTAAGCAGTTCCTCAATGACATCAACCTTTTCTTCCTTTTCACAGATGATTTCATATTCAATGGCAATATTTTCCGCATCCTCAAAGGAAATCTCAGAATTAACCGTCATAATCTGTCCCTTGAGGAACAGCTTTTTGATGATTACAGAGGGCTGCATCTTCATCTTATCCGCCAGTTCCTTGATGGTGAGAGACTCAGGGATTGTGATCACCTTGATCTGCTCTTCCACTGCCTCTTCCTGCTTCTTTTCAGGCTTGATGAAACGGCCCGCTTTGTTTTTGTTCTTTACTGCCGCCTCATCGTCTTCGTAGATGAAATCCTTCCTGGACTTTTTATCCCTCTCCTGGCTGATCCTGCGCTTTTCATCATCCCTGCGCTTCTCGTCCTTAACCGGGGCCTGTTCAGCGAAACCCTTACCCTGCTTTTCGCCCCGCTTAAATCGATTGTCCTGCCCCTTGTCGCCTCTTTCAGGGCGGTTATTATTGTTGCCAGGTCTGTTATTATTCCTTTCAGAGCTATTACCCCGGAAATCATTCCTGCCACCCTGATTCCCCTGACGATTACCGCCATCAAATCTGCGGGAGTCATTTCTCTGATTCCTTTCGCCCTGACCGCTTCCAGCGCCTCTCTCATTTCCCTGAGTTCTCTCATTTCTCTGACGCCTTTCCTCTCTCTGGGCCGGCCTTGTTCCGGCAGCCTCTCTGGCAGGCGCGGATTGTCTGCCCCGCTCCGTGTTTCCTGTGCTGCCGGACTGGCTGTTTGCCCCACTGCCTGAAGGAGTGTTACCTCTGCCGCTCCCGGTGCTGCTGCCACTGCCGGCTGCGTTTGCCACAGCAGCATTCGCTCCTGCGCCTGCGCCCGTATTGGTATTGGCTCCGGTGTTTCCCCCTGCATTGGTTCCTGCTGCCATAGCTCCCTTTTCGGCAGCCTTTTCATTATTCTGGCTCTGGGCCTTAAGCGCCTGGGCATTCCTTGCCAGCCTTTCGTTCTCCAGCTTCCGGGCATTTTGCTTGAAGTCTACCTGCATGCTCTCCGGAAGGGAAGGCGCGGTCAGAGGACGGATAATCTTGTGGGGAACTTCCTGCCTGAAACTCCCCTGTCCTGTTCTTCCTGTGCCGCCATTTCTGCCGCCCTGGCCGCCTCTGTTATTATTTCCCTCTCCACTGCGGTTGCTCTGGCGATTTCCCTGTCGGCTGCCATTTCCATCGCTTTCGCGATTGCCATCGCGATTGCCGTCCCGGCTTCCCTGGCGGCCGCCTCCCTGGGGCGCTCTCTTTTCGCCCTGAGGGCGCTGCGCCATATTGCTGTTGTGAGGGTTGCTCACAAAAATAATTTTCTTTTTCTTTTTGGGCTTTTCGCCTGCCTGGGGAGCTTTCGCTTCTGCCCCTGCGCTTCCCGGCTTTGTCTCCTTATCCTCCTTTGGTGCGCTCTGAGCAGTTTCCGCTTTCTCCTCCGGCCTGTTTCCTTTTGTCTCTTCTTTCGTCTCCATCTTCCCCTCTGCCCTGACTTCGGGCTTTACTTCTTCCTTTTTGTCTGGCACTGCTTCTGCCGCACTTCTGGCGCCGCCCAAAGTTTTTCTGACCATATTGGCCACCTCCTCCTCAATGGAGCTTTGAGCCGCCTTCACTTCAATTCCTTTCCCCTGCAGAAAAGCAATGATTTCCTTGCTCTGTTTATCTAATTCCTTTGCTATTTCATGCACTTTTATTTTGGCCATTCCAATCCTCCATGCTGCCGACGCCCGCAAAATGAAGTGTCAGCACAAATAATTCGTCTAGGTCTCTATGATTCTTCCAGGTTTTTGATGATGCCTTCCGCTATCCCATGATCCGTAACCGCCACGGAAGCTCTCATTTCCTTTCCGATTGCCCTGCCCAGGCTTTCTTTATCAGAATAGAAATAAATTGGCGTATTATAAAACTTACAGCTGTTGGTGAACAGCTTTTTGGTATTGGCTGAAGCATCGTCTGCCACGATCACAAGCTCTGCCCTGCTTTCCTTCACTGCCTTCTCCGAAGCAAATTCACCGCTTACCAGATTTTTTCCTCTGGCTGCCAGTCCCAACAGGGACAGTACCTTATCTCTCATGAAAAGCATCAAACTCCTTTTCCAGATTCTCGTAAACCTCACTTGGAATACTCATTTTGAAAGACCGCTCCAGTCCTTTACTCTTTCGTGCCTTTACGAGACACTCTTTCTCCTTACAAAGATACGCGCCTCTTCCGTTTTTCTTACCTGTAATGTCCAGCACAATTTCGTCTTCCGGGGTTTTCAGGACGCGCATCATTTCCTTTTTGCCTTTCATCTCCCCGCACCCAATGCACTGACGCATGGGAATTTTTTTTGCCATCCATCTCCCCCCTTATTCTGTTTCCCTATCATCAGCGTCATAGCTTTCTCCGCTGTCTTCCTCCTCATAGTCTTCCTCATAAGACCCGGCGCCGTCCTCATTTTCATAGGAATCTGCCCCGTCGCCCTCATCGTAACCCCCGTCATCGACTTCTTCATAGCTTTCGTCGCTATAGCCCTCGCTGTCGTCTTCGTCATAGTCATACTCATCATAGTCTTCCATGTAATCTTCATAGCGGAAGCCCGGAGCATCCTTGGCCTGAGTCTCGCTCTTGATATCAATCTTGTAACCGGTAAGCCTTGCCGCAAGTCTTGCGTTCTGTCCTTCCTTACCAATTGCAAGGGAGAGCTGATAATCGGGAACCACTACCTTGGCCGTCTTTTCATCCGGGTCGGCAAATACCGCCACGATCTTGGCAGGAGAAAGCGCATTCTGTATCAGATTACCAGGGTTCTCATCCCAGTTGATGATATCGATCTTTTCTCCCCGGAGCTCATCCACAATGGAATTGACCCTTGCACCGTTCAGTCCTACACAGGCGCCCACCGCATCCACATTGGGATTGTTGGAACGGACCGCCATCTTGGTACGGCTTCCCGCCTCTCTGGCAATGCTCATGATCTCCACCGTGCCGTCCTTAATCTCCGTAACCTCCGCCTCAAAGAGACGCTTTACCAGTTCCGGGTGGGTTCGGCTCACCAGAATCCTGGGACCCTTGGGCGTATTCTTGACCTCCAAGATATAAACCTTAATCCTCTCCGTAGGCCGGAAAACCTCTCCCTTTACCTGCTCGCTTTCATTTAAAATTCCATCTGCCTTTCCAAGATTGATACTGATATTCCTTCCGATGTAACGCTGTACGATTCCCGTTATGACATCCTTTTCCTTTTCAAAGTACTGATTATATATAACGCTTCTCTCTTCCTCCCGGATTTTCTGTAAAATAACGTTCTTGGCATTCTGGGTGGCAATTCTGCCGAAGCTTTTGGATTCGATCTTCACATGGAGGATATCGCCTATCTCCGCACCGGCCTTTACCTTTTGGGCATCCTCATAGGAAATCTGCAGGCAGTCATCCTCCACCTCTTCCACCACTTCCTTCTCCGCATAGCAGAGAAAATCGCAGGTATCCCTGTCAATCTCAACCTTTACATTGTCGGACTTGCCAAAATGATTCTTGCAGGCTGTGATCAGAGAATTTTCGATGGCTTCAAAAAGCGTCTCTTTGCTGATCTCCTTCTCCTTCTCCAAAATATCCAGTGCTTCCATTAATTCTTTGTTCATTTCCCTTATCCCTTTCCGCCCGTTATCCCCCGGACTAAAAATCCAGCGTCAGCTTAATCGCCGCAATTTCTTTTCTGTTAAAAACAATATCTTTTGTTTCCTTTGAGGAGACTGCTCCAAGAGTAACTGTATTCTCATCAAAGGCTTTCAGTATCCCCGTAAATTCCTTCGTCCCGTCTATGGGTCTGTATGTTTTCACATCCACTTCCTTAAGAAGGCTCTTCTCAAGATGTCTGTCCTTCTTAAGCTGCCTGCCCAGCCCCGGCGAGCTTACCTCCAGAATATAGGCGTCGTCAATAAAATCCGTCTCATCCAGCTTATCAGAAAGCATACGGCTGACCGCCTCGCAATCGTCAATGCTGACCCCCTCTTCCTTATCAATATAGCACCGCAGGTACCAGTCGCTCCCCTCCTTCACGTATTCCACATCATAAATCTCTACGTGATTTGCTTCCGCGATGGGCGCAAGCAGCTCCTCCGTCTTCGCTTCATAGTTTTCTCTCTTCGACATTCATTCACCTCTGCTGTTTCACTGCGGCCCTCTGCAATGACCGCAGCATTTCTCTGAAAAAAACCGTTTACTTTTTAATTCCTCAAAAAAGAGTGGACCGTCAAGTCCACTCTAAATTAACAATAATCTTTAATTCTTCCTTATTGTAGCACTCTATGATCGGGAATGCAAGAGTTTTCGGGGTTTTTTTAACCTAAAAAGCAAATTCCTTCCCTTCTTTTTCTTCCTTATATAAATGGTACAAAAGAATTCCTGCCACGGCAATAAATCCAATTCCGCCGATCAGTCCTGTGGGAGCCGGCCCCAAAAAGATATTGTAAGGGTGATCCAGGGAGGTAAACAAAAGTCCCACGGAAGCAAAACCGTTCAGGGTTCCATGTCCCATGATAGCAGGGATACAGCTTTTTGTCTTAATGGTAACATAGGACAGGATTACGCCGGTTGCCATGCAGAACAGGCACATAGCCAAAATTCCGGTAAAAGGATAGCCCGGATAGCCTACGCCGTAGTTGTGTCCCATAATGGTCAGGGGCACATGCCACAGCCCCCAGATCAGGCCGTTTAGGAGAATGGCCGGAACTACCTTAAACTGTTTTAACATTCTCGGAAGCAGGAAGCCTCTCCAGCCCCACTCTTCGCCAAAACAGTTGATCAGATTTACAAAAGGGGCCAGAACAACTCCCATCACCACCTGCATCAGCACCGCCTGCCCAAGCTGCTCCTGAGTAGTTTCCAGACCCTGGGCCTCAGAGATCGCCTTCATATATCCGAAACCGGGGTCAAACTGATCGCGGAAGATCAAAAAGTACAGCGCCGCGCCCAAAAGTATCAGCAGTTCAAAGCCAAACCAGGCTATCCCATAGTATTTCAAATCTTTTTTCAGATCGATGTTAAGCATCAGGCTTCTTCCCGTAAGCCTTTCCTTCGTAAGCAGGCGGGCGAGCAATGCACCGATGGCGGGAATGAACATCACGCTGGAGATCATGCTCTGGGCGGCATAGGCCTGCTCCGCATCCGCACTTCCCACCATAGGCATGATGCCAAATATCTCCGTGCCATAGGTCAGAAGAAAGGTAATCAGAAGATATACTCCCATCTGCTTCAGGTTCAGCTTTTTTTCCTCCTCGGGCGTCAGCCTGGGAGCACCGCCGATGCCGCCTGCATTGCTGCCCTGTTTGTTAAATTTTTTCCAGATTTCCTGCTGGGTATTTCCCTGCTGGCTGTTTTCCTGCTGATTATTTTCTGTGCTCATAGATTCTCCTCTCATTATGGCGGCTTACACCGGCCATTCATATTTTATTTTATCCGAGACACTGATTTCCCGTCCAAACTGGATCTCAATGATCTTCAGCTCCGTATCGGCAATCACCGTGTGCCTGCATCCGGCTTCCATCCGTATCACATCTCCGGCTCTTACCCGGCTCTCCACGCCGTCGATGATGCTCCTGCCCTGGCCTGAGATCACATTCCACACCTCTGTCCTTCTCTCATGGCTGTGATAGTTCATCCTGTTCCCCGGGTTAAGAGTTACCTTGATGGTCAGGCTCTCGTCCGTGGCGTCCAGAACCCGGAAGCTCCCCCATGACTTCTCCGCAAACATAATCTGCTGATCAAGTTCATCCACAAAAGGCTTGATGTAGCTGGACTGGACTTTGTCGGAGACCAGAATCCCCTCCGGGCTTGCGGAAACCACCACATCCTTCAGTCCCATGCACAGCACGGGCACATCCAGTTCGTTCACCACATGGACATTTTCACATTCTTCATTCAGGATTGCCTTTCCGACACAGGCCTCCTCCATGGCTTCGGTGAGGGTATTCCAGGTTCCCAGATCCTTCCACTCCCCCTCAAAGCGCATGACCTTAATCTGTTTCTCCTTCTCCGCCACCGCATAATCGAAACTGATCTTAGGCGCCGTATCATACTTTGCAAAGAAATCTTCATATCTCTCAAAATCTATATATTCGTGGGCTTTAGCCAGCATATAGCCCAGCCTGTAGGCAAACACGCCGCCATTCCACAAAGCCCCCTGGCGGATATATTCCTCTGCTGTCTGCTTATCCGGTTTTTCACGGAAAGTAGCCACCCTGCTTACCGGCTCTTTGTCTGTCGGAATCACATAGCCGTATTTCTCGCTGGGGTAGGTGGGCTGCATTCCCATCAGCACCAGGTTTGCCTGGCCCTCTGCCGCAATCGCGCCAAGTTTTTTGATTGCCTCAAAGTAATCCTTTTCCACATAAGGGTCCACCGGGCACACCACCACCGGCTCCTCCTCAGATACCTTCTCCACATCATGAAGATAAACGCTTGCCAGGGCAATTGCCGGAAACGTATCCCGTCTGCAGGGCTCCACACATATGGAAACCTCACCGCCCAACTGATTATGGATAGAAGAAACCTGAGTTTTGGAGGTGGCTATGATTACCTGCGCCCCGGGATCCACTGCCCGTATCTGCCGGTACATACGCTGTACCATGGATTCATACTCTCCGTCCTTTTTTCGGAAAAATTTGATAAACTGCTTGGAACGGATGTCGTTTGAAAGGGGCCACAGACGCTTTCCCGACCCGCCGGACAATAAAATAATATGCATATATGCTGCGTCTCCTCGTCTGAAAATATTGATCTTATCATTAGCATTGTACTCTGCTTTCAGGTTTTATTCAATGCTTTTTATCCTCTGCAAACCACATTGCTTCATCCATTTGCCTCTTCCACCCAAATATGCTATGATTTTCTGAGAATTTCACATGCAGACAATTTTTCCACTGCCGGAAAATTACCGCAATATCCATGCATTTTTTAGGGCACATCACCCTGCAGAAAGGTTTGACGAACATGAACTCAGCATCAGAAAAAGAACCCAATATTCGGATCGTCCGCCCGGAGGATGCAGAGGAGCTTTTGGCAATTTATGCTCCTTATGTAGAAAAAACGGCCATTTCCTTTGAATGGGAAACGCCCGCTTTGGAAGAATTCCGAAAAAGAATCGAAAATACTCTGAAAAAATATCCCTATCTTCTGGCCGAGCAGGATGGGGAAGTCCTTGGTTATGCCTGCACCGGCCCCTTTGTCGGGCGGGCCGCTTACGGCTGGGCGGCCGAGACCACCATATACCTGAAAGAAGGGCACAAGAGAAAGGGAATCGGAAGACTGCTCTATACAGCCCTGGAATCGGCCTCCAAAGCACAGAATATCTTAAGCCTGAATGCCTGTATCGGTTATCCTGAAAAGGAAGATGAATACCTGACCTTAAACAGTGTCCGTTTTCATGAGCGTATGGGCTATTCCATGGTTGGCACATTCCACAACTGCGGCTATAAATTCGGAAACTGGTACCACATGGTATGGATGGAAAAAGAAATCGGGATTCATGTGCCCAACCCTTCTCCGGTAATTCCCTTTTCCGAGCTGACCTCCTTTTGATAGGCGATCCTGGGGCTTCCATCCTCCACATAGATTCTGCCGCACTTATGGTAGCCGTTCTTTTCAATAAGATGCTGCATGATCAGGTTTCGCTCATGGGTATCTATCCTGATATTTGACACTTTCTTTTCGCAGAAGCAGGTACAGGCATGGAAAATCCCTTTTCTTTTCCCACTGCCTGCAATCCTGTGGATGGTTCCGTAATCCTCTTCATTCAGCCAGGCTCCGTCTTCGATCCGCTGATAGGTTGGGTCATCGCCCGGAATAAATGCAAATACGCCGTGGATTTCCTCTCCCTCCTCCACGACATAGCTGTTGCCCCGGGAAATATCCCTTTGAATCAGCTCCGGGGATGGATATTCCATCCCCCACTGATCAGGGTTTCCGCCAAGGCGCATCTGTTCCCGGGCATATTGGTAGATTGCAAGGATTTTTTCCATATCCCTGAGAGCTGCTTTTCGTATGTCCATATTTTCTCCTCTATGGCTGTCTGTTAAAAATTCTTTTCCTGATACTTTTCCGCCTGCTTTTTAAACATTTCCGCATATCTGCCGCCCTTATCCAGCAGTTCCCTGTGATTCCCCTCCTCAATGATTCTGCCCTGCTCCATCATATAAATGTGTTCCGCCATGCGGGTGGCAGACAGGCGGTGCCATATGAAAATAACCGAAGCTTTCGGCGAGTTTTTGACATCCTGACGGGAGAGCCGGGGAATCCATCGTATGCCACGCCCCTTCGTTACAATAATTCCATCACCCAAAAATCTTCCATATGATCGGAATAGGCAATTTCATCTTGTATCGTTTCCACAAAACTGAATCCTGCTTTTTGATAAGCGTGAATTGCTCTTCGATTCCAGGCGGCTGCCCGTAATACGATCCGTCCGGTATGTTCCTTAATGCAACGCAGCTCTTCCACGCATTTTTCAACAAAAGCTGCACCATTACCTTTTCCGCACAATTGCGGAGCCATTGACCAGCCAACCCATAAATCTGCTTCATCGAACTGACAGGATACCTGACCAATAATCTTATCGTTATCCACCAAACAAAACTGTTCTGTTCCCCATGTGGATTCATCCCAAAGATACCCATTTGGAAGATCCCTGAAGTTATAAACATCATAGGGCTTTTCATATTCCCATTGGCTTATCTCCAAAGCAGAAGCCTGTGTCAAAGGGATCATTTGACAATTTGTAAAATCAATCAAGCCGGCAATCTCCTTACTTTTTTATCTGTGCGATATACAAGCTGCTCACTTTCAAGCCGCCGGGAAATATATTCCGGCGGATAAAAATATTACATTTCTTATAATTCCTGACTCATTAGGGCAAAGTTCATTTCGGTTCCTTTTATCTGACTTCCCATATAACTTTCAATAAAATCAAAATATCCATCTGCCCCGGATTGCTTCTCCCATGTATCAATTGAATCCTTGATTCTTAAAAGGCACATAACCGGAAGTTTATAATAGCTTTTCAGCATTTCCCGCGTGATTTCTTCTTTCTGCCACTGCTGCTTTAAAAGACCCATTACTTCTGCATTCGTATATGGATCAAAAGCCATTAGTAAGGCTTTTTCCAGTTTTTCATTATCTTCATTCCTGAACTTCCCAGTATCTTCCTTTTCTCCGGAACATCTTTCTTTTATGTTAAACAGTGCCAATGCTATGGCTTCCCGAAGACGACGGCTGTTTGAAGCCGGAAATTCCCGATGTACTTTCAATGCATTTTCTTCCATCGCCAAAAGGAGCATGGAATATATCTCTTCTTCTCCTTTTCTCATCTTACCAAATTCTTTTTCCATCTGTGAATAGATTCTTTCAAACTGATACAACTGCATAGCTCTCTTCCTTTCTGTATTTCTCTAACTTTTTTCAGCAAAGCGACCCATATATGATGACAACCGAAGATATCCTGCCAGGCTCCGGTCAAAAAGAAAATACCAGGTATTAAAGGAAAAGCTCATTCCCCTTTTTCTCAGAGCAGGCTTTTTTTATTGCAAGCACTGCGACCGAGACCATTGCGCCATTTACTTTTCTTGCCGATTTGGGGCACCGTACAACACACCTCATACATGATATGCACTTTCCGGAATCTGCCGTCTTTATATTATCCTTACTGATTGCCTGTGCCGGACATGCTTCTGCACACACACCACAGCCCACACATTCCTTATCGGCCTTTGGAACCAGCCCGGCTCCCCCTGCCTTTTTATATGGGCGGTTCCCCGGAACCTCAGGGGCGCGGGATTCTGCATCCTTATTTTCCAGCTTCCCCTGAATTTTTTCTGCAAAATCATGTAATTCCCTGATATCCTGTGCATCCGGCCTTCCGGCGGCATATTGGTGCATGATAGAATGCTCTGCCACTGCGGCAATCGCAGCCGTTACGCAAAAGCCGCATTCCCCTGCAATATCCTGCAGCTCCACAAGGGTATCTTCATAGGCCCGGTTTCCATAAACGCAGACAATAATGCACTGTGCATGGTTGCCGTGTATCTGCTTAAGCCGTTTTACTGCAAGCCCCGGGACACGGCCTCCATAAGAAGGGACTGCAACCAGTACAACATCGCTCTCTTCAAATGACACCTTTGAAAAATCTAATCTGGCATCGCAAAGGTCAACCCTGTCAATATGGTTTCCCCATTCTTCTGTTACCGCATCTGCAACTTTTTGTGTCCCGCCAGTCGGACTAAAGACAATCTGTGCATATTTCATATGATACCCTCCTGTAATTTTCAATTTTACACCATATTTTCAAATATACATATGCGTACGTCAAGATTTACACTATTATTTATTTGTGCTATGACAATGCCATAAGCCGGAGGTTACAGTATGCATCCAAGTACTTACCATAATATGCAACAGGCACTGCATAGGAGCCGGAACAGGGGCGTGGTCATTTTCCGCTCAGTTGGACCTCCTTTCCTTTGCTGCCCTGTCTACCGTTGCCAAACCAGAAGGCAGACAGTCTCTATCTCCCTGGTAAAAGGAAACATATCCACTGCTGCCCCTCTCTTCATCCTGTACCCCTTTCCGCACAGGAACTTTAAGTCCCTCGCCAGGGTTTCCGGATTGCAGGAGATATACACCACCTTTTGCGGTCTGAGCTTTGCCAGGGAGGCCAAAAACTGTTCACTGCTTCCCGTCCGCGGCGGATCCATGAAAACCACATCCACCTTCTCTCCGCTCCCTGCAAGCTCCTCCATAAATTCCCCTGCATCCGCCTGATAAAACCGGATATTGGCGACCCCATTTCTTTTTGCGCCTGCTATGGCATCCCTCACTGCGTCTTTATTTAACTCTACCCCGATACATTTACCTGCCTTATCTGCCGCAATCATACCGATCGTACCGGTACCGCAGTAGGCGTCCAGCACCGTTTCCCTTCCGGAAAGAGCTGCAAACTCCATTGCCTTTTGATAGAGGAGCTCCGCCTGCTCCGGGTTCACCTGATAGAAGGACCTGGGAGAAAGCTTAAATACCTTGCCGCAGAGCTCGTCCTCTATATAGCCCGGACCGAAAATCACCTGCTCCTTATCTCCTAAGACCATACTGGTTTTTCTGTCATTTACATTTACTACCACGGTAGTAATCTCCGGATGCTCCTTCCTGAGCGCCTCCACGAAATGATTTTTGGAGGGCAAAATCGGTGAACGCAGAACCAGAATCACCATAATCTGTCCCGTCCGGCAGCCCATCCGCACGAGTACGTGCCGGAGCAGCCCATAGTCCGTGTCCTCATCATAAACTTTGATTTTGAATGACTTAAGAAGTTTTCTTACCGTACGGATAACAGCGTCCGCCTTTTGATTTTCCAGAAAACAGGTATCCACCGGGACAATCTGGTGGGTTCCTTCCCTGTACACACCTGAAACAATGTTTCCTCTGCCATCCATGCCAAATACCGCATGTACCTTATGACGGTAATATTTCGGTTCCTTCATCCCCATGATGCCCTCCAGCTTTCCATAGGGCCCTAGCAGTTCCGAGACACGCTGCCTTTTCCATGCAAGCTGTTTCTCATAATCCATATGTAAAAGCTGACAGCCGCCGCATTTTTTGTAGACCGGACACTCGCAGGGACCCTTCTGCAGGGCCTGCGACCGGGCTGTTTTCCTGTCCGGCTTCTTTTCTTTAACATAAGGATGGCTGGCGGAGCCTGAAATCCGTTGTTTTTCCCTGTAACTTTCTTTCTTCTCTTTTCTTACCACAATTTTCCCTTTCTGCCCAAAATTTTTGTCGTTCAATATACAAAAACCCCATGCTTCCACACATGAGGTTTTATTTTTGCTGTTACAGAATTTTATCCGCTGACGGTGACTGATATCGGTATAACCAAAAACCTGATATTCCTTTATCCTGCATCTCTCAATCTGATATCATCCAGTCCCTTCGCAAGTTCAGTGGCCCGCTCAACATCCGCTTCATTGATACGGACTGTAAAGACGTTTTTTTCTCTCTGCTTTTCTCCGCCGAATATCCTGGAAAACAGCGAACGCTCCTGCCACTCGATAAAATAGGAAATCCGGTTCTGTAAAAACAGCTTCTCCAGCTTTTTCTTGCTTTCCTGGCTGTATATTTTGCAAAAGGTCACTTCCCTGTTAAATGCCTGATCGTCAAAAACCAACGACGCCACCCTCTCATCTCCCCCATCTGTTCTTTCTTATGTTAACAAGATTAATTATAAATAGAATATCAGGAGATTTCAATAACAAAAATATATTTTTCACATTCTTTTTGCCTGTTCCCACACCGCTTTCTGCTCCTGATATGCCGCATTTAAATAGTCCGCCGCCTCCATCACCCCGTCAGAGCTGAAAGCAAACTCCCGGCGCTGCTTCTTTTCCTCCTCAGTCTTCGCATAACAGTAAGGCTCCGGCCAGATAATAACCTCCAGCGCAGAGCCGTCCTCTTTTTCCTTTTTTTTCAGCATATACCTCATGCCGTCCATGCTGCCCGTATACTCTTCCTTTTTCACATAATTCAAAATGTGAAATCTGTCCTTGTCGATCATACCTTCTGTTCTCCTTTGTCATGGCTCCGGAAGTAATCCACAAGACTGCCCAGAGACTTGACCAGGATTCCCGTCTCCGTCTCGCTGAAGCCTGAGAGTGCAGAGCGGACCATTTCCTTATGGAAATTCTGATGATGGAAATAAGCTCTGTCTCCCTTTTCGGTAAGGGAAAGCAGTACCAGCCGTTTATCCTCATCGCTTCGCTCCCTGAGCACATAGCTGTTTCTGGTCAGTCTGTCGATGGCTTTGGTCAGAGTTCCCACTGTGACGGACAGGCGTTTGGCCACTGCGGAGCTGGTCTGGGGCTCCGACACCCCGATGGCCTCTATCACATGCATATCATTTATGGTAATATCCGTAAATTCTCCGGTGATCAGAGCCTTCTGCTCTATATTCATGATTTCCTGAAACAGGGTGACTAATAAGGTATTTAATGTCTGATTCATCTCCATGTCTGATTCTTCCTATCCTGTTTTACCAAACAAGCACTGCCGCTCCCCAGGTAAGTCCGGCTCCAAAGCCTGCCAGCACAATCTTATCGCCCCTTTGCAGCATTTTGCTCCGGTTAACATTATCCAGTAAAATCGGTACGCTTCCTGCTGATATATTACCACATTTTTGGAGATTTGTCGGGAATTTTTCCATGGGCTGACCTAATTTTTTTGCCACTGATTCAATAATTCTCAGATTTGCCTGATGAAGCAAAAAATATTTGATCTCTTCCGGTGCAATTCCCGCTTTCTCCAAAGCGCTTTCTATGGCGCAGGGCACGGTTTTTACCGCAAAGCGGTACACTGCCCGGCCGTCCATATGGGTGTAATCCAAAGCCGGATCATTTTTTACCAGAGGATTGTTCACCGGACGGTTCCTGCAGGTAAGGGCTGTTCCGCTCTTTCCATCCGAGCCCTGGACAAGGCTTAAGATTCCCGTTTCTTCCTTTCGGACTACAGCAGCTCCTGCGCCGTCCCCAAAAAGAACGCAGGTGCTTCTGTCCTGCCAGTCCATCATCTTGGAAAGGGTTTCCCCGCCGACGATCAGGGCTGTCCCGGCCATCCCCGCCTGCATATAAGCCTCTGCTATGGATAAGCCGAACAAAAAGCCGGCACAGGCCGCATTGATATCAAACGCCACGGCGCGCTCCGCCCCAATCTCGCTCTGTACCTGGCAGGCAGTGGAGGGAAAGCACATATCCGCAGATACCGTTCCCACAATGATCAGATCAATTTCACCGGCTCTGACGCCCGCATTTTCCATGGCCGCCCTGGCCGCGGACACTGCCATCGTGGCCGTGGTTTCTTCCACCGCCAGATGTCTCTCCTCAATCCCTGTCCGCTCCCGAATCCACTCATCTGTGGTGTCTGCCCATTTTTCCAGTTCCCTGTTACTGACCGTCCGCAATGGCAGATAGCTCCCGGTTCCTATAATTCTTGCCGGCATGATGCTCCTCCAATCCTTCTCCTCAAAATTTCTTTTCCTTAAAACTTCCTGAACCTTTCATAGCGGTGGCGCGCAACTGCCTCCCCGTCCATACCCTCAAATTTCTGTAAAAACATCCGCATGTGAACCTTCATAAAGCCTGCAATATCCTGAACGGTAGAGGTATCTGCTCCGCCATATTCCGGAACGATGGTCTCGATCACCTGCAGACGTTTTAAATCCTCCGCGGTAATTCCCATCACCTGCGCCGCTTCCTTTGCCCGCTTTCCATCCTTCCAGAGAATAGATGCAAAACCCTCCGGAGAAAGAATGGAGTAAGTGGAGTTTTCCAGCATCCACACCTCATTGCCAAGGGCCAGCCCCAGGGCTCCGCCGCTTCCGCCTTCCCCTATTATAATGGAAAGAATAGGTGTCTTGATTCCCGACATTTCAAAGAGATTTCTCGCAATTGCCTCTCCCTGTCCCCTTTCCTCCGCTTCCATGCCGGGGTATGCCCCGGAGGTATTGACGAAACAGATGATGGGACGGTGGAATTTTTCCGCCTGCTTCATCAGGCGAAGCGCCTTTCGATAGCCCTCCGGAGACGGCATTCCGTAATTTCTCCGGGCACATTCCTTTCCGTCATTTCCCTTCTGGACGCCGATCACTGTCACCGGTTTTCCATCCAGCCGGGCAATCCCTCCCACAATAGCCGGATCGTCCCCAAAGCTTCTGTCTCCATGCAGCTCCATAAAGTCCTCAAAAATCAGGTTGATATAGGTGAGAGCCGTGGGCCTGTCAAGGCTTCTGGATTCCTTCACCTTCTGCCAGGAGGTCTTTTCAGGAGCCTTTGCCTGCCTTTCCCTTGAGGTCTCGGAGGGGATATATTCCTTCCAGGATACATATTCCCCTGCAGGACTCCGGTGCGCACGCAAAATCTGATACAGTACCCCTTTCAGTTCATGCCTTTCCACAATTCTGTCGGCAAAGCCATGCTCCACCTGAAATTCTGCGCTCTGAAACCCTTCCGGAAGCTTCTGTCCGATGGTCTGTTCTATGACTCTGGGCCCTGCAAAGCCAATCAGCGCTCCCGGCTCTGCCAGAATAATATCTCCCAGCATGGCAAAGCTGGCAGTAACGCCCCCTGTGGTGGGATCCGTCAGCACCGACACATACAAAAGCCCTGCATCCGAGTGCCTTTTGAGAGCTGCCGAGGTTTTGGCCATCTGCATCAGGGAAAGAATTCCCTCCTGCATCCGGGCGCCGCCGGAGCAGCAAAACAGCACCACCGGAAGCCTGTTTTCCGTAGCCCGCTCCACCGCAAGCGCAATTTTTTCTCCTACAGCCTGCCCCATACTTCCCATGAGAAACCGGGAATCACAAATTCCAAGGCACACCTTTTCCCCGTAAATCCTTCCCTCTCCTACGGTAACGCCTTCCTTAAGCCCGGTCTTTTCCCTTACATCCGAAAGCTTCTCCTCATATCCCGGAAACTGCAGGGGATTGCCGGACTCTATCTCCTCAAACCAGGGTGTAAAGCTCCCCTTATCGCACACCATACGGAGCCTGTTTTTGGTCCGTATGCGGAAATAGCTTCCGCAGGCCATACAGATATAATTATTTTCAACTACCTCCGCCCGGTCTGACTCCCTTTGACAGCTCGGGCAGATTACCGTCTGCCTTTCCTCCTGCCTGCCTTTTATATGCAGATATTTTTTATTACGAAACATTCCTGACATTTTCTGCCTCCCAGCTATGAAATTGCAAACGTAAGCTCCGCCTGCACTGCAATCTTTCCATCCACGGTTGCCGTTGCCTTTCCTATTCCAATGCTGCCCTTTTGCTTGATAATCTCCGTTTCCAGCACCAGCACATCGCCGGGCTCCACCTTTTTTTTGAACTTTGCCGACTGGATTGCCGCAAAGTAAGCCGTCTTTCCTTTATTTTCCTCAAGACTCAGGATGGCAACCGCTCCCGTCTGGGCCAGAGCCTCCACAATCAGAACGCCGGGCATCACAGGTTCTGCCGGAAAATGCCCCTGAAAAAAGGGCTCGTTGTAAGAGACGCACTTTTTGGCCACAGCCCGCACGCCGGGAGTCAGTTCCTCCACCGTATCGATCAGCATAAAGGGCTGTCTGTGAGGAATGATTTCCATAATTTCTTTTGCCGATAATAAAGACATTGTTTCTTCCCTTTCCTGTTGTGACATAAGGTCAGTCAGCGGAGCTGACTGAGCGTTGTCTATCCCTGATATTTTCCGATTAAAATGCTGGTATTGTGCCCGCCGAAGCCGAGGGAATTGCTGAGAGCATAGGGGATTTCCTCCTCATACGGCTCCCTGCAGTAATTCAAATCCATCTCCTCATCCGGCGTCCCATAGCCAAGCGTCTTATGGATAAATCCCGCTTCCAACTGCTTCACGCAGGCCACAAGCTCTACAGCTCCTGCCGCTCCCAAAAGATGCCCTACCATGGACTTGGTGGAATTGACGCGGATATCCTTCGCGTGAGCTCCAAACGCCTTCTTGATGGCTCTGGTCTCAAACAGGTCATTGTGGTGGGTTCCCGTCCCGTGGGCATTGATATAGGTAAGCTCCTCCGGCGAAATGCCGCCGTCCTTTAAGGCATAGAGCATGGCGTTTGCCGCGCCTTCTCCGTCCTCTGCCGGAGAGGTGATATGGTAGGCATCGCTGGTGCAGCCATATCCCAGCACTTCCGCATATATATGCGCCCCTCTTTTTTGGGCATGCGCAAGCTCCTCCAGAATCAGAATTCCGGCCCCTTCTCCCATCACAAAGCCGCTGCGGTTTTTGTCAAAGGGGAGGCTGCAGCGATCCGGATCATCCACACCTGAAAGTGCGGTCAGTGCGCAGAAGCCCGCAATCCCCAAAGGCGTGACGGAACTCTCCGTACCGCCGGCTACCATAACATCCGCCTCTCCGTACTGAATGCTGCGGAAAGCCTCTCCGATGGAGTTGGTTCCCGTGGCGCAGGCCGTCACCACGTTCAGGCTTTTGCCCTTCAGGCCAAATTGGATGGAGATATTTCCGGCCGCCATGTTAGAAATCATCAGCGGGATAAAGAGTGGATTCACTCGGGAAGGACCCCTGCTGCTCAGTTTATCATACTCTCTCTCCATGGCCTGCAGGCCTCCGATACCGGAGCCCACAGCACAGCCCACCCGATAGGGATCCTCCTCTTCCATACGGATTTTGGCATCCTCAATGGCTTCCTTTGCAGCCGCCATTCCATATTGGGAAAAGGGCTCCATCCGCCTGGCCGTCCTGGCATCCATGTACTCTTTGGCATCAAAGCCCTTTACCTCCGCCGCCACATGACATTTAAAGTCAGCGGAATCAAATCGGGTAATGGGGCCAAAGCCATGCCTGCCCGCCTTCACCGAGCTGAAAAACTCTTCCACACTAAGGCCGATGGGGGTGATGGCGCCCATTCCCGTTATCACTACTCTTCTGCTCATATCTGCTCCCCTTTTTCACTCAAATTGCCATTCCGCCGTCCACGGATATGACCTGTCCTGTAATATAATCCGCCGCGTCTGAGGCGAGAAACGCTGCCACCCTGGCAACCTCTTGGGCAGTTCCGGCTCTCCTTAAGGGAATCTGTTCCTTCATGGCTTCCCTGACACGCTCCGGAAGCTCCCTGGTCATCTCCGTCTCGATCAGTCCCGGAGCTATGGCATTTACCGTAATTCCCCGGCTTCCCAGCTCCTTCGCCGCGCTTTTGGTCAGTCCAATGATCCCTGCCTTGGAAGCACAGTAATTGGCCTGACCCGGATTTCCGATAATTCCGGTCACTGAGGAAAGATTAATGATCTTTCCGCTCCGCTGTTTTAACATTTGTTTGGAAAGAAAGCGCATGGTGTTAAAGCATCCTTTCAGATTCACATCCAGAACCCGGTCAAAATCCTCCTCGCTCATTCCCGCCAGCAGTCCGTCCCTTGTGATTCCGGCATTGTTTACCAGAATATCAATATGCCCGTATTCTCTGACCAGCTCTTTTACCATCTCTCCGCAAGCCGTAAAATCCGCCACATTGCATCCGAAAAGTGCTCCGTCTCCCCCTGCTTCTTTTATCATTTCCAGGGTTTCCCGGGCCTTGTCCGGAGAGCCATTGTAATTGACGATCACAAAAGCTCCCTGCTTTGCCAGTTCCAGGGCAATGGCCCGGCCGATTCCCCGGCTGGCCCCTGTCACAAGTGCGATGCTCCGAACAATGTTCTGAGCGGCGCTCTCAGTTTTATTTACGTCAGGCATTGGTCAGTACCTCCACGGCTTTCGCCAGATCCTCATATTTGTCAATATTGATGGCCGTTACCTCTTTATTGATTTTTTTCGTAAAACCGGTTAAAGTTCTGCCGGGGCCAATCTCCACAAAAGTCGTGACGCCGGCTGCAATCATCCGCTCCACGGACTGCTGCCATTTTACCGCAGAACTGATCTGCTTCTCCAGAAACTCTCTGATCTTTTCAGGAGAAGTGACATAATCCGCCGTCAGGTTCGCCACATAGGGAATGGAAAATTCCTTCAGATGTACTTTTTCCAGGTCTTTTCCCAGCTTTTCCGCCGCCGGGAGCAGCATCTGAGAGTGGAAAGGGCCGCTGACCTTAAGAGGAAGCACCCTCTTTGCCCCTTTTTCTTTGAGGGTTTCTCCTGCCCGCCTTACGGCATCCGCCTCACCGGTAATCACCAGCTGTCCCGGACAGTTATAATTTGCCACCGTCACGATTCCTTCCGTCCGGCTGCATACCTCTTCGATCACAGCGTTTTCCATGCCAAGGACAGCCGCCATGGCGCCGCCCTCCGGCACCGCCTCCTGCATATAAATGCCTCTTCTTCTGACGATGGCAAAAGCTTCCTCCATCTCCATGGCTCCGGCGGCAACCACAGCCCCATACTCGCCAAGGCTTAAGCCGGCTGTCACATCAGGGGCAAAGCCCCGTTCCTTCAAAGCCCCTAAAATGGCAAGCTCGCATGTCAGCATGGCGATCTGGGTATATTCCGTAATATCCAGCCTGTCATTTTCCTCAAAACAGATGGCGGCAAGGTCAAGCCCTGTCACCCGTCCTGCTTTCTCAAATATCTCTCTTGAGACTGCCTCCTTTTCGTAAAACTCTTTTCCCATTCCTGTGTACTGTGCTCCCTGCCCCGGAAACACGAATGCTGTTTTTCCCATATTTACTCCTGTCACATGTGAAGGAGCGCTGCCCCTTCTTCCATAATCTCTTCTATGATCTCCCTGCAGGTCTGCTCCTTCCGAATAAGGCCGGCAATCTGCCCTGCCATCAGAGTTCCGTTTGCCGTATCTCCCTCTATTACCGCTCTCCTCAGTGAACCCAGGGTAAGCTGCTCAAGCTCCTCCAGACCTGCTCCCTCTTTTTCCAGACGAAGATATTCTCTGGACATCTGGTTCCGGATCTGACGGATCGGGTGGCCTGTGCTCCTTCCGGTCACTTCGGAATCAATATCCTTGGCCTTCAATACCTTTTCCTTATAATTCTCATGTACAATAGATTCCTTCGCCACCACAAAGCGGGTTCCAATCTGCACCCCTTCGGCTCCGAGCATAAAGGATGCCGCAAAGCCCCTGCCGTCTCCAATACCTCCGGCAGCAATCACCGGAATTTTCACCGCATCTTTGACCTGGGGAACCAGACACATGGTAGTGATGGAACCGATATGTCCGCCGGATTCCGTCCCTTCGGCAATCACGGCATCCGCACCGCTGCGCTCCATCAGCCTGGCCATTGCCACGCTTGCCACCACGGGAATGACCTTCACCCCTGCGGCCTTAAAATCCGGCATGAACTTCGCAGGATTGCCCGCCCCGGTAGTCACAACGCCGATTCCCTCTTCCAGCACCACCTTCGCCACCTCCGGCGCGTTGGGATTCATCAACATCAGATTGACGCCTATGGGCTTATCCGTCAGCTCTTTCGCTTTCCTGATCTCACTTCTGACCACCTCCGCAGGGGCGCTGGCCGCAGCGATAATCCCCAGGCCGCCCGCCTCTGAAACAGCGGCTGCCAGATGGTGTTCCGCCACCCATGCCATTCCTCCCTGAAAGATAGGATATTTGATCCCCAAAAGCTCCGTTACTCTGGTTTTCACTCTTCCACTCCTTTTTCCTTCAAATACTCTATCACTGCGCCTACTGTGGTAAGCCTCTCAAGATCCTCAGAAGGAATCTCAACATCATATTCCTCCTCAAGAGCCATCACCAGCTCAAACAAATCCAGGGAATCCACTTCAAGATCCTTCTCAAATGAGGTTTCCATGTGGATATCCACATCCTGCATATTCAGCTGCTCTTTTACGATTTCCACTATTCTCTCAAACATAATTTTCCTCTCCTGTCGTTGTACTGTTTCCCGCAGTGCGGGATGTAATTGATGATTTTTTGCGTCCCAAAATACTTTGCCTGTCAAATAATTTGATTATCAAACTGTTTGATAGGCAAAGTATATAGCAGCGAAGGATATTTGTCAACCATATCATGGAAATTTTTTGCTGACAAAAAATATGGAAAAATTTCTAAAAAAATGTTGACAAGTCCGCCCTGAAAATAGTATACTAGCAGAGCGGGTCAGAGATATGGCCGCAAGATACGGGATCTTAGCTCAGCTGGGAGAGCATCTGCCTTACAAGCAGAGGGTCATAGGTTCGAGCCCTATAGGTCCCACTCCGGAGAATTTTCTTCGGAAATGACAATTTTATATTTCAAAATGGCGAGATAGCTCAGTTGGCTAGAGCACACGGTTCATACCCGTGGTGTCGAGGGTTCAAATCCCCCTCTCGCTATTTTAGTTCGGGGTGTGGCTCAGGTGGTAGAGCGCTACTTTAGGGAAGTAGAGGCCGCAAGTTCAAGTCTTGTCACTCCGATTTTGAAAAACCTTGAAAATTTATATTTTCAAGGTTTTTGTCTGTAAGCGCTGATTCCATCTTTACATTTTCCGGCTTAGGCTGCATTGTTCCTCTCCGGCTAAAAATCTCCCCACCTTTTTTCATTTAAGTCCCTGGCAATCTGCTCTGCCGAAGGCATCGCATTATATTTAAGCATCTCCGCAAGGTTAAAATATTTGCTCCTCATGAGAGGATTCTTGCTCTCTTTGATGAAATCTGTCTTATAAAAATTATCGACAATAAAATATCTGTGGGGAATGTCTCTTAAATTATAACCATATCCATCCGCTCTTTTGATCGCTTCTTTAATGCGTTCCCTGTCACTCTCATTTGACGCCTCTCCGCTTTCATTCCGGCAAAAAAACCTACCCTCTTCATAACCGGCTATCACTGTTTTAACTAATTTCCCAACCGCCCGTATGCTTTTATCCCTGTAGAGCCCTATGTAACCGTGTTCTGTAAATCCCCTCTCTTCCCTGTCATAATAAAGCTTTAATTCCATATTGTCCTCAAAGGTGGTTCCCGCCGTAAGCGCCCGCATCCATTTATACCCATCCGGAATAAGCCCTTCTTCAAAGCAATACTTTTTAAAATCATCCAGAACCGCCAGAATCTCGCTGTCCCTCTCGTCAATAATCTTTTCCATAGCATCAAGAAGCTGCTCAAAAGTCAGGTTCACATGTTTGATCAGAGTCTTCCCCGTTCCCCTGTGATCCTCATTATATAACTTAAGTTCTTTTTCAAATTCCTCAAGAAAATCTTTTTTCATGGGTCTGGGATCCAGTGTCATAAGCACCTTGATCTCCTCGTTCGAGAACTGGGACAGGTGCCGCAGCAGCTGTCCTTTGTCAAACTGGTTATAAAGCTTTGTCTCCACTACAATCTTAAAGCTCTTCTGGCTGATCACCGCGTCAGGTACGCTTCCGTCACCGCTCACCTGCAGGTCGAAACTGATTTCCGGAGTTTCATCTTCCTTCAGGATCAGGTCATTCAGCATGGAAAAAAATTTATCCGCGTTATAATTGTAGAGGCGGGAAAGCATCAGCATGGTATTGGAAGTGTCCACATTCTCTTTGGAATGGTAACGCTGAAAATAATGTATCTGCATTTGGTAACGCCTTTCATAATTGATTAAAAAATAAATGATTTTGTCGTTTACTGTAATAAAATCCGCGCGGGGCTTGCAGTTCTTCTTCGCCTGTGCTACACTCTTCTTGCAATAATTCAGGTGTCCGAAGCCATCCCGCAAGGGAAGGCGGTTCGGGTGAAAAGGGAAACAGGTGCAAGTCCTGTACGATCCCGTCGCTGTAATAAGAGAGTCCCCTGCCATACCACTGTTTCCGGCGGCTCTACACAAAGCTCTGAGGAAATGGGAAGGTGCAGAGGATGTTGACCCCTATAACATTGCCGGTCAGGCTGTTATTAATCTTTAAGTCAGAAGACCTGCCTGAATTACAGTACTAAGCGATCACGAGGAATTGGTCATGGTACACTGCAGACAATTGCGGTAGCTTTATTATGCCCTTTTGCACTATATAAAAGGGTCTCTTTGTTTGCAATTCCTTCCCCGGGTTCGCTCCATATTATACTTTTATTTACAAATGGAGGAATTCATCATGTCACAAACACAGCAAACACCCAAAACCAACAGAAAACTTATCATTGGGCTCCCCATCCTTGCGGCCATCGCCGTACTTTTCGGTGTGATCTACGCCAATTTTTCGCCGGGGGCAGTCTCCGGTGCAAAAGAGCTTACCATTGAAGTGGTGGATGACCAGGCGGCTACGCAAAGCTACACGGTACACACGGATGCCGAATATCTGCGTCAGGCGCTGGAGGAAACAGAGGGATTGACCATTGAGGGAACAGAATCTGAATATGGATTGATGGTGGAAACCGTAAACGGCCTTCGGGCGGATTACAATGCCGACGGCGCTTACTGGTCCTTTTATCTGGGCGATGAATACTGTAACTACGGAATTGACCAGCAGCCTGTGCAGGACGGAGAAACTTACAGAATCGTGTACACACTTGCGGAGTAAAGCAATGAAGAAACAACGAATGTCAGGCTCCTTAAGCCATCCTCATGTTAAATCAAATTCCAGGCTTACCATACGTGATCTGGCGCTGATGGGTGTCATGACCACTCTGCTGATCGTATCGGTGCATGCACTGGCTCCCATTCCCAATGTGGAGCCAGTGACGCTCCTTGTCATTCTCTATACGCTTTTCTGGGGAAAAAGGATAGGCTACATCCTCACAGCCTACCTTCTTCTGGAGGGCTGCTTTTATGGGTTCGGTCTCTGGTGGATCATGTATGCCTACCTCTGGCCCCTTCTTGCGCTCCTCACCTATCTGATGCGCCGCCAGAAATCCGTATGGTTCTGGAGCCTTTTATCCGGTGCTTTCGGTCTCTTTTTCGGAGCTCTCTGCTCCATCCCCTATCTTTTTATCGGCGGCCCCTCCATGGCCTTTACCTGGTGGGTGGCCGGAATTCCCTACGACCTGATCCACTGCCTGTCAAACGGGATTCTCTGTATGGTACTCTTCCTTCCCTTAAGCCATGCATTGAGCCGCCTGAAAGCTTCCGCCTTATAAATCGTAATACATCTTAAATTCCGCCGGGTTGGGAATCTGCTCCAGCTTCTTAAGCTCTTCTCTCTTGCGTGATACCCACACATCGATCAGCCGCTGGGGGAATACCCCGCCTTTGGTCAGATATTCATGATCTCCCTCCAAAGCATCCAACGCCTCTCCCAAAGACTTAGGCAGACCCTTGATCTTCTTCTGCTCTTCCTCCGATAAGGTATAAAGATTGAAATCGTAAGGCCCCCAGCCGTTTTCAGCCGGATCGATCTGATTTTCGATTCCGTCAAGACCCGCCATCAATATTGCCGCATAAGCGTAATAGGGATTGGCGGTGGCATCCGGGTTGCGCAGCTCGAAACGCTTGGTTTCCGGTGACTTGGCATAGGCCGGAATACGGATCACCGCGCTGCGGTTGGAGGTCGCATAGCCAATGGTAACCGGAGCTTCATACCCGGGCACCAGACGCTTGAAGGAATTGGTGGAAGGGTTGGTGAACGCACACAGGGAGGCGATATGCTTAAGCAGTCCTCCCATAAAGTAATGCGCAGTCCTGCTGAGTCCGGAATAGCCTTCCGCGTCATAGAACAAAGGCTTTCCGTCCTTCATAAGCAGCATATGCACATGCATGCCGCTCCCTGCCTCCTGATAAATGGGCTTGGGAAGGAAGGTTGCCGTCTTGCCCTCGCGGGCGGCCATATTTTTGATGATATACTTGATAATCATGGTGTTATCGGCCATGGCAGGCATATCCGCCAGCTCTACCTCAATTTCCATCTGCCCCGGGCCGCCCACCTCGTGATGATGATACTTCACCTTAATGCCCCAGTCTTCCATCATCATACACATGCGGCTGCGCAGATCATACCCCACATCCTGAGGGGATGCTACATGATAACCGCCCTTGTAAGGCACCTCATAGCCGTTGTTTCCCGGCTTGTCCAGTGAACAGTTCCAGTCCGCCTGTCTGGTGTCCACCCGGTACCCGCACTGCTGGGGCGTCACCTCATAGCGCACATTGTCAAAAAGGTAAAACTCAAATTCCGGCCCGATGATCATTTGATCAGCAATGCCGCTTTCCTTCATGTAGTCCATGGCCCGCAGGCTTACATTCTTCGGGTACTGGTCAAAGGGCTTATTTTCTCCCTTTCCTATGGTGCAGACATTCCCGCACATGGTCAGCGTCGGCACCGTTGCAAAGGGATCCACATAAGCCGTGTCCGGATCCGGCAAAAATACCATATCGCTTTTTTCTATCGGCGCATAGCCGTAATTGGAGCCGTCAAAACCGATTCCGTAGGTAAAGGTACTCTCCCCAAACCGCTCCACGGGAATCGTGATGTGACGCCAGCGTCCGTCGATATCCGTCATCTTAAAGTCAATCATACGGATTTCTTTTTCCTTACAGAGTTTCTGGATTTCCTTAATCTTGTCCATTTCCTTTTGTCCTTTCTTCCAGCCTGAATGCCGTGCATGTTTATTAATGCTGTGCTTCATTATATCATAAGACGCCTCTTTTTTACAGCCCATAAATTTCCGTATACTTCTCCTTAAAATAGCGGATCAGCGGCTCCGCGGATATCTCCCTGCCGCACACCGCACGGATAACTTCCTTCGGCTTGCGGGTGCTGCCGTACCAGTGGATTTTCTCGTTTAACCATTTGGTGATCTCACCGATTTTTCCGTCCTTAAGAAGCGTATCCACATCTCCCAGCTCCTTCCTTATGGCGTCAAGAAACATGCCGTCATAGATGCTGCCCAGCAGATAGGAGGGGAAATAGCCAAAGGAACCGTCCGACCAGTGCATATCCTGAAGGATGCCCTCGGCATCATCCGCAGGGGTAATCTGCAGATAGTCCTGCATCTTCTGATTCCAGAGGGCCGGAAGCTCTGCCACCGGAACCTGATCTCTGAAGATGGCCTTCTCCATCTCATAGCGCAGTATAATATGGAAGCAATAGGTCACCTCGTCGGCATTTACCCGGATAAAGCTGTTCTTCACATGATTGATTTCCCTGTAAAAATCCTCCAGGGAAATTTCCTTAAACGGAGGCAGCAGTTCGCCTAATTTGTCATAAATAGGAATCCAGAAATTTTTGTTTCTTCCCAGAATATTCTCATAAAACCGGGACTGGCTCTCATGGAGTCCCATATAGCAGCAGCTCCCCGCTTTCGTGTTGTCGTATTCCGGATTTACATTCTGCTCAAAAATCCCATGGCCGCCCTCATGGATGGCTGAAAAAATGGAGCTTAAGGGGTCATTTGCATAATAATGATTGGTCACCCGCACATCCCTGGAAGAAAAGTTCAGGGTAAAGGGATGCTCCGTCTCCCCCACGCTCCCTGCATCCTTTCGGAAACCGATATACTTAAGAAGCATATCCTGCACCTTCCTCTGGCCATCCGGATCAAAATACCCGGAAAAGGCTTCATTCTCCGGCTGCTGCTTTGCAAGGATGGCCTTCACCATGGGAATGAGTTCCTTTTTCAGGTCTTCAAACAGTCTGTCTATGGTGGCAGAATCCATGCCCTCCTCATACTGGTCTAACAGAGCATCATAAATCTCTTTATCCGGGTCGGTATACCCGGTCATCTCCCTGGTCAGATCGATCATCTTCTGTAAATGCGGTGCAAACATGGAAAAGTCCGAAGCCTCCTTTGCCTCCACCCAGGCATTGCCCGCCTGCGCCTGGGCCTGCACGAAGGTTCTGTAAAGCTCTGCCGGAATCCGCTTATCCCGGTCAAAGTCCCGCTTCATTCTCTTCACAATAAATTTCCAGGTATCCGAAAGCGCTTCAAACTCTGCGGGCTCTGCAAGCGCATCAAGCATCCCGCCCAGCTTTTCAGAGGTGTACATGGCAAAGCTCTCCGACGAAAAGTGGGTCAGCGCTTCCACATGGCCTTCCTGCCCCAGCTTTGGCGCTGCCGTCTTCATGTCCCAGTACAGCAGGGTACATACGTGCTCAAACTGGTTTATCCTGTTTAAATACTCCCTGAATTCTTCAAATAGTTTGCTCATAAGCTTTGTTCATCCTTTCTTTTATGATCTAAACCTTAATCCCATGCTGCCTGCGAAACTCCCCAATCGTTTGGATCCCCTCCTCCGACACCGGCTTTACCCATTTACCGGAATACATATGGCACTGCATAATAATATACCGAACCGGTTCATCCACATAGCAGAGGGCAAAAACCAGAAGGAAGGGCACGTGAAAGGCATAGTTGGCCAGGTACACGCAGGGCAGCACCATCAGATACATGAAAGTGATCTCCATGATCGACCCGAACGCCGCGTCTCCCGCAGAGCGGTAGGTGTCATTCTGCGCCCAGTTTCCCATACGGATCACAGCGGCCACGCTGTAGATCAGCAGCATCCCTGTTCCAATCCGGTAGGATTCCCCGCTGAGCCCCATGGCATGGAGCAGGGGATTGTGAACCGCCAGCACACCGAGACAGGCTGTGCCAATCAGGGCGCTGCACAGATACACCAGACGCCTGGCTCTCTGAAAGGCCACCTCGTGGTTTCCTGCCCCCACTTCCTTTCCCACCAAAACAGTGGCCGCATTGGAAAAGCCGCTGAAAAATGCAATCACAAGGCCCTCCAAAGTACGGAACACTGCCACGGCGGCAATGGCCTTTTCACTCTGATGCCCCAGCACAATATTGATCATCATGTTTCCCACGCCGATCAGGACCTCATTACAGATGATCGGGAAGCATTTTTGCAGATACTGACGGACAAATTCCCGGTTCCAGCGGAAATGCCTGGAAAATTCCAGCACATAGGGAATCCTGTTTTTCACGATAAAGAATAAGAGAACCAGCAGATTGACCATTCCCGCCAGAACCGTGCCCAGAGCCGCACCTCTCACTCCCATTTTCGGCAGACCAAGCTTTCCGAATATCAGAATGTAATTGAAAACGCAGTTGGACACCACCGATGCAATTCCGCCGTAAAGAGGGATCTTTACCTGCTCTATGGAGCGCAGAAGGGCGCTCACCGCCATTGCCAGCACCTGAAGAACATAGGCAAAACCTACAATCCGCAGATAGGAAATCCCAATCTTCTGGATCTCCGGTTTGTCTGTGTAGATATTCATGATAAATTCCGGCGCTCCCAAAGCCAGAAGGCCGAAAATAATACCTACCGACAGCATAAAGGAGAGAGTCAGTCCAAAAGAGCGTGTGATGCCGTCATCATTCTTTGCTCCCCAATATTGGGCAAAGAACAGCATTCCCCCTCCCACAAAGCCCCAGTACCCGGCAAACATCAGGCTGGAGAACTGGGCGCAAAGCCCTACAGCCCCAACCGTCTGTTCCCCCAGAGAAGCCAGCATCATGGTATCTACCATGCTTCCGGTGGTAGATAATAAATTTTGCAGTGCTACCGGCACTGCAATGATTGCAATGTGCCGGATAAAATAATTCCAGTCAAATTTTTCTGTGGTTGTCATCTCAGGTTTCATAGTTGTCAAATAGTCCTTGAACTGTCCTTATGCTAATAAAAGTCTGTAATCTGTTATTTTAGTTCATAAGAGTGCAGACCGCAATGGATTTTCCTGTCCGCACTTTGTAATTTGTTGCTACGTGCTTTCGTTCTCACACGCCAGCCCTTCTTCCGTGAGCCGGTACACCTTGTCGCACACTTCCTCAATATATTTCCGGTCATGGGAAATACTGATGATCGCTCCCGGAAACTCTGCCAGCATCTTCCGAATCACCGGCGATGACAATGCGGAAAAATTCCGGGTAGGCTCATCCAAAATCAGGACATTTGCCCCTGACATGCTCATCTTGAGCAGCAATACCTTGGCCTTCTGTCCTCCGGAGAGCTCCGCAATCGGGTGTGACATCTCATCAGCAGTGTACTTAAGCGCTCCCAGAAATGTCCTGATTCTGGTGTCCTCCTCTTTATCCCCTGAAACAGCAAGAAATTCCACCGGGGTCATGGAAAGCTCCAGAAGCTCCTCATAATTCTGGGGCATATATTCCGCATGGATATCCTTTCTTGCCAAAAGCTCCTCCGCAATCATCCGAAGCAGTGTGGTTTTGCCAACGCCGTTTTTCCCAACAATCACGATTTTTTCTGAACCCCGTACCCGCAAAAAGATATTTTCAGCCAGGACTCTTTCATCCTCCGGCGCCCTCAGTTCATCCAGTGAAAACTCCAGCACATTTTTTCCCGCCGGAATCCTGTCGCTTTTCTCCCCCAGCTTAAAAAAGATTGCGCTTTCCTCCTCCGGTCTCTGGGTCATTTCGGCATCCTCCCGCTCAAAGCGGTGTTCCAGGCTTTTGACCGCCTTCATTTTCTTTTTCAAAAGTCTTCCCTTTGCATCCCGCTCCGCCTTTGAAATATTGTCCAGTCTGAATTCCACGCTCTGCTCTATCCTGCGAAGCTTTTCATCCCGAATCCTTTTTTCCCTCCGTTCACTTAAAGCTTTCTGCTCCTGCTTTTCAAACTGATTCGCCCGTTCCTCCCGGTATTGCTGATAGGGAACATGAACCACCGTAGTACGGCTTAAGGTTTTTCGCCGTATCTGCTCCATGTGGATCACCATGTTGGCGGTACGCTCAATCAACGTCTCGTCATGGGAGATAAAAAGCACAATTCCCGGCCACCGGATGATTAAATCTTCCAACCATTCTAATGTCTCCAAGTCAATATCATTGGAAGGCTCATCCAGAAGAAGCGCTGTGGGTTCCGCCATCAAAAGCCGCATCATCTGAGCCTTCACCTTCTCTCCGCCGGACAGTGTCTCCATCCTCTGTTCCCCATAGAAGAAATCCGCCGGAACCTGAAAGCTCCTGGCAAGTCCTCCTAACGCTTTCGGCGTCTGTTCAAAAAACACAGGCTCTTCTGCAAAAAACTCATAGAGCGTCTTTTTCTTATCCTCCCCCTTAAGTTCCTGGGGCAGGTAGGCCATTCTCTCCTTATTTATAATCCGCTCTCCAACGGCCTCGGCATAGTCCTCCATCAGCTCCGGATCATAAAGCCACTTAAGAAGCGTTGATTTTCCATTTCCCTCTTCCCCGATGATCACCGCCTTATCCCCGGCGTTTAACACGCAGGAAAAATCCTGCAAAATCACACGAAAATCTTTTTTATGAGTAATAGTTAAATTTTTAATCTGTAACATATGGGCCTCCTTCTTTCCTCTGCACGGTTCTGTGATCGGATAGGGAAGATGTTCTTCCCCATCCGCCGCGCGGGGCGCACGCTGCGTAAGCAGCAAATTCCTCTGTGCGCCCCTGCGCATAAAAACAAAGCCTGCTTTCGTACCCGAAAACAGACTCTCACGTAAAGAAAACCCATTATACTCTTCCATACGCCTGACGGCATAATTTCCTTAAAGTAAAAAAGGCTTGGGGTAAACAGTGAGATAATCTGATTCGGCATACACAAACACCAGGCACTACGCTCCGCGAACTGCCCTTATGTTAACAACGGGCTGCACTCTTCACCAGCCATCCTTATGCTAACAAAGCCACGAAAACAGGCTATAACCAAAATGTGTTCGCTGTTCCAAATCAAACTATCTACTAATCATTCCTTCACCTTCACCAGTCGGCGCCTTTCCTTAAACTACAGGTATTCTAACATACTGTGCTTAATGATGCAATCTGGTTTTTAAATTTCATTCCAACTCTTTCTTCCGCTTTTTTGACATTCTCAGCATAGTGCTTCCTTCATAGAAAAACCGCCCGTTTCAGCAGTAACAGCCGGAATGGGCGGACAGTGGCTTTTTGTGTAGCGTTTCGGGGCAATTTTCAAAGGTAATAAAACACGGAATTTACGGAGCTGCATTTAAGTGATGATATGGTGGAACTGTTAAAAAGCAGGCGTATAAGGATTCCCCATTGAGCAGGATGAAGCGGAGATAAGGAAATGCCGCTGCTTGGGTTTGTCCATGCAACGGCATTTAGGGTAGTTTTAATTCAGTTTTCAGTACATAAGCCGGAATGTCCGGGGCGGTGCGTCCTCGCTTAACAGGGTTTTATGCGTTCTTCTTTTTCCTATTGCGCTGTGTCACGGTACACCTGAACGCCTTAAACATTGCCGGGGACAGTTCTGGGGAATCTTCATCAAATTGAACCGTAGTTCCCGCTAGTTAATTCTCTCTACATTCTAGCACATTCATCCTCTGTCGGCGTGTACGGTATTTCTTCCGGACACTTGAGTTTGAAATGCTTGTATATGTCATTCATCTTTTTCACTGGCTCACTTGTGATCAACGAGTTTGGATATACAAGTGCTCCCTGATGGCTAAGGACTGAAAACACCTCTGAGGTGGAGAGTTTTGTTTTCAACAAACGGTCCTGTAGTATTTTGAGGATTGTCGTTGACAGAAGGGTCATTATAAGATGCCCTCGCAAGGTATCCTCATGATGGATGTCAAGCGGGACCATTTTTCCTTCCCCTTTTCCGATGCGGAACACTTCTTCCACCTGGTTTCTGGTATAATACAAGGAAAGAATACTTTCCTTTGCCACTTTCCTTGATGAAACCAGCATAAACAGGCCAGCTTCCTGCATATGGCTATATGTATCATCTGCAGGCTCATCCCCATCCTCTGCTTTGGCAGCAACTTTCCGCATGTCCTTTGATTGTGTTGTGAGGTCAAGGCACAGGTAACCATATGCCTTCTTATCGGATTTTGCGCCAAGCATCACGTCAGTCTGCTTGATATAGTACAGCCCCCCATTATGGCGGACAAGGTTTTCCCTTGCCTCCAGCCCGGCGCGATGTCTTTTTACTGCATCCGTAAAAACTTTATTGTTATTATGGACCCGGGTTACGAAGGAAACCTTCGCATCATACAGTGCATCTGCGTTTTTGCCATTATAGTAACCGGCATCCAAAAGGGCAAACTTAACGTCGACGTCCAGGCCTTTTAGTTCCAG
>ERZ808046.334-NODE-334-length-50247-cov-8.315866_pt1 | contig 50247 bp, 43 predicted proteins | sample MGYA00380196_ERZ808046 | MGnify/ENA primary metagenome ERZ808046 (study PRJEB31490, sample SAMN06133421) | mouse gut metagenome | isolation source: Z6_2 | host: mice | place: China: Chengdu | collected 2015-05 ... | reverse complement strand
TTACTATGAAATCAGAGGTGAGCATTTGTGCAAAATGAACAAAAAATCTTCGAACTTCACAGCGAATACAAGCCCACAGGCGACCAGCCCCAGGCCATAGAAGCCCTGGTGGGTGGGTTTCGGGAAGGCAATCAATTCCAGACTTTACTGGGTGTTACGGGCTCCGGCAAGACCTTTACCATGGCCAACGTGATCGCACAGCTTAACAAGCCGACTTTGGTAATAGCGCACAATAAGACATTAGCGGCACAGCTCTATGGTGAGTTCAAAGAGTATTTTCCGAGTAACGCAGTGGAATATTTTGTCTCCTACTACGACTACTACCAGCCGGAGGCCTATGTGCCTTCCAGTGATACGTATATCGCCAAGGATTCCTCCATCAACGATGAGATTGACAAACTGCGTCTGTCTGCGACAACGGCGCTTGCAGAGCGGCGGGATGTGGTCATCATTGCCAGTGTCTCCTGCATCTACGGACTGGGTTCTCCGGTGGATTACAAAAATATGGTGCTTTCTCTTCGGCCGGGCATGGAACGGGACCGGGATGAGATGATCCGCAAGCTGATCGATATCCAGTATGACCGGAACGAGATGGATTTTAAGCGGGGTACTTTCCGCGTACGGGGGGATGTGGTGGAGATTTTCCCGGCGGATTCCTCTGATACGGCTGTCCGGGTAGAATTTTTTGGGGATGAGATTGAGCGCCTTCTGGAAATTGATGTACTGACCGGAGAGATCAAAAGTGAACTGAACCATGCGGCTATCTTTCCGGCGTCCCATTATGTGGTGCCCATTGAAAAAATCAAAAAGGCAGTCAAGGATATAGAAGAAGAATTAGAAGAGCGGGTTCTGTATTTTAAAGGAGAGGACAAGCTTTTGGAGGCGCAGCGGATCGAGGAGCGGACGAACTTTGATATTGAAATGCTGAAGGAAACCGGTTTTTGTTCTGGTATTGAGAACTATTCCAGGCATCTGGCAGGGCTTGCCCCGGGAACCTCGCCTCATACACTGATCGACTATTTTCCGGACGATTTTCTGATTATCATAGATGAGTCCCACAAAACGATCCCTCAGATCCGGGGGATGTATTTCGGGGACCAAAGCCGGAAAGGGACGCTGGTGGATTATGGTTTCCGGCTGCCGTCGGCCAAAGACAACCGTCCATTGAGTTTTGAAGAATTTGAAAGCAAGATCAATCAGCTTATGTTTGTCTCTGCCACACCGGGCGAATATGAGGCAAACCATGAACTTTTCAGAACTGAGCAGATCATTCGTCCCACAGGACTTTTGGATCCGGAGGTGTCTGTACGGCCGGTGGAAGGACAGATCGACGATCTGATCGGAGAGATCAACAAAGAGGTGGAAAAACACAATAAGGTTCTGATCACCACGCTGACCAAGCGTATGGCCGAGGACTTGACGGATTATATGAAAGAACTGGGCATTCGGGTCCGTTATCTGCACTCAGATGTGGACACGCTGGAACGAACGGAGATTATTCGGGATATGCGGCTGGATGTGTTTGATGTGCTGGTGGGGATCAACCTTCTAAGAGAAGGCCTGGATATTCCGGAGATTACGCTGGTAGCGATCCTGGATGCAGATAAGGAGGGTTTTCTTCGTTCTGAGACTTCTCTGATCCAGACCATCGGCCGGGCGGCCAGGAACAGTGAGGGGCATGTGATCATGTATGCAGACAACATGACGGATTCCATGCGAATGGCGATCGAAGAGACCAACCGGAGACGGGAACTGCAAAAAGCCTACAATACAGAACATGGCATTACTCCTAAGACCATTCGCAAGGCGGTTCGTGATCTGATCCGTGTCTCCAAAGAAGTGGCGCAGGAAGAACTGCAGTTCGAAAAAGATCCGGAATCCATGAGCCGGGAAGAACTGGAAAAACGGATCAAAGATACACAGAAGAAGATGAAAAAAGCTGCGGCGGAATTAAACTTTGAGGCGGCAGCCATGCTAAGAGACCAGATGGTGGAGCTGAAAAAGCAGCTTCAGGAATTATAGATTCTTTTTCTGATAGACGAAGATCAGGGCAATCCCCGTACAGACCGTCAGATAGAGGAGCAGAAGCAGGATGCCTGCCAGGCTGGTTTGCACCCCGGAAGCTATGCCCCGGATCATACGGCTGGTCTGGGAGAGCGGCAGGATGGCGATGAGCTCCCGGGCTCCATGGGGAATGTTGTCTGTGGAGAAAAAGGTATTGCACAAATAGGCCATGGGCATAATGAAGTAATTGGAAAAGCGGGGGACATCTGCGTGATTTCTGGCCAGAAAGGACACAACGATTCCGATGGAGGAGAACACAGCTCCATTTAAAAAAAGAATAATGAAAGATAAAAAGTTAAAGACCAGACCGGTTTTGATGGGGAAGACCAGAAGGAGAATGATGCCTCCTGCGTAGAGCCCCCTGAGCGCACCAGCGATGATCTGTCCGGCGATAAACTGCCAGAGGGGTGTGGGCGAGATGATAACCTGATCAAAGGCCTTTTCGTAAAGTCTCTGCACGTTCAGGTTCTGGGCGATGGCGTTGAAGCTGCCATTCATGGTAGTCAGGGACACCACACCCGGGATCAGAAAATACAGATAGGGTTGTCCGTTCATGGTGGTCCGGATTCCCCAGCCGAATACGATCAGGTACATTAAAGGCGCCACCATGGCTGCCAGCGTGATCCGTGAAAAATCCCGGACAAACTCTCTCCATTTTTCCCATAAAATTGTGATAATCCCCATAGTATATAGCTCCCTAATAGATTTAGAATAAAAGTTAGGACAAGTGCTTTCCCGCCTGTTCCACAAAGACGTCTTCCAGTGTGGTGTCCCGGAGTGTGCACCGGCCTTTAATTCCGGACAGATATGCGATAGCCTGTTCGCGGCCGGGGAAATAGCGGCTCCTGACGCCCTCCGGACGAAGCTCATCCACAGCAAAGGCGCCCAGCTTTTCGATCAGATGTGCAGGGGTGTCTACATCGGTTAGTTTGCCGTCATTCATCAGAGCCACCCGGTGACACAGAGACTGGGCTTCCTCGATATAATGAGTGGTCAAAAGAATCGTAATCCCCTGTTCATTCAGTTGCCGTAGGAGATTCCACATCTGTCTTCGGGAGATGGCGTCCATGCCGGCAGTGGGTTCATCCAGGAGCAGAATTTGGGGTTCGGTCAAAAGTGCACGACAGACCATGAGCTTCCTTTTCATTCCGCCGGAAAGTTTTCGTATCGTCTTATGACGATGTTCCGTAAGACCGGCGAAGGCGAAAAGCTCCTCGGTTCGGGCACGAATCTTACGGACAGGGATAAAATACAGCCGTCCCTGATATTCCATGATCTCATCCATATCCATATCCTGACGCATGGAATATTCCTGGGTGATGACGCTGATTTTTTGTTTCAGATCCTGCCGCTTTCTGGAGAGTAGTTCTTTGTCAATGAAAATTTCTCCCGATGAAGGCAGAAGAAGGGTGGACAGCATGCTGATGGTGGTGGTTTTACCGGCGCCATTAGGACCGAGAAGCCCGAAAAATTCACCTGATTTGATGATGAGATCAATGGCGTCTACCGCTGTACTGTTATCAAAGATTTTGGTCAGATGTCTCAATTCGATCATAATTTTAGATGCGCGGTTCTTTTGCGATGATCAGGGAGTAATATCCGGCGTCATCCGGAATCTCGTCCACATTTCGGTAGATATGTTCTTCCTTCATGCCACAGTTTTCTACCATAACAACCTCTTTTTGGCTTTTTCTTAAAATCTCCTTGACTTGTCCCATCTTTTTTCCGGATTTCATAAGGACATAATTGCCAGGCAGATCCAGACTGTGGTCCAGCCGGTGTACGGCGGGAATAATATGGAGTTGCTCGTTCCACTCCACCAAAGGGGTGCCGGTCCGGGCAGCGGCCGCACAGAAGGAGGTGATGCCGCTGACCAGACAGGTTTCGTATCCCCGGTCGGCGATGCGCTTCTGAACGTATAGGTAAGTGGAATAAATGGTGGGATCTCCTAGGGTCAGAAATACGACATTTTCTTCCTTGGCCAGATAAATTTCCAGCAAATCGGCTGCTTTGTCGTGATTCCGACGCATCTCTTCTTTGTCATGAGTCATGGGCATGGCTACCGGGACCAGAGTTTTTTTAGAAAGCTCCGGAACTGCCTGAACGGCAATCTGGTAGGCGACAGTCTCCTCCGCAGCTGTGCCGGGAAGAGCAATGACCTCCGTCTCCCGGATAAGTCTTGCTGCTTTTAGTGTCATAAGCTCCGGATCACCAGGGCCAACCCCCACTCCATACAGTATTCCTGTCATAATCTGTCTCCTTTTGTGTAAAAATATATGGCTTATTATACTATCTGAGAAAAATTTTTCAACTAGATTTCAAAAAGATTTGGGCATATAAGGTATAACAATATGGAATTGGACGGTATTTTTCGGATGTGCTATACTAAAAATGCAACTAAAAATCACAGCTGCACAAAATGAAAACCTGCAGGTGCCGGTCGCGGGCGTTTGTACGGACCGGTGAAAAGGGAAACAGGTGAAAATCCTGTACGAACTCGTCACTGTAAATAGGGAGTGCGGAATCATAAGATGCCACTGAGCGATTGGGAAGGCGGATTCCGTATACGGATCTATGAGTCAGGAGACCTGCCTGCTGAGGAAACGGGAAATCCCGGACCACGAGTAACTGGTCGTAACAGATGAGAAGCGGTGTGCCGCATCCAATACGTCCTTTTACACGGATTGCTGCCTGATGCAGCAGTCTTTTTTTCATGGGGATGTGGCTGAAGCACAACAATCATCAGGAGGATAAGGATATGAAAAACAGAGGAATGGCATTGCTGGCAGGTTTGACCGCTCTGGTTCTGTGTATGACCGGGTGCGGAAGTGGTGCACAGGCGGATGTGCAATCAGAGGAGGTTCAGGAAGAAGCAGCAGAGCAGGAAACAGAGGCGCCGGCAGAGGAGACGAAAGAGGCTGATGTATCTCAGGAAGAAGCCCAGGGACCCTCAGAGGATACGCTGCTTCTGGCAGTCAGCTTTGGGACCAGTTTTAACGACAGCCGGGATATCACCATTGGAGCCATCGAAGAACGCCTTGCAGAGGCGTTCCCTCAGTATCCAGTAAGACGTGCTTTTACTGCACAGATTATCATTGATAAACTAAAAGAGCGGGATGGCCTAGAGATTGACAATGTGACAGAGGCGCTGGACCGGGCAGTGGCTGATGGATTTAAAACTTTGATTGTGCAGCCGACCCATTTGATGAACGGACTGGAGTATGCGGATCTGGTACAAGAACTGGGAGAGTATGAAAGTGATTTCGATAAGATTGTACTTGGAGAGCCACTTTTGACCAGCGACAGCGATTATGAAGCAGTGATTCAGGCGATTACAGAGGATACTGGTTCCTATGACGACGGAGAGACCGCTATTGTGTATATGGGACATGGAACGGAAGCCGAATCCAATCAGGTATATTCCACCATGCAGGAGAAGCTGAAATCGGCGGGCTATGAGCACTATTATATTGGAACTGTGGAGGCAGCGCCGACCCTTGACGACGTGATCAAGGCGTTGAAGGAAGCGGGATCCTATAAAAAAATTGTACTGCAGCCTCTGATGGTGGTGGCAGGCGATCATGCCAACAATGACATGGCAGGGGATGAGGAAGACACCTGGAAGACGGCACTTACGGCAGAAGGCTATGAGGTGGAGTGCAGACTGAAAGGACTCGGAGAACTTCCGGGAATCCGTGAAATCTATGTAGAGCATGCTCAGGCAGCAATTGATCAGCTGGGCGAATAATACAGAATAATTAGACAGAACACGGCGGGATTTGTGCGGAAAGAATTTTCTGACGGTCCCGCCATATCTGGTGACAGAGGGGATCTGCAGGAATGGATCAGAAAAGAAGGATGAGACAGATAGTTTTCTTTGTTTTAGCAGGATGGATGTTGGGCGGCGGCGTGACCAGCCAGGCAACCGGGGAGGGAGAGGAGATCTCCTTTGATCAGGTTGCCTCAGAGGAGCAGCAGGTGAAAGCTCAGGATGTGGGAATTGAGGGGATGTATCCGATCTACGGGACGGATGTGGTTGATGGGGTCTATGAGGTGGAGGTGGAGTCCAGCTCTTCCATGTTCCGGGTGGAGAAGGCAATGCTGACCGTCTCCGAAGGAGAAATAACGGCAGTCCTTACCTTGGGAGGGACTGGCTATCTGAAGCTCTATATGGGTACCGGGGAAGAGGCGGCAGGAAGCGATCGTTCAGAATATATTGGCTATATGGAGAATGAAGAGGGCCGGTATACTTATACCGTCCCGGTGGAAGCGCTGGATCAGCCCATTGACTGTGCAGCCTTCAGCCGGAACCGGGAAAGATGGTATGACCGTCAGATCTTATTCCGGGCTCAGAGCCTTCCAGAGGACGCGGTGCTGGTGGAGTTGCCGGATTATGATGCATTGAAGCAGGAGGCAAAGGAGCGGCGCATTGAGGCCATGCGGGCAGAGAAAGAAGCGGCGGAGGCAGAACAGGAGACGGAACAACCTCAGTCTGCTGAACCGGCGCTGATTGAGATGAAGGACGGGGAATATGCCATCCCGGTGGAGTTAACCGGCGGTACAGGGCGGTCCACGGTGAATTCTCCGGCAGGGCTTCTGGTAAAAGATGGGCTGGCTTACGCCAGACTTCAGTGGAGCAGCGCCAGCTATGACTATATGGTGGTAGGAGGGAAAAAATACCTTCCGGTGAACACGGAAGGATATTCGATTTTTGAGATTCCGATCCTGCTTTTTAATGAGCCGATGCAGGTGATTGCAGACACGACGGCCATGAGTACGCCCCATGAAGTGGAATATACGCTGATCTTCCGGGGGGATGGAATTATGTCGGCAGATGAGACGCCTCAGGCAGCGGCAAAGAAAGTAGTATATATGGCCTTGGCTGTCGTAGCCGTGTGTGTGGCGGTGTCTTTTGTGAAAAAGAAGAGGAGAAGGGTCCGGTGATGAGAAAACTGGCAGTATTGATATTTTGTATAAGTATGGCACTGGTCTGCATTTCCTGCAGTAGGACAGCGGGGAACGGGACAGAAAAAAAAGAGACGGATATCAGCCCCGGACTTACTTACAGCCACAGTATGGAGACAGTCTATGCGGAGCAGTTTGCGGTGGACTATTATGAGGACGGGTATGCACTGATCACCATAAAGGATGAGAGCCGCTATCTGGTGGTGCCGGAAGGACATCCGGTGCCGGAAAAGCTAGCGGAAGATATCGTGCCACTCTTGCAGCCAGTCAATAAAATCTACCTGGTGGCATCGGCGGTGATGGACATGTTTGTAGCCTTGGATGCGCTGAATCAGGTACGGTTTTCGGGCATGAAGGCGGAAGGCTGGTATATCGCTGAGGCAAGGGCGGCAATGGAGTCCGGAGAGATTTTGTATGCGGGCAATTATTCGGCGCCGGACTATGAGAAAATTTTGTCAGAGAATTGCGGCCTGGCAGTGGAAAATACTATGATCTACCATAATCCGGAAGTGAAGGAGCAGCTGGAAAAGCTTGGGATTCCGGTGCTGGTGGATCATTCGAGCTATGAGGAGGAACCTCTGGGGCGGACAGAATGGGTGAAGTTGTATGGTGTTCTTGTGGGAAAAGAAGAAGAGGCAGAAGAGGCATTTCGGGCACAGATGGAGGCGTTTACGTCTGTCAGCAGCGGAGAAGTCTCCAATAAGTCGGTGGCATTTTTTTATATAACCAGCAACGGAGAAGCCAATGTCCGGAATTCTCTGGATTATCTGCCGAAGATGATTGAGATGGCGGGTGGACACTATATTTTTGAGGATCTGAAAGAATCCGGCCGGGATGGGAATTTGGCCTCTTCTACCATTACCATGCAGATGGAACAATTCTATGCCTCGGCCAAAGAAGCAGATTATATTGTATACAACAGCGCGATTGAGGGTGAGCTTTCCTCTGTGGAGGAACTGATTGCCAAAAGCAGTCTTTTGGAGAACTTCCGGGCTGTGCAGGAAGGGAATGTGTACTGTACAACCAGGAATCTGTATCAGTCTTCTATGGAGCTGGGTATCATGATCCAGGATATCCATCGGATGCTGTCAGGAGAAGAGGATGACCTGACCTATTTGTATAAGCTGAAATGATACCCTCAGTGGACAAGGGACGTGTGTCCCCTTGTCCACTGAGGGTATGGCATGCAAAAGAACAGAGCAATAACAGAAACAGAGCCGGTGGATGAGCCGGTTTCTAAAAAACAAATGTGGGGTAGCATAATATGAAACACAGCAGATATGGAATGGCATATGGGGTTTTGGTGCTTCTGGTGCTGATGTTTCTGGTTGTAAATATATGTGCCGGAAGCGTCAGCATTCCTTTTTCAGAAGTGTTGAGCATATTGGGTGGAGAGAAAGGGGACGATGTTTTTGCTGATATTGTTCTTCAGATCCGGTTTCCCCGGGCACTGGCGGCGGCAATTCTGGGAGGCGGCCTGGCGCTGTCAGGGTATCTACTGCAGACCTTTTTCCACAATCCTATTGCGGGGCCTTTTATCCTGGGGATTTCTTCGGGGGCCAAGCTGGTGGTGGCTCTGGTCATGGTGGCAGCTCTTCAGAGGGCGACCGCAGTCAGTTCGATGGTTATGATTCTGGCTGCATTTGCCGGGGCCATGATTGCCATGGGCTTTGTATTGCTTATGTCCAGAGTTATGGAACAGATGTCCATGCTGATTGTCAGCGGAGTTATGATCGGCTATATCTGCACAGCCATCACGGATTTTATCGTGACCTTTGCGGAGGATGCGGAAATTGTGAATCTGCATAACTGGTCCAAAGGAAGCTTTTCAGGTATCAGCTGGGATAATGTGGCGGTGCTGGCTTTTGTGATTTTTTTCACAACTTTTTTTGTGTTTCTCATGTCCAAACCGATCAGCGCCTACCAGATGGGAGAGTCCTATGCGGGCAATATGGGGTTGAATCTTCCGCTTTTTCGGGTGCTTCTGGTGCTTTTGTCCAGCATCCTGTCGGCCTGTGTGACTGCTTTTGCCGGTCCGGTATCGTTTGTGGGGATCGCAGTTCCTCATTTGGTAAAAAGCCTCTTTGGAACGGCAAAGCCTATTTGGATGATCCCGGGCTGCTTTCTGGGCGGTGCGGCATTCTGCCTGTTTTGCGATCTGCTGGCCCGGGTGATGTTTGCACCCACGGAGCTAAGTATCAGTACGGTGACAGCGATCTTTGGCGCGCCGGTGGTCATCTTTATTATGTTGCGCCGGAAAAAGGAAAGGGGATGAGGCTGCATGTGGGAGAAAGATTATCTGTATACGGAAGGACTTTCGGTGGGGTACAAGGATGTGCCCCTGATCCGGGACATCACACTTGGGCTGAAAAAGGGTGAAATCCTGACTCTGATCGGGCCGAACGGTGCCGGAAAGACGACGATTCTGAAAAGCCTGATTCGGCAGCTTGCGCCTCTTGGAGGAGCGGTTTTCCTGGATGGAAGAAAGACCAGCACCATAAGCGGGAAGGAGTGGTCCAGGAAACTTTCCGTTGTATTGACAGATCGGGTACGGACAGAGCTTATGACCTGTGAGGATGTGGTGGCCACCGGACGTTATCCTTATACCGGACGGTTTGGTGTGCTCTCAAAGGAGGACCGGAGGATCGTTCGGGAGGCGATGGAGCTGGTACATATTGCAGAGCTTTCGGATCGGGATTTTATGCAGACCAGCGACGGACAGAAGCAGCGGGTGATGTTGGCCCGGGCCATCTGCCAGGAGCCGGAGCTTCTGGTGCTGGATGAGCCCACATCCTTTCTGGATATGAGATACAAGCTGGAATTTCTATCCATTCTCCAGCAGATGTCCAGGACCAGGAATCTGTCCGTTATTTTGTCCCTTCATGAACTTGACCTGGCGGGACGGATTTCGGATAAAGTCGCTTGCGTCAGAGGCGACCGGATTGACCGGTTTGGAACACCAGAGGAGATCTTTTCGGAAGGATATATCTCAAAGTTGTATCGGATGACCGTTGGTTCTTATGACGAGCGGACCGGGAATCTGGAGCTGGAGCCGGTGAAAGGAGAACCGGAGGTATTCGTCCTCTCCGGCAGCGGGAGCGGTACGGAGGTCTATCGCCGTTTGCAAAGAGAAGGGATTCCCTTTGCAGCGGGTATCCTGTGGGAAAATGATCTGGACTATCCGTCTGCAAAAGCACTGGCAGCAGAGGTAGTCAGTGTGAAAGCTTTCTGCAGGATCCGTGAAAAGGATGTGGAGTGTGCAAGAGCGCTGATTGACCGGTGCAGACAGGTGATCTGTACCATAAATGTAAGTGATACAGGTGATTTTTTCCGGGAGTTGACAGGACTTTTGGAATATGCCAAAAAACAGGGAAAGTGAACTCCCTGTTTTTTCTTTTGGTTTTTATAGTTAAGAACAAATGTTCACTTTTTGTTGCTTTTTTTATCTTCGTATGATATATTGTTTCCGAATCAATCAAAAAGCGCCAACAACAGGAGTGAAGGATAGATGACAGAAGAACGAAGAAAATTTATTAAAATCCGGGGAGCCAATGAACACAATTTAAAGAACATTGATCTGGAGATTCCCCGCAATGAGCTGGTGGTTATGACGGGCTTAAGCGGCTCAGGAAAATCTTCTCTTGCTTTTGATACGATCTATGCCGAGGGGCAGAGGCGGTATATGGAATCTTTGTCTTCTTATGCCAGACAGTTTTTGGGGCAGATGGAGAAGCCGGATGTGGAGAGCATCGAGGGGCTGTCTCCCGCCATCTCCATTGATCAGAAGTCTACGAACCGCAATCCCCGTTCCACAGTGGGAACGGTGACGGAGGTCTATGATTATTTTCGTCTGCTCTATGCCAGGATTGGCATTCCTCACTGTCCCAAGTGCGGCCGGGAGATCAAGAAGCAGACGGTGGACCAGATGGTGGACCAGATTATGGAACTGCCGGAAAAGACAAAGATCCAGCTTTTGGCTCCGGTGGTCAAAGGACGAAAAGGAGAGCATGCCAAAGTACTGGAAAAGGCCAGAAGAAGCGGTTTTGTGCGTGCCAGGATCGACGGAAGCGTCTATGAACTTTCAGAAGAAATTAAGCTGGAAAAAAATATCAAGCATTTGATCGAGATCGTGGTGGATCGTCTGGTGATCAAGCCCGGCATTGAGAAACGGCTGGCAGATTCCATCGAGACGGTGCTTGGGCTGTCAGAAGGGCTTCTGGTGGTGGAAGTGATCGGCGCAGAGCTGCTGACTTTCAGCTCCAGCTATGCCTGCCCGGACTGCGGGGTCAGCATGGAGGAGATTGAGCCGCGGAGTTTTTCTTTCAACAATCCGTTCGGTGCCTGTCCGGACTGTTTTGGACTGGGGTATAAGATGGAATTTGATGAGGATCTGATGATTCCGGACAAGTCCTTAAGCCTGGCAGAAGGTGCGATTCAGGTCATGGGCTGGCAGTCCTGTACGGATCCGTCCAGCTTTACCTATGGGATCTTAAAAGCCCTTTCTGAGGCTTATGCTTTTGACTTGGAGACCGCTTATGAGGATCTGCCGGAAAGAGTCCGGGAAATACTGCTTCACGGGACAGGCGGTCGTGAGATTCAGGTTCACTACAAAGGACAGAGAGGCGAGGGCGTCTACGGAGTGACTTTCGAAGGACTGGTCAAAAATTGTGAGCGGCGCTACCGGGAGACCGGCTCTGATACCATGAAACAGGAGTACGAAAGTTTTATGCGGATTACCCCCTGCCGGGCCTGTAAGGGACAGAGGCTCAAACCCGGATCCCTGGCGGTGACGGTCTGCGATAAAAATATCTTCGAGGTGACGAATCAGTCGGTTCGGGATCTGCAGGCCTTTCTGGAAGGGATGGAGCTGACAAAACAGCAGCTTTTGATCGGAGATCAGATCTTAAGGGAGATCCGGGCCCGCATCCGGTTTTTGATGGATGTGGGACTTGACTACCTGTCTCTGACCCGGGCCACCGGGACTCTTTCCGGAGGAGAGGCCCAGAGGATTCGTCTGGCAACACAGATCGGTTCCGGTCTGGTGGGCGTCGCCTATATTCTGGACGAGCCAAGTATCGGCCTGCACCAAAGAGACAATGACAAGCTTCTGAATACCCTCTGTCATCTGCGGGACCTGGGCAACAGCGTGATCGTGGTAGAACATGACGAAGATACCATGCTGGCAGCCGATTATGTGGTGGATATCGGGCCCGGCGCCGGGGAACACGGGGGAAAAGTGGTGGCCACAGGCACAGCCCGGGAACTGATGGACAATCCTGACTCGGTCACGGGCGCCTACTTAAGCGGCCGGATCCAGATCCCGGTACCGGAGGTAAGAAGGACGCCCACCGGCTGGATGACCGTAAAAGGGGCAAAAGAAAATAATCTGAAAAACGTCGATGTGAATTTCCCCCTGGGGGTGCTGACCTGTGTGACCGGTGTGTCCGGCTCCGGAAAAAGCTCCCTGGTCAATGAGATTCTGTACAAAAGCCTGGCGAAGAATCTGAACCGGGCCCGGACAGTTCCGGGGAAACATCGTTCCATCGAGGGGATGGAGCAGCTGGATAAGGTGATCTGTATCGATCAGTCGCCCATCGGGCGTACGCCCCGGTCTAACCCGGCTACTTATACCGGAGTCTTTGACATGATCCGGGACCTCTTTGCCTCCACCTCTGACGCCAAGGCCAAGGGCTACAAAAAGGGCCGGTTCAGCTTTAACGTAAAAGGCGGCCGCTGCGAGGCCTGTTCCGGAGACGGGATCCTCAAGATTGAGATGCACTTTCTGCCGGATGTGTATGTGCCCTGTGAAGTTTGTCAGGGAAAGAGGTATAATCGGGAGACACTGGAAGTAAAATATAAAGGCAAGAACATCTATGATGTGCTGGACATGACGGTGGAGGAGGCTCTGGGCTTTTTTGAACATGTGCCTTTTGTCCGCCGGAAGATCGAGACGCTTTATGATGTGGGACTCTCCTACATTAAGCTTGGGCAGCCGTCCACCACTTTATCGGGAGGGGAAGCCCAGCGGATCAAGCTGGCCACAGAGCTTTCCCGCAGGAGCACCGGAAAGACAGTCTATATTCTGGATGAACCGACTACCGGCCTGCACTTTGCGGATGTGCACAAGCTGACCGAGATTCTCCAGAGGCTGGCGTCCGGAGGCAATACGGTCATTGTCATTGAGCATAATCTGGATGTGATCAAGACGGCGGACTATATCATCGATATGGGGCCGGAAGGGGGCGACGGCGGAGGGACCGTTGTGGCCAAAGGAACACCGGAGGAAATTGCAGAGATCCCGGCCTCTTACACAGGCTGTTATGTGAAAAAGTATTTGCAAAAAGGAAAAACTGTTGTATCATAAGAGATCATATGAAGGATGGGACAATAGTGAAGACAGGAATGCTTGAGATTTTGCAGAAACTTGTGGGAACAGAACATGTATGGGCCGGAGAACTGATGAAAAACCATACCACCTTCCGGGTGGGCGGTCCTGCCCGTTATCTGGTGCAGCCGGAGAGTGCGAAAGCGCTTGTGAAGGTTATAGAAACCTGCCTGGAAGCAGGGGTGCCTTATACGATCGTGGGAAACGGCAGCAACCTTCTGGTGAGTGACAGAGGGTATGACGGAGTTGTCATCCACCTGTTTAAAAATATGTCGCGGATGTGGATCCAGGGGAACTTTCTGACCGCCGAGGCAGGCGCACTCCTCGTGCGTGCGGCCAGTCTGGCCTGCAGGGAAGGTCTTTCGGGGCTGGAGTTCGCATCGGGCATTCCCGGGACCGTTGGCGGGGCGCTTGTGATGAATGCCGGCGCTTACGGCGGGGAGATGAAGGACGTGGTGTGTTGCGCAAAGGTGCTGACAGCGGAAGGATGGATCCGGGAATACACTGGCGAAGAGATGGATTTTGGCTACCGGAGAAGCCGGATCGCCAAAGATGGAGGCATTGTGCTGGAAGCAGAGTTTCGCCTTTTGCCGGGGGATCCGGAAAAGATCCGGGACAGGATGGACGAACTGAAGGAGCAGCGGGTGAAAAAGCAGCCGCTGGAATACGCCAGTGCCGGGAGTACGTTTAAGCGTCCGGAAGGATATTTTGCAGGAAAACTCATTGAAGACGCAGGCCTTCGGGGGTTTCGGATCGGGGACGCGCAGGTGTCAGAAAAGCACTGTGGTTTTGTCATCAACCGGGGAAATGCCACGGCGGCCGAGATCATGGAGCTGATCCAGGCGGTTCAGGAAAAGGTATATGAACACTCCGGGATACGTCTTCAGCCGGAGGTAAAGTTCTTAGGCTGGGAATAAGCAGATGAGAAATTCTAAATTGCATTTTAGGAGATAAGAACAGATGAGACTGGTGATCGTGACCGGCATGTCCGGAGCCGGAAAGGCGACAGCTCTTAAGATTCTGGAGGATGCGGGGTATTTCTGCGTAGACAATCTTCCGGTTCTTTTTGTGGACAAGTTTGCCGAGCTGACCGCTTCCGGCAACAGTGAGATTACAAAAGTGGCCATAGGGCTGGATATCCGAAGCGGCAAGGCTTTGGGGCAGATGGAGCAGATTTTGGAGCATATGGTGGGCCAGGGTATTCCGTATGAGATTCTTTTTCTGGATGCCAGCAACGATATCCTGGTAAAACGCTATAAGGAAACCAGAAGGATGCATCCGCTGGCCGAGTCCGGGCGGATTGAACAGGGAATTATTCTGGAACGGGACAGACTGATTTTTTTGAAAAAGCATGCAGACTATATTATTGATACAAGTCAGCTTCTGGTACGGGAGCTGAAACAGGAACTGGACAAGATCTTTGTTCAGAACCGGGAGTTCAAGAATCTGATGATTACGGTTCTTTCCTTTGGATTCAAGTATGGGATTCCAAGTGATGCGGATCTGGTGTTTGACGTCCGTTTTCTTCCAAACCCCTACTATTATGAAGAGCTGCGTCGCCTGACCGGCAATGATCCGGAGATCCAGGATTTTGTCATGGGTTTTGATATGGCACATGTTTTTCTGGACAAGCTGGACGATATGGTTCGCTTTCTTGTTCCCAATTATGTGCTGGAAGGCAAGAACCAGCTGGTGGTTTCCATCGGGTGTACCGGAGGCAAGCACCGCTCGGTGACACTGGCCAACAAACTGTTCGAGCGCCTTCAAAGTCAAAGTGATTACGGTGTAAAGCTGGAGCACCGGGACATCGGCAAGGACGCTGCCCGCGGGAAGTAGGACGGGCATATGCTTCCGTCACCTTAAGAATGAGGAGGAAAGCACCTTATGTCGTTTTCTCAGGAAATTAAAGAAGAGCTGTCGCGCCCGGCATCCGGCGGACGTCACTGCCGCCTGGCAGAAACTGCTGCTATTTTAAGCCTATGCGGAAAGATTATATTTACAGAAAATGATCGCTGTTGCGTAAAAATACAGACGGAAAATCTTCCAGTTGCAAGAAAGTACTTTACATTATTGAGAAAAGCATTTAATATTAAAGCGGAAGTCTCAGTTCGAAAAAACAAGGAAGTACGCTCCTATTCTGTGATGGTCCGAAAGGACCGGGAGGCAAGAAGACTTTTGAAGGAGACCTATCTTCTGGATTCGGACGGGAACATTCAAGAGTGCATGCCACTGATACATAACCGGCTGCTGAAGCAAAACTGCTGCAGGAGAGCATTTATACGGGGCGCTTTTCTGGCGGCGGGGTCCGTCAGCGATCCTGAGAAATCTTACCATTTTGAACTGGTGAGTGTTTCAAAGGAAAAAGCGGTACAGCTTCAGCAGATCCTTTTGCTTTTTCAGATTGATGCCAGGATTGTGCTGCGCAAGCGGCATTATGTGGTCTATGTAAAGGAAGGTTCTCAGATTGTGGCACTCTTAGGGCTTATGGGGGCTCATGTATCACTGATGCAGCTTGAGAATGTTCGGATTGTAAAAGAGATGCGGAATTCTGTGAACCGAAAGGTAAACTGTGAGACCGCCAATCTAAACAAGACGGTTTCCGCAGCAGTCCGGCAGGTGGAAGATATCCGGTATATCGAAAGCCGTGTGGGACTGTATCAACTTGCCGATAGTCTGGAAGAGACTGCCAGACTGCGGCTTGAACATCCGGATGCAAGTCTGAAAGAACTTGGGGATATGATGTCTCCCAAAGTCGGCAAATCCGGAGTGAATCATCGTCTGCGTAAGCTGAGTCTTATGGCAGAACAATTGCGTAAGGGCGAGGAGGAGTAAAATGATTAAAAAACCAATCACCATTCAGATCGCTGATGGACTGGATGCAAGACCGACCGCATTGCTGGTTCAGGTGGCAAGCCAGTATGACAGCAAGATATATGTGGAGATCGGAGACAAGAAAGTCAATGCCAAGAGCATTATGGGGATGATGACCCTGGGACTGTCTGCGGGAGAATCTGTGGTGGTGTCAGCAGAAGGTAATGATGAAGAGGATGCGATTGAGAATATCGAAAAATATTTGAGCAGCAATGATTAGGGAAAATGCAGGCGCACAGATTGTGTGATGGGATAGATGAGCGGAGGTTTGGTTGTTTTGGAACGAACCTCCGCTGCTTTATGCAACGGAGCATGAAAGGCCGCTGTTCGCACCAGGGATACTTTATGAATCTGCATGGTTTTGGAAAGAGCAGGCTGCAGACGGCTTTTTTTGTTTTTCATGGTTTCAGCTGCCGGTTTTTCGGTCATGTTAGTGACCTGTAAAGAAGCGGCATCGTATCGTCAGAATGAGGGGAGAAAAAGATGGAAGCATACACAGGATTTGCAGAGGTCTATGATTTGTTTATGGAAGATGTGCCCTACCGGCAGTGGAGCCGTTATATTACCGAGCTTTTGGAGGAATATGGGATTTGTGACGGACTTGTCCTGGACCTGGGCTGCGGGACCGGTGTGCTGACGGAGCTTTTAGCTTTGGCCGGATATGATATGATCGGGATTGACCTGTCAAGGGAGATGCTGGAGATTGCCACGGAGAGAAGGGTACAGTCGGGGCTCAATATTCTTTATCTGTGTCAGGATATGCGGGAATTTGAGCTTTACGGAACGGTCCGGGCCATTGTCAGCATCTGTGATTCTATGAATTATATCCTGACAGAAGAAGAGTTTACCCATGTTCTGACTCTGGCTGCGAAAAATTATCTGGACTACGGCGGCCTTTTTATCTTTGATTTGAATACAGAATATAAGTACCGGGAGCTGCTGGGGCAGCAGACCATTGCTGAGAACAGGGAAGAAGGAAGCTTTATCTGGGAAAATGACTATGATGAGGAAGAAATGATCAATGAATATAACCTGACTCTTTTCATTCGGGAGGATTCGGGGTATTATAGAAAAGAAGAAGAGACCCATTATCAGAGGGCCTACTCCTGCGAGACGGTACAAAAAATGGTGGAACAGTCAGGGCTTAAGCTTTTGCAGATCTATGATGCGTTCACCCATGAACCGGCAAACGAAAACTCCGAGCGGATCTACGTGATCTGCCAGCGAGGGGAAGCAGAATAAGAAAACAGCAGAATTGGAAGTAAGGAGATACCAATGGGAGATTATATTGTACGGGCAACTGCCGCTGAAGGACAGATCCGCGCATTTGCCATAGATTCAAGGAATATCGTAGAGACGGCCCGGGAAAAGCATGATACCAGCCCGGTGGTAACGGCGGCGCTTGGGCGTCTTTTGACGGCGGGAGCCATGATGGGGATTATGATGAAAGGAGACAAAGACCTTCTGACGCTCCAGATCAAATGCAGCGGGCCGGTGAAAGGGTTGACGGTGACGGCGGATGCCAAAGGCCATGTTAAGGGATTCGCGGATGTGCCTCAGGTAATGCTTCCGCCGAATGCGAAGGGAAAGCTCGATGTGGGAGGCGCTCTGGATCTGGGTGTTTTAAGCGTCATCAAGGATCTGGGCCTGAAAGAACCCTATGTGGGGCAGACGGAGCTGAAGACCGGGGAGATCGGAGATGACCTGACTTATTATTTTGCAAGTTCTGAGCAGATCCCCTCTTCTGTGGGACTGGGTGTTTTGATGGACCGGAACAACACGGTAAAACAGGCGGGAGGCTTCATCCTTCAGCTTATGCCCTTTGCCTCCGAAGAAGTCATCAGCAGCCTGGAGAAAAAACTTACAGCTATGGAATCGGTTACGGACTATCTGGAAAGAGGCTTTACACCGGAGCAGCTTCTGGAAGAGCTGATCGGGGAGTTCGGCGTGGAATTTTCAGAGCGGACAGATGCATCCTTTTCCTGTAACTGCAGCAAAGAACGGGTGGAAAAGGCAATAGTCAGCATTGGCAGAAAAGAGTTGAATGAGATGGTTCAGGAAGGAAAGCCCATCGAGGTAACATGTCACTTCTGCAACAGGGCATATGAGTTTGCCGTGGAAGACTTAAAAAAGATTCTTATAAGGAGTAAATAGGCATGGGGTATGGATTTGTGAAGACGGCAGCACTGGCGCCGAAGATTAAAGTGGCAGATACAAAGCATAATGCAGGAGAGATTATACGGCTCATGAAAGAGGCGTGGGAGAAAGGGGCCAGAATTCTGGTCTTCCCCGAGCTTTGCATCACCGGGTACACCTGCGGAGATCTCTTTTTGCAGGAACTTTTGTTACAAAATGCAAAAAAAGCACTTTTGATGATCGTAGAAGCCAGTGAGGGTATGGACGGATTGTTTTTTGTGGGTCTTCCTTTGGAGGTGGGAGGCAAACTTTACAATGTGGCGGCAGGTTTTTCGGACGGCAGGCTGTTAGGATTTGTTCCCAAGACTTGCATTCCCAATTACAGTGAATTTTATGAGGCCCGTCATTTTACAAAGGCGCCCGAAGAATATGCATTTATCGACTGGCAGGGGTGCAAGGTGCCTTTTGGAACCCAGATTCTGTTTTCCTGCAGAAATATGCCGGCTCTTGTGACGGCAGCCGAGATCTGCGAGGATGTGTGGGCGCCGGATCCTCCAAGTGTGAGACATGCCCTGTGCGGAGCGACAGTGATCGTGAATCCCTCTGCCAGTGACGAGCTGACCGGGAAAGAATCCTACCGAAGAGAGCTTCTGCGCATTCAGTCAGGAAGGCTGGTGTGCGGCTATATTTATGCCAGCGCCGGAGAAGGAGAGTCTTCCACAGACCTGGTGTTTGGCGGACATCATCTGATCTGTGAGAACGGAGCAGTGATCAAAGAATCCCGCCGTTTTCACAATGAGACCATCTATGGAGAGCTGGATGTAGAACGTCTGCTCGGCGAGCGCAGACGAATTTCGTCTTTTGAGGCGGCAGCAGATGCGCCGGATTATGTGGTGGTCTCCTATATGATGAAGCAGCAGGATACCCCGCTGGAGCGAAAGATCGAGAAAGCGCCTTTTGTCCCCGGAAGAAAAGAAGAGCGGGAAAAGCGCTGTGAGGAAATCTTCACCATCCAGGCCATGGGGCTGAAAAAGCGGATGGAACATACAGGCTGCAAAAGTGTGGTCATCGGTATTTCCGGGGGACTGGACTCCACCCTGGCGCTTTTAGTGGCTTCCAGAGCGGCGGACAGTCTGGGGCTTCAGAGAAACTGCATCGAGGCAGTGACCATGCCCTGTTTTGGCACGACGGACCGGACATATCAGAACGCCTGCGAGCTTACGAGAAAACTGGGTGCCAATCTTCGGGAGGTGGATATCAAAAAGGCGGTGACGGTACATTTTGAAGAGATTGGTCACGATCCGGCGGTGCATGATGTGACTTATGAGAACGCGCAGGCCAGAGAGCGTACCCAGGTGTTGATGGATATCTCCAACCAGACCGGCGGCATGGTGGTGGGGACCGGGGATATGTCTGAGCTGGCTCTTGGGTGGGCCACATACAACGGAGACCACATGTCCATGTACGGGGTAAATGCTTCTGTGCCGAAGACCCTGGTGCGCCATCTGGTCCGGTATTATGCGGATATCTGCGGGGATGAGGAACTCTCAGCGGTACTTCTGGATATTCTGGACACGCCGGTCAGTCCGGAACTTCTGCCGCCAAAAGACGGGGTGATCGCCCAGAAGACAGAAGACCTGGTGGGTCCTTATGAGCTTCATGACTTTTATCTGTATTATATGCTTCGGTTTGGTTTTGCGCCGGATAAAATCTACTATCTGGCCAGACAGGCATTTGCTGGTGATTATGAGGACGAAGTGATCTTAAAATGGCTCAAAACTTTCTGCCGCCGGTTTTTCTCTCAGCAGTTCAAACGCTCCTGTCTGCCGGACGGACCGAAAGTAGGTACGGTGGCGGTATCTCCAAGGGGAGATCTTCGGATGCCCAGCGATGCCAGCGCGGCTTTGTGGCTGGATTGTCTGGAAAACCTGTAAAAGATTGGCAGAATCAGCGTATGTTCTGTATAGAGCAGGGGTAAAAGGGGAAAGATAAGGAATTAAAACAGGCCTTATTCATATATTATAGAAATAATAATCAAGAATGGGGTCTTTTTATGCCAGAAAATGAGTTTGAGAATACACCGCGCCTTCCGGCAGAAGAGGGACGGCTTCAAGTCCGTCTGCTGGAAGGGCGGACTATGAGACCGGTACCGGGGGCGGAGGTGGAGATTTTCTATGAGGGAGATCCGCAAAGTCAGATCCGGAACTATACTTCGGATGAGTCCGGGATGACGCCGATCATCACGCTGCCGGCGCCGGCGGAAGCGTACAGCACCCAGTATTCGGAAGAACAGCCTTATGCCGAGTACACCGTCCGGGTAAGGGCAGAAGGATATGAGGATGTGGAGGTGGCAGGGACGGAGATTCTTCCGGACGTCCTTGCAATTCAGGAGATCCATATGCCGAGGGAACAAAGGGGCACCGAATTTGAGCGGATTGTCATCGGCCCCCACACCTTGTTCGGCACTTTTCCGCCGAAGATTGCAGAGGAAGAGATCAAGCCTACCACAGAGACCGGTGAGATTGTACTAAGCCGGGTGGTTATCCCGGAATATGTGATCGTACATGATGGTGTTCCCACAGACAGCAGTGCAGCCAACTATTGGGTGCGGTTCAGAGACTATATCAAAAATGTGGCTTCCAGCGAGATCTACGCCACCTGGACTGACGCGGCAATCCGCGCCAATGTGCTGGCGATCATGTCTTTTGTACTGAACAGAGTTTATACAGAGTGGTATCGGAACAAAGGTTATGATTTTACCATTACCACTTCCACGGCTTTTGATCAGAAATGGATCTACGGGCGCAACATTTTTCAGAGCATCTCAGATATCGTGGATGAGATGTATGGCAACTATCTGTCCAGACCCAATGTCAAGCAGCCCATACTGACACAGTACTGCGACGGAAGACGGGTCACCTGCCCCAACTGGATGAGTCAGTGGGGTTCCCAGAGTCTGGGAGAACAGGGGTATTCCACCATTGAAATTCTCCGCTATTATTACGGCGAAAGCATCTATATCAACACGGCGGTGGAGATCTCAGGGGTTCCGTCCTCCTGGCCTGGTTATGAACTGGCAGTAGGGGCCAGCGGAGCCAAAGTACAGCAGATGCAGGAACAGTTAAACGTGATTGCAGGCGCTTATCCAGCCCTTCCAAGAATCGCCGCGGACGGCATCTACGGCCCGGCCACAAAGGCGGCAGTAGAAAAATTTCAGTCCATTTTCGGCCTTCCCGTCACCGGAATTGTGGACTACCGGACCTGGTACAAAATCTCGGAAATCTATGTGGGAGTTTCCCGAATTGCAGAATTAAGATAAATAAGTCTTTTCTTTTTTCAAAATATTGGGTATAATGTAATCTATGGAAAGTGCGGAAGTACTTTCCATAGATTAACGACAAAAAATGCAGAGCATTTTTGGGAGTCCAGGGCAGGCGGCGGAAGCTGCGAAGCAGTGCCTGGAATCCAAGAGAAATGACAGAGACAGTGAAGCAATGCTTGCGATCCAAAAGGATAACAGAAACTGTGAAGTAATACTTGTAATCCAAAAGGAATAACAGAAAATACAAAGCAATGTCTGGAATCCAGGAGGAAATGACAGAGACTGCGAAACAATGCATGGAATCCGAGAGGGATGACAGAAACAGCGAAGCAGCTTTTCAAGTTCACAACCGGAGACAGAACATCAGAAAATGAAACAAAATGCATCATTTTAAATAGAGGGAAGAAACGAAAGGAGAACAGATTATGGCAGGAACAGATGTTGGAATTGATTTGGGTACAGCCAGCATTCTTGTATATATTAAAGGCAAAGGTGTGGTGTTAAAGGAGCCGTCCGTAGTGGCGTTTGACAGAGATACAAGTAAGATTAAGGCAATTGGCGAGGAAGCGCGTCTGATGCTTGGACGTACGCCGGGCAATATCGTGGCGGTCCGTCCGCTTCGGCAGGGTGTGATCTCTGATTATACAGTCACGGAAAAGATGCTGAAGTTTTTCATCGAGAAGGCCATTGGCAAGAAGACCTTCCGCAAACCAAAGATCGCTGTCTGTGTGCCAAGCGGCGTCACGGAGGTGGAGAAAAAGGCAGTGGAGGATGCCACATACCAGGCAGGAGCAAGAGAAGTCTATATCATCGAAGAGCCCATAGCAGCCGCCATCGGTGCTGGGATTGATATCTCCAGACCCTGCGGAAATATGATTGTGGATATCGGAGGAGGGACGACAGATATTGCGGTCATCTCTCTGAATGGAACGGTAGTCAGCACTTCTGTCAAGATTGCGGGAGACGATTTTGATGAGGCGATTGTCCGTTATATGCGCAAGAAGCATAATCTTCTGATTGGTGAGAGAACCGCGGAAGATATTAAGATAAAAGTAGGTAGTTGTTTCCCGAGAGCGGAGGTGGACAGCATTGATGTCCGCGGTCGTAATCTGGTGACTGGTCTTCCTAAGACGGTCACGGTGACTTCAGAGGAGACCGAGGAGGCTTTACGAGAGTCCACCGCACAAATCGTAGAGGCTGTCCACAGCGTTCTGGAGCGTACGCCTCCGGAGCTGACAGCAGATATTGCAGACCGGGGCATCGTGCTGACCGGAGGAGGCGCCCTGCTTCGTGGACTTGAGGAACTGTTGGAGTCCAAGACCGGGATCAATACCATGACTGCAGAGGATCCTATGAAATGTGTGGCCATCGGGACCGGAAAATACGTGGAAGCGCTGTCCGGAAATTACTATGACGCGGAGAGCAGAAAATAGGTAAGAAACAGGTTGCCGCGATCTATTGCGGCAGCCTCTTTGTTTTATGGAAGTAAGGGGCAGCGGATGGAAGTACGAAAAGGCTATGTGGAACATATCGTATTCCGCAACAAAGACAATGGCTATACGGTGTTTCAGCTGGTATCTGAGGGGGAAGAGCTGACCTGCGTGGGCACCTTTTTGATGCTCGCAGAAGGGGATTTTGTCCAGGTAAACGGTACTCTGAAGACGCACCCTTTATATGGGGAACAGCTTTCGGTACAGCAGCTCATACCCACAATGCCGGAAGATGAAGGCGCGGTGGAGCGTTATCTGGGAAGCGGAGCCATCAAGGGGATCAAGGCAGCCCTGGCTTCCAGGATTGTCAGACGGTTCAAAGGGGACACGATCCGGATTATGGAGGAGGAGCCGGAGCGGCTCTCCGAGATCAAAGGGATCAGTGAGCGCAAAGCCCGGGAGATCGGGGAGCAGATGGAGGAAAAGAAAGAGCTTCGTCAGGTTATGATATTTCTGACCAGATACGGGATCTCCATGTCCCTGGCGGCAAAGATTTATCAGAAATACGGACAGCGGACCTACCAGGTGCTGAAGGAGAATCCTTACCGGCTTGCCGACGATATCTCGGGTGTAGGTTTTCGCACGGCGGATGAGATTGCTGAACGCATCGGCATCCACAGCGATTCAGACTACCGGATCAGAAGCGGTCTTTTGTATGTGCTGCTGCAGATTTCCATGGAGGGCCATACCTGTCTGCCCAGAGAACTTCTGCTTGAGCGGGCAGCAGAACTTCTCCGGGTGGAGGAGCCGGCCATTGAAGTACAGATGATGAATCTTTGCATGGACCGCAAGCTGGTGATCAAGGAGATTGCCGGAAAGAACATGGTGTATTACAGCCGGTACTTTTATATGGAACGAAATACTGCCTGTATGCTGCACGATCTGAATCTGGAATGCAGCATGGAGGAGGCTCTGATCGAGAAAAAGCTGCAGAAGGTGGAGACCGATTCCAGGATCAGCCTGGATAAGATGCAGAGGCGGGCAGTGGTGGAAGCGGTGAAAAATGGCCTTCTGATCATCACCGGAGGCCCTGGGACCGGTAAAACCACGACCATCAATGCGATCATCCGGTATTTTGAGACGGAAGAGATGGAGATCCTCCTGGCGGCTCCCACAGGCCGGGCGGCAAAGCGCATGACCGAGGCCACTGGATATGAAGCCGTGACGATTCACCGGCTATTGGAGCTGTCCGGAGATCCGTCCGGGGAGCGGGAGCATGCATCCTTTGAGCGGAATGAAGAAAACCCTCTGGAAGCAGATGTGATCATCATTGATGAGATGTCCATGGTGGATATCTTTTTGATGCATTCCCTTCTGCGGGCAGTCAGTGTGGGAACCCGCCTGATCCTGGTGGGCGATATCAATCAGCTTCCCAGTGTGGGGCCGGGGTGTGTGCTGAAAGATTTGATTTATGGCGGAGCATATCATGTGGTCATGTTAGAAAAGATCTTCCGGCAGGCCAGCGAGAGCGATATTATCGTGAATGCTCATAAGATCAACCGGGGAGAACCGGTAATCCTGGACAATAAAAGCAAAGATTTTTTCTTTTTAAAGCGTCAGGATCCCAATCTCATCCTGCGGGTCGTACTGTCTTTGGTGCAGGACAAGCTTCCCCGCTATGTCAATGCCAGGCCCTTTGATATCCAGGTGCTGACCCCCATGCGAAAAGGCGCCCTTGGGGTGGAACACTTAAACGAAGTACTGCAGCGTTATCTGAATCCGCCTTCCGAGGACAAGCGGGAGAAAGAGACCGCCAGGGGACTCCTCAGGGAAGGGGACAAGGTGATGCAGATCAAAAACAATTATCAGATTGAGTGGGAAGCTAGGAACCGCTATCAGATCCTGATGGAAAAGGGAACCGGGATCTTTAATGGAGATATGGGGATCGTCAAAAATATTGATCTCTCAGCGGAGACGGTGGATGTTCTCTTTGATGATTATCGGATGGTAACCTATGGTTTTGGGCAGTTGGAGGAGCTGGAGCTGGCATATGCCGTGACGATTCACAAGTCTCAGGGCAGCGAGTATCCAGCCGTGGTGATCCCCCTGCTGTCCGGTCCCAGGATGCTGCTGAATCGCAATCTTCTCTACACGGCAGTAACCAGAGCCAGGTCCTGTGTGACGCTGGTGGGCAGTGATCAGACTTTTGAGATGATGATTCAAAATGCCAGTGAACAGGAGCGCTACAGTGGTTTAAGAGAACAGATTCGGGAGGTGGAAGGATGAAGTTGCCAGACGTGGCAGGGCTTATATTTCCCAGAAGATGTCCGGTCTGTCAGGATGTGGTGGAGGAGAGCGGCGAGCGGGTCTGCCGGATCTGCAGTACCAGGCTTTCCTATATAAGAGAATCTTCCTGCCAGAAGTGCGGAAAACCCCTGCTGTCCAATGAAGAAGAATATTGCAGGGACTGCACAAGAAAACGGCACTGGTATAACACGGGAGCAGCTCCTTTTGTCTATGACGAAGTGATGCGCCGCTCCATTGCCGGGTACAAGTACCGGGGAAGAAGAGAGTACGGGGCTTTTTATGCAGAAGAGATGATGCGAAGATGCGGCGGGAAACTGCGTCTGTGGAAGGGAGAAGCATATATCCCGATTCCCCTGCATGCATCCAGAAAGCGGAAACGGGGATTTAATCAGGCAGAGCTTTTGGCGAGGGAGCTGTCAAAGAGGAGTGGAATCCCGGTGGATGCCCATCTGCTTGCCAGAACAAAAAAGACGCATGCTCAGAAGGAACTGAGCGATCAGGAACGTCTGACCAATCTAAAAGATGCCTTTTCCATTCGGAAGGGGAAAATCCCTTACAAAAACGTAATATTGGTCGATGATATTTATACAACGGGCAGTACAGTGGATGCAGCAGCCAGACTTCTAAAAGAGCATGGCGTCACAAACGTATATTTCCTGTGCATCTGCATTGCAAAAGGATGTTGAATTTCCGGGCAGTTGTGTTATACTAGGGGATATATGGGATGGAGTTTGTTATATGATAAATGAAGAAAAAGTAATACTGATGACCCGTGCCTCCTTGTTTGAGGAGAAAAAAGGGAAGGGAAAACTAAAGATCAGCCGATATTTCCGGCATGACTACATCAGCCTGCAGATGCTGTATGGCTGGTTCTTTATGACGGTCAGTTTTGTGCTGCTGGCAGTGCTCTGGGGGGCCTGCAATATGGAATATCTGCTGGAAAACCTTCATAAAATGGATTTGAAAAGCCTGGGGATGACCGTGCTTTTACTTTATGTGCTCATAGTTTCAGTCTATGTCTGTATTTTGTACGGTGTCTGTTCCTACCGCTATCATGTGGCGAAAAAAAGTGTGGGTTCCTATGCGCAGACACTTCGGAAAATCTCGGATATCTATGTACAGGAGAAAAAACGTTCCGCATCCGCCACCGTGACAGAGGAGAAAAAACATGACAGCTTTACTTGAGATAAAACAGCATTTAAAGATCTTTTATTCCAGATATGATATTTATTTGATTCCTGCCATGAAGTTTTTGTTTGCCTTACTGGCTTTTCTGACCATGAACAGTCAGATTGGTTTTATGGAAAAGGTGGCCAGTCCGGCGGTGTCACTTTTGCTGGCGCTTCTGTGCTCTTTCCTTCCGGTGAACCTTATGGCTGTGTTTGGCGGGATCCTTTTGTGTGCCCATGCCTATGCCCTGTCTTTGGAGACTTTTGCAGTGGTGGCAGGGATTTTGTTTATCATGTATGCCATTTACTTCCGGCTGGCTCCGGAGCATGGATATGTGCTGATGCTGACCCCCATGATGTTTTTCTTTCGGATTCCCTATGCCATGCCTCTGGTACTGGGACTTGTGGGTGGTCCTGTCTGTGCGGTGCCTGTGGCCTGCGGGACGATCTGCTACTATCTGATGTACTATATGAAGAATAACGAGAAGATGCTTTCCAGCTCGGAAGCGGAGCAGATGTCCGCAAAGCTTTTGTATCTGGTGGAGAATGTGCTGAATAACAAAGATATGCTTTTGACTATCCTTGTGCTGGCCGTAACGCTGATGGTCGTCTATGCCATCCGGAAGATGAGCATGGATTATTCCTGGTATCTGGCCATCTGTGTCGGGGCCGTGATCAATGTAGTACTGTATCTGATCGGCGGCCTGGTCATGAATATCAGTGTATCCATCGGGGCAGTGGTGTTAGGAACACTGGCGGCTTTGCTGATTGCGCTGGTGGTAGAGTTTTTTGTGCTGAGTGTGGATTATTCCAGGACAGAGTACACTCAGTTTGAGGATGATGAGTATTATTATTATGTAAAAGCGGTCCCTAAGATGTCCATAGCAGTTTCAGACAAAAAGGTGAAAAAGATCAATTCCAGAAACCGGACAGGAAGAAAAAGACATTAAGACGGACTGACAGAATCGTAAGGAGAAAGGATGTGAGAAGATGAATCTTCAGCAGCTCAACCAGTATATTTCCTTGGATGCGCTGAATGTCACCAAGACAGATGTGGCGGAGATTATCATTTTGTCCTTTATTTTCTATCAGATCCTGGTGTGGATCAAATCAACCCGTGCATGGACGCTTCTGAAAGGGTTCGCTGTGGTGCTCGCTCTTCTGGCGGTGGCTGCGATCTTCCATATGAATACGATTCTGTGGATTGCGGAGAACTTTTTCAGTCTTGGAATCACAGCTGTGATCATCGTATTTCAGCCGGAGCTTCGCCGGGCATTAGAGCAGCTGGGGGAAAAGAATATCCTAAGCTCCATTGTTCCCTTTGACAGTTCTAAAAAAGAAGAGGAAGGGATTACGGACCGGACGATCCAGGAGCTGGTCAAAGCATGCTTTGAGATGGGAAAAGTGCGGACCGGAGCTCTGATTGTGATCGAGCAGGACGTCAGTCTGAAGGAATATGAGCGGACTGGAATTTCCATCGATTCGGCGGTGTCCAGCCAGCTGATTCTGAATATTTTTGAGAAAAATACTCCGCTCCATGACGGGGCGCTGATTCTTACAGGGAACAGAATCCGGTCAGCCACCTGTTATCTGCCTCTGTCGGACAATATGAATCTGAGCAAAGCCCTTGGCACCAGACACCGGGCGGCAGTGGGCGTCAGCGAGGTCAGTGATTCCCTGACCATCGTGGTGTCCGAGGAGACGGGGGCCGTCTCCGTGGCAAAGAACGGACGGCTTTTGCGCAACCTGAATCAGGAACAGTTAAAAGAACAGCTCCAGTCGCTTAAGTCGAAGCCGGAAGAGGGCAGAAAGATCAAATTATGGAAGGGACGGGGCAAGAATGAAGACAAAACTGTTTAATAATCTGCTTCTGAAGATCCTGTCTGTTGTGGGGGCCATTGTACTGTGGCTTGTGGTGGTGAACATTGATGACGCCGTGGACAGCAGGCCCCTTCGAAATATAAAAGTCAACATGGTCAATATGGACGCCATCACATCTCAGGGACAGATGTGCCGGATCGAGGAAGGCACGGATGTGGTGGACCTGACTGTTTATGCCAGACGAAGTGTTTTAAACAGCCTGAAGGCCTCGGACTTTGTCGTGACTGCAGATATGCAAAAGGATCTGCAGTTTGGCAGTATGGTCCGGATCGAGGTGGAATACATCGGAGATTCCACGATCGAGCGGGTAGCTCAGAACCGGGAAAATGTGCTGGTCAGCATTGAGGAGTCAGTGACGGAGCAGTTCAAGGTGACGGTCAGGACCAAGGGGGATCCGGATAAGGAGAAGGGACTGGTGCCGGGAAGCGCAGTTCCGGAACAGTCTTTGATTGAGATCACAGGTCCGGCTTCCGTGGTTGACCGGATCAAGAGCGTGGTGGTGGAAGTGAATATCACAGGCATCACCGGAACCATGGTGCGCTCCGGCAAACTGAAACTTCTGGACAGCGAGGGAAAACCCATTGACGGGACCTATCTGGAATATTACGGAAAAGACCAGGATTTCCACGTGACGGTGACGACGCTGAACACGAAAAAGGTGGGTATCAGTTTCGATACCAGTCTGGCTGCACCGGAGAACTGCAGCCTTGGAGCGATCTCCTATCTGCCGGAGACAGTGACCATTGCAGGAACCAACAGCCAGATCAAACCGATCTATAATCTGGAGATTCCGGCGGAAGCGCTGAATCCGGAGGGCGCCATCGGAAAGATAGAACAGCGGGTGGATATCAGCCAGTATTTAAGTGACGGTCTTTTGATTCCGGATGAAGAGGAGCGGGAGATCGTGGTTACCATGGAGATCATTCCCCATGTGTCTAAAAACTTTCTTTTCCAGGGAGATCAGATTCGCTGGGAAAATCTGCAGCCGGGGCTTGCACCGGACTGGTCAGAATCCGGGATGCTTGAGGTGGTCGTAAGCGGAGTAGAGTCCGAACTTGCAGAGCTTACGCCAGATGCAGTTATACTGTCGGCGGATCTTTCGGAATATCAAAAGCCGGGGACCTATCAGGTGCCTGTTGCGCTGGTGGTGCCGGAGGGGATCCAGGCGCCGGAAGGACTGGAGATGACATTGACGCTTGTCAAAGCGGAAGAATAACAGAAAAAGGAATGGGGGACTGTCGCAGGGTACAGTTTGTCCGGGCGAAAGCCGGTAGATGGAGCGGTTTTCGTCCGGGCAGTCTGTATTTTGCGGCAGTCCTGCATCAGCGGAAAGATTTTGAGGTTGGTATTATGGAGATCAGGTTAAAAAACGGGAAAAGGTATCTGTTTTTGTGGGCCGTGTTTTGCCTGCTGGTGGCGGCAGCAGGTATGCTTCTGCCGGTGCGGCAGCTTTGTTCCCTGGGACTTGAGGGGGCCAATCAGGCCAATCTTCGCAGTACTACGGAAGAGTTAAAGGATGGAAAGCAGCTGGAATTTACGCTGGAGCTTCCGTCGGGACAGGCAGAGCAGATCGGCTTTTTCTTTGCGTTTCACAAGTATGAGCATCTGAAAGGGCAGCTTTACATGCTTGCGCTGGAAGGGGACAGGCCGGTGGGAGAGCAGCAGTATGACCTGGAAGAGCTGACAGAGGATCAGTTCCTGTTTGTGCCTTTGTCCCTTGATCAGAAAGAAGAGGAGGCACTGCCGGTGCTCACGGTGCAGATCTGGACGGACGCAGAAAAAGAGGGGCCTTCCCTGTGGCTGAATGAGACGACTGTGACCCCGGGCCGTGCGATTCTCAATGGGATTTCTCTGGAAAAGAGTCTGGTCTATAATCTGACCTATCCGGTGTGGGTTCACCAGTATCAAAAGCCTCTGGGTACAGGACTGATTCTGCTGCTCTTTGGAATCGGTGTTTTTGGCGCGGGCGGCTTTTCGGAAGGGTTTGGAAGAAGGAAGCAAGCTGGCAGGGATCGAAAACCGATCCTGGTGATGCCGGACAAAAAAGAAGTGGCCGGGCTTGGGGTTATGATACTGGCAGTTGCACTGATATTTCTGTATTTGTATGACACCCAGATTCGAATTGCGCAGAATACGACAGAAAAAACCACCGTGTATGGGGCGGACGGGGAAACATTGCCGGTCAATGAGGAAAACCAGACTTTAAGTCAGAAAGTGATGCCAAAAGAGGAGTATCTGACGGGGCTTGGGGTTCGGTTTTTTATGGAAGAAGGGGTGGTTCTCTCAGAAGGAAGCATGAAGGCGACGGTGACGGACCTGACCCTTTCACAGGTATTATGTGAGACAAAAGTGGATGCATCTGCGTTTTTGTCCGGTGAATATGCCGGTCTTTTGTTTCAGGATTCCCAGGAAGGGGTCGCGGATCACGAGTATCAGATTGACCTTTCTTTTTCCCCGGAACTGTGGGACAGCGGGCTTGCAGTGATGACCAGTGACGAGGGACTTTGTGTCAACGCATATCTGTATTTTAACATTTTTTTAAAGCGGTTTTTCTTTTTTATCTTTCTGGGGGTAGAGTTGTTTGCCTGCCTGTTTTGGTATGTGGCTTTTGTAAAAAGAGCGAGGCTTGAAAATGTGCTGCTTTTGCTGATCCTTGGCTTCGGGCTTTTTTACAATATCCTGCTGTCGCCTCAGATGGTTCCGGATGAAGAAAAGCATATGGATATGGCCTATCGCTACAGCAATGAACTTCTTGGGTATGAATTTCTGGGGGATACCAGATGTCTGATGCGGGCGGATGACGCGGCGCTTACCTTTACTGCCTCACCTTCCTTTGGCAATTATCGGAATATTTACTATGGAATGTTCTCCCGGGTGCAGGATGACCGGATGGTGGAGGCAGAGATCAACAGCAATATTGAGGGAAGTATTTTTCTGTATCTGCCGGCGGTGCTGGGCATGAGTCTGGCCAGACTTTTGGGGCTGGGGAGCGTGCCCATGCTTCTTCTGGCCCGGTATCTGAACCTTCTTGTGTTTGCGCTGCTGGCCAGGGCGGGGATGAAGCGTCTGCCCTTTGGGAAGATGACCTTGTTTGTGATGGCCCTTCTGCCGGTGAATCTGCAGCAGTGTACTTCATTTTCCCATGATGCCATGGTGCACGGAATATTGTTTTTCTATTGCTGCGTGTGCCTGCAGGCGATCTATGAAAAGGAACCCATGACCGGAGAACGTATGGCGCTCTTGGAACTTATGGCCTGGTTTCTGGTATTCTGCAAGAGCGGAAGCTACCTGCCTCTGTGTTTTCTGCCGGTCCTGATCCCGTATGAGCGATTCCGGGGAAGGAGACAAAAGTATGTGTCGTTAGGAGCACTCTATGGGATTCCGGTGCTTTTGTTTCTTATGAAGCATATGCAGATGGTGACGGGGATTGTGCAGACGACAGAGGCCACCAGTGTGGTGAGCACCGGGGGAGGAAGTGCCTATATGACAGGCTATACTCTGGGATATTTTATAAAAGAGCCTTTGAAGCTGGTTTACATGATCGTGAATACCATTCTGGATAAGACCGGGTTTTATCTGGAGTCTCTGGTGGGCTATAAACTGGGCTGGGTGGAGATCGAGACTTCCATGGCGCTGGTTCTTTTCTTCTGGTTCCTTTTATTCTTGTCCATCTGTGACGTCCAAGAAGAGATAAGAAAGATCAGTGGTTTTCAGCGGTTTTTTATGCTGCTTCTGTGCGCAGGTTGTACAGGGCTGATCCTTCTTGGAATGCTGCTTCAGTGGACGCCCATGGGACATGTATCCATCGAGGGTGTACAGGGCAGATATTTTCTTCCCTTCCTGCTGATCTTTCTGACTGCCTGCAAAAACAGAGGGACTTTGCTTTCCAGGCGGATGGACCGGGGGATCGGGGCAGCGGCGGCAGCGGGGCAGCTTCTGACGCTGATTCTGGTGATCCGTCAGGTGACAATGGTATAAAAGGATGACAGGATGTCAGAGTTGAAAGGCATCATGACTAGCAAAAGGAAAAGGAGTGCATGGAATGGATAAGAAGAGACTGGCAGTCAACATGGCGGCACAGCTTCTGGCTTTTGCCGTAAATATGGGAATCAGCTTTTTTCTTGCCCGGATTATCGAGGAACAGATCGGAGAAAATACCTATGGTTTTGTGACGCTGGCCAATCAGTTTGTACTCTATGCCCAGATCGTTGTCTCAGCCCTCAATACCATGGCCAGCCGGTTTGTGACGATTCATATCCACCGGGGAGAGAAGCAGACTGCCAGCGAGTATTTCTCTTCCATATTCTTTGGAAATGTACTGATGGCGGTGATCTTTTTGATTCCGGCTCTGGTGATCGTCCTCTTTATGGGATATATGCCGTTTTTAAATGTGCCAAAAGAGATTCTGCGGGATGTGCAGCTTCTGTGGTTTTTTGTATTTGGAAACTTTTTTCTAAGCATTATTACTTCTGTGTACGGAGTGTCCACCTATGCCATGAACCGGCTGGATCTGACTTCCATCCGGACCATGATCGCGGATATCTTACGGATCGGCTTTTTATTCGTGACGTTTTTTGTGTGGAGGCCGACTCTTTGGTATATCGGTGTGGCATCTGTGATCAGTACGGCTTACATTGCTTTCTGGAACCGGAGATTCACAAGGCAGCTGTTGCCGGACATTCGGATGTCCTGGTCCAACTTCCGCTGGAAGAACGTGTGGGAGCTGGTCTCCTTAGGCGCATGGAATTCTCTGACCAGACTGGGGCAGCAGCTTTTGGACGGGATCGGCGTTCTGCTGTCCGGGGCGCTGATCCTGGATGGAAATGCATCGATGACTCTTTTGGCGCTGGCAACGATGGTGCCCACCGCTATTTCCAACCTGATGGGAACGATCGTGGGTGTGTTCAATCCCCAGATTACCATTGCCTATGCAGAGGGCGATAAAGAGAAACTGGTTGGCATTATCAAGAGCAGCAACCGGATCCTGATCTTTCTGATGAGCATTCCCATCGCTTTTCTGACGGCCTATGGCCTTGACTTTTACCGGCTCTGGCAGCCTTCAAAAGATCCTCTGGCCCTGCAGAAGCTGTCGATCCTGGCGGTGGGGGTACTTTATGTCAGCATGAGTATCCAGGTGCTTTATCACGTATTTATCATTACCAAGAAGGTGAAGTGGAATTCTCTGGTGCTTCTTGGGTCGGGGATCCTGTCTTCGGTCATGTCCGTGATCCTTCTGAAGACCACCGATCTGGGGGCAGCATGTTTTCCGCTGTCCAGTATGGCCACCGGGCTTTTGCGGAATCTGATTTTCACACCGATCTATGCGGCCAGCTGCTTAAAGGTCCGCTGGAATCGTTTTTACAGCGATATTCTGCTGGGATTTTTGTCCATTGGAACCATCACACTGCTGGGACTTGGCTCCCGGATGGTTTATCCGATTCACTCCTGGGGAAGTCTTATACTGATGGGAATGGTGACAGGTCCTTTGTCCCTTCTTCTGAATTTTTTTATCATTCTTCGGAAAGAGGAACGGAAAATGGTGCTGGAGATGGCAGGCTCCAGGCTGAAAGGAGCAAGATAGATGTACAGTGTGGTGATACCGGTCTATGAAGCAAAGGAAAGTCTATCGCGCTGTGTGGAGTCCTGGCTTGGGCAGACAAAAAAAGATTTGGAGCTGCTTTTGGTGGATGACGGGTCCACAGACGGAAGCGGTGCCCTGTGTGACTCCTACGCAGACAAAGACGGGAGAGTCCGGGTGATTCATCAGAAAAACGCCGGAGTGTCTGCAGCCAGGAACGCGGGGATTGAGAGTGCCAAAGGAGAGTATCTGCTTTTTACGGACAGCGACGACTATGTGGCCCGGGACTATCTGGAACAGATGGAGAAAGCGCTTCAGGATTCCGGCGCTGATCTGGTGCTCTGCGGCTTTCACCATCTGTATGAAGGGGCGGACATTCTGAAACTGCCGGGGGAGACCAGAACTTTCCGGCTGACGGAGGGGGAGGAAGATTTTCTGACGCTATATGAACAGAGCTTTCTGAATATGCCCTGGAACAAGCTTTACAAAAGAGAACAGGCGGGCCGGTTTGACCCCTCCTTAAGTCTTGGGGAGGATCTGCTTTTTAATCTGGATTATCTGAAGCGATGCGAGACGGTTATGGTACTGGCAGAGCCGCTCTGCTATTATATTCAGGAGGAACGAAACGTGACCCTTTCTTCCGGAAAACGACAGGACCGTCTGGCCCTGGCAAAGCGGATCTGCAGGGAGACAGAAACCTTCTATGACCAGTGGTGGGGGAACAAAAAGGAGGGTCACTGCCGCATCTTCACCCGGTATATGAACGAGATTATGGACGAGTGCGGGAAGCTGCCGGCAGATCCGGATCTTTCCGTAAAAGAGAAAATACAGGCAATCCGGTCCTACGGGGAAGATTCCTGGGTGAAGACGCGGGGAGATGAGGCCGTCTTTTGGTATCTGGATTACCGGATCCTGTGGTTTTTTCTGAAGAGAAAACAGGCAGGTATGGTATACGGACTGTGTGTACTGCGCCGGGGATTTGTGGTGCTGGTACACTGGCTCAGAAGAAAAGGAGGGATTTTCAAATAACATGGAACCTTTGATCAGTATTATTGTGCCGGTGTATCAGGTGGAGGAGTATCTGGCCCGGTGTGTGGAGAGTCTTCTGTCGCAGACTTATAAAAATCTGGAAATCATCCTGGTGGATGACGGCTCGCCGGACGGATGTCCAAAAATCTGCGACCAGTATGCCGAAAAAGATGCCCGGATTCGGGTGATCCATCAGGAAAATGCCGGGCTTTCCGGGGCGAGAAATGCGGGGATTGATCGGGCAGAAGGGGAATATCTGGCCTTTGTGGACTCGGATGATTATGTGGCGGCGAACTTTATCCGTACGCTGTATGATCTGATTACGGAGACGGGATGCGCCATCAGCCAGTGCGGCTTTTCTTATGTGCAGGGAGAGCCGCTGAGGAGTGAAAAGAGTCGGAGTTACCGGGTATACCGGGGGGAAAGCCTGTTAGAACAGCTCTACGGACCGGAAGAGAGCGCCACCCGTTTTGTGGTGGCCTGGAATAAACTGTACCGGCGGGAATTGTTTGAAAAAATACGTTACCCACAGGGACGAATTCATGAGGATGAGGCGACCACTTACCGGCTTTTTCATGAAGGGAAAAAGCTGGCGGCCACAGACCGGGAACTCTATGGATATTATACAGATCATGCGGGAAGCATCACGGCGGTTTTTTCTGAAAAGCGGCTTCAGTGGCTTTTAGCCCACGAAGAACGGATTCTCTTTTTTAATGAAAATGGATATGAACGGCTGCTTCCAAAGGCGTACCGGAAGCTGTGTGACGCCTGTATTACCTTTTATCTGCGCTGTATGGATCAAGAGAATGAAATGCCAGAACTTCGCAGAAAACTGATGGAAGATCTGAAAAGATATCTCCTGGAAGGGGCAAAATGGATTCGGAAACTGCCTCTGAGGACCAGGGCGGGGTACCGGATCTTCCTGGCAAACCCGGCGATTTTTGCAGTGCTGCTCAGAAAGGTACAAAAATAGTATGAGAGAGAAGATCAGTGTGGTGGTGCCGGTATACGGTGTAGAGAACGTGCTGGGGCGTTGCGTGGACAGTATTTTGGCCCAGACCTATGAGAATCTGGAGATTATTCTGGTGGATGATGGTTCTCCCGATCGCTGTCCGGCCATCTGTGAGGATTATGCCAGAAAGGATGAACGGATCAGGGTGGTCCATAAGGAAAACGGAGGGCTTACCTCTGCCTGGAAAGAGGGGGTCAGGCATGCCTCGGCAGATTGGATCGGCTTTGTGGACAGTGACGACTGGATCGAACCGGATATGTATGAGAGGCTCTGGGAGGCGCTTACCGGACATCAGGCAGATATCGCTATGGCAGGACTGGTATTTGACTATGAAGATCCGGGCTATCCGCCCCGGCGGGAGACCAACCGGATGGACCGGACTGTCTATGACCGGCAGCAGCTTAAAGATCTGTTTCCGGTACTTTTAAATGACGGCAGCTTTATCGGACGCAGCCTTCAGCCGTCCCGGGTGACCAAACTGTTCAAAAAAAGCCTGGTGGAACAAAATCTGGAACTTTGGGAGGAACGGGTGAGTGTGGGGGAAGATTTGCAGATGGTGTTTGCGGTCTTTCTGGACGCGGAGCGGGTCTGTACAGTACCGGACTATTATCCATATCACTACTGGTATAACCTGTCTTCCATGACCGGGGGACATGATCCGGAGTATCTTTCGAAGATTTTGCTTTTGCGGGAGCGGATGGAGGCCATCTCAGATCGAAAAGGGGTCTATGATTTCCGTCCCCAGATCCGCAATGATTTCTTGAGTCTTGCAGTGATGGCGGTGAAAAATGAAATTTGGAGAAATCAAACGGATTCACTTCGTCAAATTCTTAACAATATAAAAAAGATGTGTCAGAATCCTTCTGTCAGGGAGGCACTGATGCATCACACGATGGATCAGATCGGGCTTTCTGTAAAGCTTTATCTTTTTATGATGAAACACGGGTGGTATGTGCCCTGTTATATGGTGACAAAAGTATTCTTTGCCCTGTATTACCGGACTTTCTGGAAAAAAGGATAGCAGCCGGGTCAGACAGAGAAAAAGGAGAGTGGAGGACAGATGGAAAAGAAACTGGTATTTTTGGACATAGACGGTACGATCCTGCCGTCGGAGGGAGGAATTCATCCGGCGGTCAAAGAGGCACTGAAGAAGGCAAGAGCGAAAGGACATCGGATCTTTATCTGTACCGGAAGATCCTGTCACATGCTTCCGGAGGAGCTGGCGGATGTGGAGCTGGACGGCATTGTGGCCAGTGCGGGAAGTGATATCTGGATTGACGGGGAGAATGTTTATCGGGAATCTTTAAGCGCAGAATGTCTGAAGGAGACGGTGGGGATTCTGGATCAGCTGGAAACCATCTATATTCTGGAAGGATTTCAGGATGTCTATGTGTCAAAAAGGGGAGAGCGAATCCTCTCTGAGAGCGAGCCAATCCCGGGGGACAATCCGGAGATCATACGCTGGAAAAATTTCTTTAACGGCCGAAAAAATGCCAGGAGTATCGACACGTGGGTGAAAGAACAGGCGCCGGTTCCCAAGATTTCCTTTATTGCCTGGAGTCGCCAGGAGGTAGAGCGCATCTTTCAGGTCTTTGAAAAGACATTTCATGTTGTACTCTTTCCGGCCCGTTCGGAAGATTTTTTCAACGGGGAGCTGATCTCCCGAAGGGCCAATAAAGGAACTGCCATCCACAAAACAGCTGAGTACCTGAAGATGGATATCAAAGATACCATCGCTTTCGGGGACAGCATGAACGATTATCAGATGCTCGAAGAAGCGGCCTGCGGCGTCCTGATGGGCAACGGAGATGAGAAGATGAAAGATATGGCTGACCGGGTCTGTGAAACCGTGGAAGAAGACGGGGTGGCAAAAGAGCTGGCCAGGATGGGGCTTTGCTGAGCAAAGCCCGCCACGGTTATGGTTCCTTTTCCGGCTGATTTTCGGTCACATGCTGCCGCCCTTCGTGGTCCATCTCATAATTTTCTTTGTAAATTAACTGGGAGACCGGCACAATTTCAAAGCCTTTTTCCTGCAGGCCGCTGATCACCCGGGGAAGGGCATCTTTGGTGTATTTTGCACCGTTGTGCATAAGGATGATGGAACCATTGCCAAGATGGGGGTGATCCAGGACTTTGGATACGATGGCGTCTGCACCGTAGTCTTTCCAGTCCAGGCTGTCAACATCCCACTGGATCGTATGATATCCCAGCTCGCCGGCAGCGTCGATCAGGGTATCGTTGTAGTCTCCGTAGGGAGGACGGAACAGGGTCATTTCCTTTCCGGTCAGTTCTTTTACCTGGTCATGGACCTGTCTGATCTCCTCTTTGCACTCATCGGCGCTGATTTGTGACATTTGTTTGTGATTTTCGCTGTGGTTTCCAAGATCATGGCCGGCTTCGGCGATGGCCTTTACGTCGTCCGGGTAGGATTCCACCCAGCCGCCGGTCATAAAAAAGGTGGTTTTGACCTGGTATTTGTCCAGGGTGGACAGAAGGTCAGCAGTGTCTTCATTGCCCCAGGGGAATGCAAGACTGCGCGGATCAGCTGTTCTGCTGCACTTTAAGGGAAAAGCCTTCATAGATACCGACCGGGATATCCTCACCAAAAGAATATTCTTCTACGTTTTCTTTTTCAAAGAAATAGATGGTAACCCGCTCTTTGAGCGGGTCTACGATCCAATATTCCCGGACACCGGCAGTCTGATATTTAAAGAGCTTTGTAAAATAATCCATCGCTCTGCTGCTGGGTGAGACGATCTCGATCACCCAGTCCGGTGCTCCATGGCAGCCCTGATTCGTTATTTTATGGGGATCGCAGGTCACGGATATGTCTGGTTCTACATAATTGGTATCGTCTTCATTTAAGAACACCGCGAATGGAGCTGCAAAAATTTCACACGGTCCATGATGGTTTTTGATATAATTATAGATTTCATTATGCAGATAACTGGAAATTCTCTGGTGTTTTGTATTTGGCGGAGCCATATAGTAAATCTTTCCGTCAATCAATTCCGCCCGTTCCCCATCCGGCAAAGCGTAGATATAGTCGGTTGTATATATTTTTTCTTTTCTCAATACATTCATAAAATTCTCCTCTTTATCAAAGTTCTGCATCTGCCCCCACTTTGTCCTGTAAAATCCTCCTGGGCTGCTTTTCATAGATTACTTGACAATGCCTTTGTCTCTATTATATCCGTGAACCGCCCAAATTACAATTATGTTCTTGCGGAATACGCGGCCAGTGCGTGTTACTGAGCCGTGGACAGTAATTATGGTTCAGGGGCGGAGAGCGGTAAAACTTAGCGCATATCATATAAAAACTTGCTCCAGCCCCATCCTCCGCACATAATCGATCCATTCATAGATGTCTTCGATGTCATACAGTGGTTCATGACTGTCGTTTTTTGCCTTTTTCAGCGCCAGCGCCATCATCGCGTATTCATTTTCCAGCATGGTGTCAAAGACGCCCTGATCGTCGGTGTTGATGGATACATGGAGGGAACTGTTTTTTTCCGTCTTGCGTAGCTTTCTGGAATTGAACCGAAGGATCGGATGTTCCTCGTATTTTTGAATGGTTCCGATCAGATAGTTGGAGGAGGGATTGGTTTCGATGCCGATGCCGGTTTTCACAAGCTTGCGAATCATCTGGTCCTGAAGCTGACGGACGATATTCGTATATCGTTGATCTGCTTTCAGTTCCGTCTGTTCTGCCCCTATGTTCCGGACTTTTTCATTGTAATGATAGGCAAAATACAAATCCTGGCAGCATCTGATCATTCGCACGTTATTGCGTACCTGGTCGTTCAGGGCATAGCGCTCCCAACGCTGAAGCGGCCTTCGGCGAATCTTGGCGGCAAATTCTTCCTCGCTCAGCCGGTAGAGCTTCGGATTGTCGCCCCGGAGCTTCCAGCTCTGGTAATAGTCCATGGGCGACGCTTTGTGCCTGTGCGGCATGTGATTCTGATATATCTCTTCATACAGGCTGTAGTACTGTTCGGTCAGCTTTGTCCGCAGTGAGCTGTCCAAGGCGCATCCCGTCTCGTCGGATTTATTGATCAGCCAGACAATGTCGTCCAGCAGCACTTGTTTGGGAAGAACCAGTTTGTACCCTTTATAGCGATAGTATTCAGAAGGATTGATTCCAAGGGCAAGCCCGTGTCCGATCCGGCTTCCTCTCTTCAGACCGCAGAACAGGATGGCTTCATCGATGGCCCGAAGTCCGTCAACAATATCAAGGAAGTCTTCCCCCGCATGATAAGTGGCATGGAGCCTGGTTCTGTCTTCTTCTCTGCCGGAGGGGTGTCCGCCCTTTTTGCTACAGGTGAACTCCAGGTCCAAAAGATACCGGAAAGCCTGGGCAAAGACTTCCGGGCGGCAATAGAGTTCATTGGAACATGCGTCGATGCCGCGGATGCTGCAGTTGATATGGGTGCTTTGTTCCAGCAGGGCGGCGATGCTCCTGGAATGCGTTCGGGTTGCCAGACGCACATTCTGATTCCTGGGAGAACCAGGGCAGAATCTTTTATCCCGTATCTTGGGAAAATGCAGCACATAAGTAACCTTATCTTCCATGCCGGGATTTTTGAGAGAAGCCGGAGCAGCAGTTTTGCGGCCGGAAGCGGAACCTCCTGCAATGATGTTCTGATTTTTTACGATGGCCTTGTACAATTCAGACGGCTGCTTCTTCGGACAGATGCGGGCTTCCAGGGAGACGATATTCTGCTTCTGCATGGTCCCGTTCAGGGCCAGACGAACCAGCTCCGCCTCGTATTCGGTCTGACCTTCGATAAAGATCTCTTTCCGGTTCTGATAATTGCTGAAATTGGCAAATCCTACCTGCCGGTTGATCTGGATCAGCTCCCCTCGGAAATGTGTGCGGATGGAGAGATAGGCATAGAACAGATTCTTCTGAAAATCTGTAAATACATCGGACACAGAAGCTTGGTAGCATTCATATAAAAATCTGCGCTCTCCGGCCAGCAGAAAACATTCCCTGTCGTTGTGAGCAGGCATATCCCGTTCAAAGGCATAGTCCAGGATATATTTGTCGTCAATCTTTGCTCCCCAGAGATGTTTGGCCAGCACGATCATGTCTTGAATCCGGGACACCAGTGTTTCCATGGGGCACCCGTGCTCTGCTTTTTGAAGGAGATCCAAACTGTTTTTTTCAAGTACTGGGTTGTTCCGGAGCGCGGCGAAAAGAGCTACGCGGTAAAGAGCTGCCCGCTGGCACTCGGCGTAAAAATTCTCGGCTTTCCCCTCCTGCCGGAGCCGGTCCAGGGGGTGGGTCTGCAGGGCGACGGGAAGCTTCTTGAAGTCATGGATCCGGCCATCGATCAGATTCATCAGGCAGATCCAGTTCAGTTCAAAGACTTTCGTGGAGCCGTTCAGATGGAAATGATTCTCTGCCATGCCCCTCTTTAGAATATTGTGCAGGCGCCTGTCGTCGCTGCGGATGATCGGAAGCCAGGAAAAATTTCTGCACTGGAGGCCTTTCTTCTGATCATGATTGGCCAGAAAGGCACAAGTGAAAAAGTCTTGTCCCAGCTGAAAAGAAATCTCCCGCCACCGGAGCATCTCATCAAATTTGCAAGTGATTTCCTCGCCGTCATACAAAAGCAATTTTCCGGCAATGTTCATAATGAACCGGAATACGCTGGGATTCCCATTCGGAGGATCGGACATGTCCTGGAGAAGCTTCTGGTAATGATTGCGGCGCTCATCTTCGGAGTAGTTGGGGAAGATGCTTTGGGCATATTGCATATATAGGTCTTCGTTGACGGTCCGGTAATCATGGCGGTTTCCGCGGGAGCGGCTTCCGGCAGAGATCCGGTGGTAGGGAATTTTTAAAAATAAAGTCTCCAGATTTCCTTTCTCAATGTCCATTCAGATACCTCACAATCTCTGTCTGCACATTCAAAAGGCGCTTGTATTCTTCGTGCATTTCCTGGGTGATGTTTGCATTCTGGTCTTTTAAGTACATTCTCTCTACGCTGGCATACAGACTGCACAGTCCGTTCACATCCAGTCCTGCAGGCTGTTCCCGCCGCCTGGAAAGATAACACTGTACTTTCGAGGCCAGAAGGTCCAGGTTGCTTTTGGCATTATTGGCAGACCAGTTTCGCAGAAAGGTGGATGCGTTTGCTCCTTCAGTAACCGGAAAATCCGGGATTATGGTCAGTTTCGCCTGGAATGTGATGACTGCTTCTTCGACTTTTTTGTTTTCTTCCTGTTCCTTTCTATACTGGATGTTTTGGACGCTAAGATCAAAAAGTTCGGCATATAAGGCGCTGACATCAATAGTAATTTCCTGCTTGCCAAAGGAAAAGAGCTCTAGCCTTTCCGGTGAACAGGCGACGCCGTATTGCTTCTTTTTCATATAAGCAGAAATGTTTCTGAAGAATGTGTCCACCAGTTTCCGGCTTCGCTCTGTTTCATCTTTTGTACCTTTCCGATACTCCCGATGCTGTATACAGTAATCTTTGATTTTTAATGTCAGGTCTAGGTTGGAAAGGATGCTTCTGGCACAGGCAATGCTTTCTGAATTACTCTCCTCAATTGCCCGGATGACCGCTTGGAATTCCTCATAGGTAATACCAAGCATACCTATATTGATCTTATGATACAGGGCGTCCAGATTGCACAGGCCAGTCAGATAGTTTTCCAGGCTGATTTGTATATAATAGATAATGTTGCTGTTGTCATAGATCATGGACCCTTCGGAAGAGTAGATGGTCTGACCATTATTATTGGAATAAAAAATGTTGGACAGCAGCCCCAGCAGAATCCAGGCTTTTATATAATCATTTCTTTTTGGGTGATCGGCAATACTGGATGCTTTCAGTGGATTTCCGTTTTCCGGAAGGAGAAAACGGGGAGCAGTACTGTTCATAGCATCCAGAACCTTGTTCATACTCTGAGCAGTTTCTATGACAAAACGCGACCGGTCGGTTCCGGAATTTTGGTGTATGGGCAGGGTAAAATTAAAGTCCGGCCCCCAGATATATCCATTGATAAACTGAGCAAGCTTCTGCTCTTGTGAGCTTCTGAAAAGACGGTGTATACGGATCGTGTACAGCGTACGCATCTGATAGATGTAATCTTCTCTGCGTCTGTCCGCTATATTTTTGGAGAGAAAATCGAATAAATGCATGACTCGATAAAAACTGTCTGACCGGTCTGATATGATTGGCTCAAAAGCAGGATTGGGCAGAACATTGCTTTCCTGCGCAATCTGACGGAGAATCTTCAGCATGGTTACATGCATATGGAAGGAGTCCATTTGGCCGATCTCCTGAAGGGTCAGCCCATCATATAATTTCAGGTGGTCAGCCGCCCATTCTTTCTGAAAATACCATTCAAATGCTTCGATATTTTCCAGATAAATTTCATCGTTTCCAGCCGGATCTTTCAGACCAGCGATCATGGAGAGCCAGCTGATCATATCCCGCAGGTTGTCTGGCAGTAGGTAACTGGTTCCGTCTCCTTCCGGCAGGAAAGACATGCCTGTCCGGAGGAAGATCAGTTTCAGCATGGCGGAAGTGAAGGTGTCCGGGGTGCCAGGTGCAGATTCCTGAGAATCGGAATCAAAGGCGTTTGGACTGCCGGACGAGGTTCTTTGGGAAGCAGAATCAGAGGTGCCCAGGTTGCCGGATGCGGCAGAATCCCATAGAATACCGCCGTCCGAACTGTTCATGTACAGGATATGTACGTCGTCAAAGCTCTGCACTTTCGGCAGATAGATACGCCGCTGCTTCGGGATCAGTTTTGCCATATATCGCTCTGCCATGGTCTGTATTTCCTGGTTAAGCTGTTGGTACACTTCATCATCCCGGTTTTCATAGAGCTTCCGGAAATCTCGTAGGTTTTTCTCACGGATGCACAGTTCCAGCTGCTCGATGCGGACACTGATGACGACAGTGACCTGGGGAATGATCAGGTATTTACGGATTTGTTCCGCCATCTTGTAGGCATTGGCGCTGCACAGGTCCAAGTCGTCGATGGCGATGATCAGTTGCTGGTTCTTCTCATTTTTATTCCTGAAATCCAGGTAGTCTCTGATCAGCTCCGCCATTGCCTTTTTTAAATTGGTGCTTTCTCCAAGCTTGGTCAGTTTGCTGATATTTCCTTCGTAATCAAACTCATCATCCAGCATCTGCTTTTGATTATTGACCAGGGAAATGTAGCGGTAAACGGTCTGAAAGCGGTCTAGCAGACGTTCCCTGGTCCTTTCGTCGGTATACTGGACGCCATAGTCGCAGCGTCTGTCAAAATCCTGAAAAATTCTGGCAAGTACGAGGTCTAGTACATTATGGACGTCATCGAACTGAGAAGGATCGATCAGGAGCGGTTCGGAGAAGAAGGTATTCTCCAGATGGCGGCAGGAAGAGAACACCGGATTTTTCCTCTCCCTGTTGGAATATACAGCGTTAACGAACGTCATCATGGCGCTGCTCTTTCCCTCTCCCCGTTCCCCGCAAAAGGCGATGACATTGTTCTCAAAATCTTGGTGTTTCCAGGACCAGGAGTCGGGGCAATCCTTGAGCCGAGCCGATGCGCCGACAATGTCATCCAGCATGGCCGCTGCCCGCTCATACTGTTTGAAAAATATATCATCCTCTTTGATTTCTTCATTTACGTTGATCCTGAATTCTGCACCTTTCACAATCCTGACCACTGACATATGGGGGTCCTCCTTTATCTATTGTAAAAATATTCTTTTTGAAATAATCCTATCATACCTTTCTCCATATTTCTATCTTTTGCAACACGAAATTCCCGGCTGTATTTTGAAACTGCAAAATATGTAGTTTGGAAGACGAAATATGCAGGATTCTTTTAAGTTCCGGGAGTGTTTCGTAAAGGTATTCAGCGTCTTGGAGCCCACACGGTTCACATGCCAGTAGGTATAGACGAAGTCCACCCAGTTCTGGCTGTCGTTGTTGCGGGCAGGACTGTCAAAGAAGTTGTTTGCGCCTGGGTAGGTCTGATCTAGCAGGGCATTTCCTGATTTATGTGGGGGATGTCTGTGTCATGAGCCTAATTCTGTATTTGTGTAGTGCGGATATCCGGGCGCAGAAGAAGGCGCCGATGCGGAACCAGAGGAGCTGAGGGAGCTGCTTGAGCTGGATGACGAAGACGTACCTTTTGCCGGCGGCGGCCAGGAAGGAGCCGGCCGGCAGCCGGACTGCCAGAAGTGAATTATATCCTGCAGCGGGGAGGCGTCTATTACTGGACGGATGAGATTCCGGTGGTGGAGGAATTTGAACAACTGTGTCAGAGGGCGGATGCGGAGGAGGATCCGGATCAGCGTCTGGGATGGTACCAGGGGTTATTCTGCTCCTGTGTGAAGAAAAGCGTCACGTTCCTGAGAGGAAGACAGAATTATCTGCAGATGGAGGAGCTTGGACTTTATGCGGCGAAGATCAATCCGCTGTCCGACTGGGAGACGGTCACTATGGAAGCACTGGTGTTCCTTGGGTGGTATGAGGACGCCAAGAGATGTGAGGGGTGGCTCTTTTTTTGCATGTGCTTTTGTCCGGCGGAATAAGATATAGAAAAGCGTTGGATGAAGGAGCAGTCTTGGAGACCCGGAAAAAGAACGAAGGGAAAAGAACAGTTATCTATTTGGTCAAAAGAGAATTTAAAGGTACGGTTACCGTAGAGCATGCAGTGAAAGCGTTGATCCATGCTCACCGGAATGACTGAGTTGAAACAGAAGGTTTATATCATATAAATTCTGGTTTTGGAAAGGGGAGCATCATGCGGGAGAGAGCAGCGCTGTACCTTCGCCTGTCTAAGGAGGACACAGAGAAAGAAGAGTCGAACAGCATTGATTCGCAGAGAAGACTTCTTCAGGAGTACCTGAGCAAAATGCCGGAACTGGAGCTGTATAATGAATATGTGGATGACGGCCATTCCGGGACAAATTATAATCGTCCGGCTTTTCAGCGAATGCTGGCCGATGCAAAGGCTAAGAAGATTACCTGTATTCTTGTCAAGGATCTGAGCCGGTTCGGGAGAAATTATCTGGAGACCGGCCGCTATATCCAGCAGGTATTCCCTGGTCTGGGAGTCCGGTTTATCGCCGTCAACGATCAGGTGGACACAGGCGACGAACGGCAGCAGGGGTTTGATATGATGCTGCCCATCCGCAATATTTTTAACGAGGGATATTCTCAGGATATCTCCCGGAAAGTGCAGTCCTCTTTTAAAGTGCTACAGAAGGCCGGGGCTTTTTGCGGCGCGCATACCAGTTATGGGTACCGCAAACATCCTGCGGACCGTCATAAACTGGTAATTGATCCATACGCGGCGGCTGTTGTCAGGGATATTTATGACTGGTACCTGTCCGGCGCTGGTCAGAGAACGATTGCGGCCAGACTGAATGAGAGGGGGGTCTTGTGTCCATCAGCCTATAAACAGCAAAATGGAGAGAATTACCGCAACAGCAGGAGAATGGATGCCGCGTCGTACTGGACGTATGCGACCATTCACCGTATTTTGCAGAACGGGATGTATAAAGGCTGTATGGTGCAGAATAAAACTGTGCGCAGAATGCGGGGAAAGGCAAGGCAGCGTCCAAAGGAAGAATGGATCGTCGTTCCCGGAACCCATGAGGCAATTATTGAGCCAGGGACCTGGGATCGTGTGCAGGAACTACTCCGGCAGAGGACGCGGGCCATTGATTTTGAGAAAAATGTCAGTATATTTGCAGGATTTCTAAAATGCGCGGACTGCGGGAGAGCCATGGTAAAACGCCGGTATCCGGACAAAGACGGGAAGAAAAAGGTGTCCTATACCTGCGGTGCATACAGCCGTTCCGGGACAGAGGTATGCAGCAGCCATTTGATCCGGCATGAGATTTTAGAACGGATAGTTCTGGATGATCTGAATACGGTACTCCACAGTGTGAAAGACCTGAAACACATGACGGAACATCTGCGGAAAGAACCGCCGGATTATGAGAATCAGCAGGAAAAGGAGACTCGGGTGATCCAGGAGCGTCTGCAAAAGCTGGGACGTCTGAAAAAAGAAGGATATTCAGATTATAAGGAAGAATTACTGTCAAAGAAAGAATATCTGGAACTGCGGGCGGATTATCTGCGGCAGGAGAACTTTCTGAAAGAAAAGCTGGAAAAACTGGTTCACAAGGAAGCGGAAAAATCGGTAGAAATGCTGCATTCGTCCTGGATCCGGAACCTTTTGACTTTCCGGAAACTGGAAGTCCTGGACCGGAATGCGGTGGTGGAGTTCGTGGAAAAAATAGAAATCGGTGAGAAAAACGAGGCGGATCAACAGGGGATCACGGTGCATTACCGGTTTTCTGATGAATTACAGGATCTGTTTCAGAGGGTATATATGGATGGAATATGATTGTGTTTATTCGTTTACACGTTCGCGCAATCACACATTCCCCCAGGCGGCATCAAAACTGATGGCTACTTTGGGGGAATCGGTCTGTACGCAGTAAATGGGAAGTTTTTTGCTTGCAACCCGGGCGGAAGCGGGGGCGCTTTTCTTCTGAAAAGCGCCGAAGCCCGCCACGGCCAGGAGCAGACACAGGACAAGTGTGCCGATTTTACCTATGGGGTCTTTGTACATGGAAACTCCAAAAAGTTTTCTTTTTTCTATGTTATGAGTGACGGGGGAGGAACATGCGCTATGCGCTGATTTGCTCCAGAATATTCAGGAATTGTCTGTATTCCTGAAAATAACGGGAATTCTCCACGTCTACATCCGTCGTTTTTTTCGCATACTCATATAAATTTCCATAAGAAGCCAGACCGCCGACGCCGAGCATGGTTCCAAGGCCGCCAAAAGCTTCGGCTGCCTGGCCGCACCGGGTCAGTACGCCCTGAGGCTTTGTGGGGTCGATCTTGCTGGTATCCAGCGGAACCGCTCCGCAGTAAATATCCCGGGCTGTGCTGGTGGACAGAATACCGGCTTCCACCAGTTCTCCGAACAGGGCAACCGTGTCCTTTTTTGACAGGTTTGAGGAATGGTATTTTTGCTTCAAAGCCTCGATTTCTTCTTCGGAAAGTGTATCTCTCCTGGAGCCCTCTACCCATGTTTCTGCCTGCTGCTGGAAATAACTGGGCTGGCAGGGTACTTCTGCCCGTGTAACGGCGTATATCGGAAATCCGTTAATCATTCGAATTGTCATAAAAACTCCTTCTTTCCTACATATTAAGTCATGATTCTTCTGTCGGTCGGAATCATTCATGCTTCCTTATTCTTAAGTCCAAGCATGGGTTTTGGCTGTCTGCTGCTGCATGGCAGCATATTCTTTGAAATACTGTACAAAATCCATTTTTGAATTTGCGCCGGCACTTTTGGATGCCCATAAAGCAATCGGATTTTCAGCATTTTTACCGCTGGACCTTAACAAGTGAGCGTTCAGTGCGATCATTTCTGCCGGAGTTGCATGACCGGGATCAATATTGTTCAGATGAACGATACTGCGGTACTTTTTCCCATCCCGGCCGGTTCCCCATATGACAGCAACCGGATCTTTTGCGGTTGAGCTTTCGTGATACCTGGCATTTACCGTACCGCCCGCTCCGCCTGCAGAAGCCAGCATATCCTTGTTCCACTGCAGTTTTCCTTTTTTTCCGTCGGATGTCTCAAAGCGCATAGTAACGCCTTTTCCCTGCACAGAATATCCCGCTCCAGGCGTGTATGATGCAGAAGAGTTTTTTCCGGGTATTCCGGTATTGACATGTTCAAGCATTTTCTGCCTCCTTTCTTTTGAATGTTGTCTGCCGTATGGCTGTTTTCCTCCTTTCTATTGATTTTCAGATTTTATTTTCCTCCTTTTATTTTATTTTGTCAATACAACAATCTGTATAGGCTGAAAATAAGGCAACCCGTGCATGGTTGCCGGATCTGTAAAAATGTGTTAAGATGGGCAACATGCGGTATGCTGTCTGTCTATGGGACAGAGAAAGGAAGTTATGAAATACGTTCGACAGTTTTTATGGATACTTTTGTTTTCTTTTGCAGGGGAATTGCTGAAATACTGGATCCCTCTGCCGGTTCCGGCTTCGATCTACGGGCTGCTTTTGCTGCTCCTGGCACTTTTGACGGGGATTGTTCATTTGGAGATGGTGAAGGAGACTGCAAGATTTTTGATTGAGATCATGCCATTGATGTTTATTCCGGCGGCCGTAGAGCTTTTGGAGTCCTGGGGGGCGCTGAAAGGGATTCTGATCCAGATCAGTATCACTACGCTGGTGTCTACGGTGCTGGTCATGGGGGTGAGCGGACGGGTCACTCAGCACCTGCTTTGGAGACGGAGAAGGAGCGCATCATGAGAGCATTTTTCTTTGATTCCGTTTTTTTTGGAGTACTGATCAGTATTGTGACTTATGAACTGGGCGCTTTTGCGAAGCGCAGATGGAAGCTTGCCATCTTCAATCCGCTGCTTTTGTCTGTGCTGGCAGTGATGGGGGTTCTGACCCTCCTGGATCTGGACTATGATCTTTATTATGAAGGGGCAAAATACATCAGTTATCTTCTGACGCCGGCGACGGTATGTCTGGCAGTGCCCCTGTATGAGAAGATTGAGCTCCTGAAAAGTCATGCAGGCGCCATCTTCGGGGGAATTCTGGCGGGTGTGCTCACCAGTCTTGTGAGTGTCCTTGCCTTTGCGCTCCTTTTTGGTTTTACCCATGAACAGTATGTGACACTGCTGCCGAAATCGATTACCACAGCCATCGGCATGGGTATCTCCGAGGAGCTGGGAGGACTGGTGACGATCACGGTGGCGGTCATCATAATCACCGGAGTGCTGGGCAATATTATGGCAGAACTGGTTCTGAGACTTTTTCATATTGAAGATCCCATTGCAAGAGGAATTGCCATCGGATCTGCAAGCCATGCCATCGGTACGGTCAAAGCCATGGAGCTGGGAGAGGTGGAAGGTGCCATGAGCAGTCTGTCCATTGCGGTGGCAGGACTTTTGACGGTGGTTGGAGCTTCTGTGTTCGCTGCTTTTTTGTGATTGGAAATGGAAATGAAGCCTTGAGTTTCCGCAAACTGTAATTGAAAAATGAATACGTCTGCCCAAAGTGTCAATCTGGTGACTTTTTGAAAC
>ERZ808046.331-NODE-331-length-50481-cov-7.415979_pt1 | contig 50481 bp, 40 predicted proteins | sample MGYA00380196_ERZ808046 | MGnify/ENA primary metagenome ERZ808046 (study PRJEB31490, sample SAMN06133421) | mouse gut metagenome | isolation source: Z6_2 | host: mice | place: China: Chengdu | collected 2015-05 ... | reverse complement strand
GGCGGACGGAAAAGCCCTTCCGGCAGACGCTGTGATTATTGCCACAGGCGGGAGGTCTTATGAAAGCACCGGCTCAGACGGGGACGGCTACCGGTTTGCGGAAAAGGCAGGGCATACGGTCAGGGAAGTGAAGCCGGCTCTGGCGCCTTTTACCGTAAAGGAGGAGTGGTGTAAGTCCCTGCAGGGATTGTCCCTTAAGAATGTATCGGCGGCCCTTATCTGTAAAAAGAAAAAGCTTTACGAGGGCTTCGGGGAAATGCTTTTCACCCATTTCGGCGTCAGCGGCCCTTTAATTTTAAGCGCAAGCAGCTATTACGCAAAGAAAATAAATAATATGCCGGCGCAGCTTCATATTGATTTAAAGCCGGCCTTATCCAGGGAGCAGCTGGACAAAAGAATTTTGCGGGATTTTGACGAAAACAAAAACCGCCGGTTCAAAAACTCTTTAAACGGACTGTTGCCCGCAAAGATGATTCCTGTTATGATTCAGATATCGGGAATCCCTCCCGAGAAGCCGGTAAATGAAATTACGAAAGAAGAAAGAACACGGCTGCTTGGCTGTCTGAAAGACCTTGTCCTTACAGTCACAGGGACGAGAGGATTTTCCGAGGCAATCGTCACTCAGGGCGGCGTCCATGTAAAGGAAATCAACCCCTCCACCATGGAATCAAAGCTGGTCTGCGGATTGTACTTTGCCGGAGAGGTTCTTGATACCGACGCCATGACAGGAGGCTTTAACCTCCAGATTGCCTGGTCCACCGGCTATCTGGCGGGAATTAGCGCGGCAGGGTGACTTTGGTCAGTCGAAGGTGTTTCCTGCGCGGCAGCAAATACAATGGGTGCAGGCTTCGCCCGACATCCTTATGCTGAACAAACGCTGTCTCGCAAAGCGTGACAGCTTATTATAATAGAAGGAGAGAAATCATGAGCTATCAAATTGCAATAGACGGTCCGGCAGGAGCCGGCAAGAGCACCATCGCCAGAAAGCTGGCAAAGCAGAAAGGTTTTATTTATGTAGATACCGGAGCAATGTACCGGGCAATGGCATACTATTTTCTGAAAAAAGAGGTGAGCCCGGATGACATATCTTCCATAGAAAAAAGATGTATGGAGGCGGACATTACTATCGGTTATGAAAACGGCGAGCAGGTAGTTTACTTAAACGGGGAAAACGTAAACGGCGTTATCCGCACAGAGGAGGTTGGGAATATGACTTCCTCATGGGTGAGCAAAAATCCCGGCGTAAGGGAGCGGCTTACGTCTCTCCAGAAAGAGCTGGCAAGAACCCACAATGTGGTAATGGACGGGCGCGACATTGGCACGTGCGTGCTTCCCCATGCCGATGTGAAGGTGTATCTGACCGCCAGCGCGGCAGTAAGGGCAAAAAGGCGTTTTGACGAGCTGACGGCAAAAGGCGTTGCCTGCGATATCCGGCAGATTGAGGAGGATATTATTTTAAGGGACAGGCAGGATATGAACAGGGAAATCGCTCCCCTTAAACAGGCAGAGGACGCCGTGCTTGTGGATTCCTCGGACATGACAATCGACGAGGTGGTTACGGCAATATCGGATTTATGCAGGCAGGAGAGCCGTAAAGAAAAAGAAGCGTAAGAACGACAGGGGAAGAAACAGAGGCAGAGGCAGAGGCGGAAGCGGAGCCTTTGGAATTCCCGGAGGATGGAGATGGAAGTAAAACTTGCAAAAAGCGCCGGCTTTTGTTTCGGAGTAAAACGTGCGGTTGAACAGGTGTACGAGCAGATTGAAACCGGCGGAAAGATATATACTTACGGGCCAATTATACATAATGAAGAAGTGGTAAGAGATTTGGAGGAGCGGGGCGTAAAGGTGATTCATGACGAGGACGAGCTCGCCGGTATCAAAGAGGGGACGGTGGTAATCCGTTCTCACGGCGTGCCCGGACGGGTATGCGCCCTGATCGCGGAGAGGGGGCTTACCTGTGTGGATGCCACCTGTCCCTTCGTCAAGAGGATCCATAATATCGTGGAAAAAGAGAGCTCCGCGGGCAGACAGGTCGTTATCATCGGCAACGCAGGACACCCGGAAGTAGAGGGGATCATGGGCTGGTCGAAGACGCCGGCCGTGGTCATAGAGTCGCCCGGGGAGGCGCAGAAATTCAGCTGTGAGCAGGGTCGGGAGATCTGCGTGGTTTCTCAAACGACATTTAACTACAATAAATTTCAAGATATGGTTGAAATTCTCGAAAAAAAAGGTTACAATGGTAGTGTTGTGAATACTATATGTAACGCTACGGAAGTGCGACAGACCGAGGCCAGGGAGATCGCGGCACGGGTCGATGTTATGATAGTAATAGGTGGTAAACATAGTTCTAATACACGGAAGCTATATGAGATCTGTATGCAGGAGTGCGGGAATACGTATTTTATACAGACACTCGAAGATCTGCATCCGGATCTACCTAAATCTGTCCGACTTGTGGGTATTACAGCAGGGGCATCCACCCCAAACAATATTATCGAGGAGGTTCAAAATTATGTCAGAGTTAACTTTTGAACAAATGTTAGAAGAGTCTTTCAAGACAATACACACAGGAGAGGTTGTTGAAGGTACCGTTATTGACGTTAAGCCGGAAGAGATCATTCTCAACATCGGATACAAATCAGATGGCGTTCTTACCCGGAATGAATACACGAATGAACCTAATGTAGATTTGACAACCATCGCCAAGCCCGGCGATACCATGGAAGTAAAGGTATTGAAAGTAAACGACGGTGAAGGACAAGTCCTTCTGACCTATAAGCGTCTTGCGGCGGACAGAGGCAATAAGAGAATAGAAGAAGCATATAATAACAGAGAAGTACTGAAAGCCAAAGTGGTACAGGTGCTTGACGGCGGCTTAAGCGTAGTGGTGGAGGAAGTGAGGATCTTCATTCCCGCAAGTCTTGTATCCGATACGTATGAGAAGGATCTGAACAAGTACGCCGGTCAGGAGATCGAGTTCGTGATCAGCGAGTACAATCCCAAGAGAAGAAGATACATCGGCGACCGGAAGCAGCTGATCCTGGCCGAGAAGGCAGAGCTGCAGAAGAAGCTGTTCGAGACGATCAAACCGGGAGATGTTGTGGAAGGTGTTGTCAAGAACGTGACCGATTTCGGCGCATTCATCGATCTGGGCGGCTGCGACGGTCTGCTTCACATCTCCGAGATGTCATGGGGCAGAGTGGAGAATCCGAAGAAGGTATTCAAAATCGGCGATGTCATGAAGGTACTGATCAAGGATATCTCCGGTACGAAGATCGCACTCAGCCTGAAATTTGAAGATGCGAATCCCTGGAAGGGAGCCGCTGACAAGTATGCGGTCGGTAACGTTGTGACCGGCAGAGTTGCACGCATGACGGATTTTGGCGCGTTTATCGAGCTGGAGCCGGGTATTGATGCGCTTCTGCATGTATCCCAGATCTCCAGGGAGCACATCGAGAAGCCTTCCGATGTACTTAAGACAGGTGAAGAAGTGACGGCCAGAGTGGTTGACTTCAACGAGACCGACAGGAAGATCAGCTTAAGCGTTAAGGCTATGCTCACGGCTGCACCGGTGGTGGACAGAGAAGAGGATGCTGACGTTGTCTCAGTAGATATCGACGCGGTGATCTCAAGTGAGAGCGCTGAGGAAGACACCGAAGCATAACATCATTTTATCAGAATATGAACAGAATATGAACAGAATATAATGACAGGGCGGTACAAGGCGATGACATATGATTACGAATATTTTAAGAAAGCGATTTATGATTTAACGAAAATTGATCTGAATGCTTATAAAGAGAAGCAGATGAAGCGTCGTATTGATACATTGATTGCAAAGAATAAAATCGTAGGCTATGAGAAATATGTAGCAGCTTTGAAGTCAGATAAGAACATGTTCGAAGAATTCGTGAATTACCTGACGATCAATGTGTCTGAATTCTATCGTAATGTGGATCAGTGGAGGCTGCTTGATCAGGAGATCATTCCGGATCTGATCAAGAGGTATGGCAATCGGCTTAAAATCTGGAGCGCTGCGTGTTCCACGGGTGACGAGCCTTATTCACTCGTGATGGCGCTCTCGAAGCACCTGCCGATGAACCAGATCAAGATCTATGCGACGGATCTGGATAAGCAGGTGATCGCCAAGGCGAAAGCAGGGTTATATACGGAGAAGAGTATCGCAGGCGTTCCGGCTGATCTGAAGAAGAAGTTTTTCACGAAGATCGGACCGTCTTACCAGATTTCCGAGGAAGTCAAGGAAAGGGTGGAGTTTAAGGAACATAATCTGCTGAAAGATACATATCCGACAGATTATCATCTGATCGTGTGCCGTAACGTATTGATCTACTTTACGGAGGAAGCGAAGGACGAGGTATTCCGCAAGTTCCAGAAGAGCTTAAAGCCGGGCGGTTACCTGTTTATCGGCAGCACGGAGCAGATCATCAATCACAGAGAAGTAGGCTTTGAGCGGAAGAATTCTTTCTTCTATCAGAGGCCGCTATAGGACGACAGGTATCAACGTAAATAAAATCCTCACAGATTTCTCATGGCGGGAAACTGTGAGGATTTATTTTGTCATTTCTGCAATATTCCGGCACGCCGATCAGTATGTCTTGGCCATCTTGCCCAGCAGATACTGTGCATAGCGGGAGAAAAAGGCGCGGTCAGTCTTCATCTCATCGGTCAGTTCGAAGAAAAAGTCCCGGCTCTTATAGTCACGCTTGAAGAAAGGCTCTGTGAAGAAATCCCACTGCGGCAGATAGACGGCATATTTGCGCGTATAGCAGTTGGCGGCAGCGGCCTGTACACGGTGGTCTTTATCCACGAAGGCGGCCACGGATTTGTGCAGCGCCACGTCCTCCGCCGGCAGGTAATAGTAATCTTTATAGTTCGAATAGAAGTACTTCATCTCCTCCTCATAGACCGGCACTTTCAGAATCCCTTCCGTGGCTTCACCGCTGAAATAACAGCCGTTGGAGAGGGTGGAGATCGTAAATGGCAGAGGGGACGGAAGCTCCAGCTTCATCAGGATCTCTTTGCGGTCGTGGCCGTGATAGTCAACAAAGCTGTTGGACTGTACCTTCCGGGCTTTGATCGGGCAGTTGAACAGGTCGTAGAAGGCCAGGAGCGGGAGGATCTGCAGCATGCCCTTCATATCGTCCATGTTGTGCAGCAGCAGAAGGCGGCAGGCTTCTTCATCGGGCTTCTTCACATAGTCGTGATAGATGCCGATCAGTTCTCCGCCGTTATAGACGTCCTCGCGCACGATGCCCATAAGCTCCTCTAACGTCTTCTGCTTGCAGTTGGGCGTATGCAGGAAGAACTTGTAGGGAGTGACCCTTTTGTACAGGTCGATTCCCGTAAAGCTGTCGAAATTGTAGGATAATTGATGCTGGCCGCATTTCTGCAGCAGATAGGGCAGGTCAAAGTTATTGCCGTTAAAATGGATCAGGTGGGTATACTGCGCTGCGAAGGAGAAGAACTCGTGAAGCAGTGCCGGTTCGTCTTCCGGGCGGTCGGCGAACCACTGCCTGATACGCCAGTGGCCGGCCTGGTAAAAGGCAACCCCGATCAGATAGAGAACGGAATTTTTGGCGGTGAAGCCGGTTGTCTCGATGTCTACGAACAGGATCTTGTCCGTGGGCGCGATCCTGTCCAAGGGGTATCCGATCGTGAAATTCTTATAAGCTTGATTATTTGTCCGCATATTGTTCACCTCAAATAAATAACTTAGCTATATACTAACATATTTTTTGAAATTACAGTAGTTTTTTTCGTCGAAAAATAGTATATTGATAGAGTGGGCTGCTATAAACAGGATTTGTTTATAGGATCCTTTGACTTTATAATGTGAGAAAGAGGGGCAGAGAATGGCGAAATTAACATTTAAGGGCGGTATTCATCCTTATGACGGTAAAGAACTGTCCAAGGATAAGCCTATCAAAGCGGTGCTGCCGAAAGGAGATCTTGTCTATCCGCTGTCGCAGCACATCGGTGCACCGGCCAAACCGATCGTTGCAAAGGGAGATCATGTGCTGACCGGCCAGAAGATCGCGGAGGCGGGCGGTTTCGTGTCGGCGCCGGTGTATGCTACCATTTCCGGAACCGTCAAGGCGATCGAACCAAGACGCGTAGTCACCGGTGACAATGTGATGAGCATTGTAGTGGAGAATGACGGACTCTATGACGAGGTAGAGTATCCGGCGGTAAAACCTCTCGAAGATATGACGAGAGAGGAGATCATTGCATGTATCAAAGAAGCGGGCATTGTCGGCATGGGCGGCGCCGGATTCCCGACTTTTATCAAGTTGTCGCCGAAAGAACCGGAGAAAATAGACTATGTGATCGCCAACTGTGCGGAGTGTGAGCCTTATCTCACTTCTGATTACCGGCGTATGCTGGAAGAGCCGCAGAAACTGGTTGACGGTCTGAAAGTTTATCTGAAGCTGTTCGAGAATGCGAGAGGCATACTGGCAGTGGAGGACAACAAGCCGGATTGTATAGAGCTGCTCAGGAAGCTGACGAAGGATGAGACGCGTATCAGCGTGAAGGCGCTTAAGACGAAGTATCCGCAGGGCGCGGAGCGTCAGATCATCTATGCGGCCACCGGCAGATCGATCAATTCTTCCATGCTGCCGGCGGACGCAGGCTGTGTGGTCAACAACGTGGACACCATCGTGGCGGTCTACCATGCGGTCTATGAAGGCAGGCCGCTGATGAACCGTATCGTGACGGTGACGGGTGATGCGGTGGCTGACCCGCGCAATTTTATTGTGCGGATCGGTACGAATTATCATGAGCTGGTGGAGGAAGCGGGCGGCTTTAAAGAGGAGCCGGTGAAGATCATCTCCGGCGGGCCGATGATGGGCTTCGGCATCTTTGACCTGAATGTACCGACTACCAAGACGGCTTCGGCGCTTCTGTGCCTGACGCAGGACGATGTGTCCCGGATGGAGCCGAGTGCCTGTATCAACTGCGGCCGTTGCGTGGAGGCCTGTCCGAGCCGGCTGGTGCCCAGTATGCTGGCAGATTTTGCCGAGCACTATGAGGAAGAGGAATTCCTTTCCCATGACGGTATGGAGTGCTGCGAATGCGGCTGCTGCAGCTTTGTCTGCCCGGCCAGGCGGTCTTTGACCCAGTCGATCAAGTCCATGCGTAAGATGCAGCTTGCGAAGAAGAAAAAATAGGAAGGAGTATAGACGTAAGATATGAGTGATTTAATGAAAGTATCATCCAATCCGCATGTCAGATCCAGGACCGATACGGGCAGTATTATGCTGACAGTGGTGATCGCACTTCTTCCTGCGGCGGGATTCGGCATTTACAATTTCGGACTGGATGCACTGATCTTGATTCTGGTCACTGTGGCGTCCACGGTGCTGACAGAACTGCTTTTTGAAAAGATATGTAAGAGAAAAATAACGATAGGAGATTACTCGGCGGTGGTGACGGGACTGCTGCTGGCACTGAACCTTCCGGCGTCCGCGCCCTGGTGGATCGGCGTGGTGGGCGGTGTGTTCGCCATTCTGGTGGTGAAGATGCTGTTCGGCGGTCTGGGGCAGAATTTCATGAACCCGGCGCTGGGCGGCAGATGCTTCCTGTTGATTTCTTTTACTTCGATTATGACCAATTTTGACTGTGACGCCTATGCCGGCGCAACGCCTCTGGCGAATCTCAAAGCCGGGGAGAGTGTCAATATTCTGGATATGGTGATCGGCAGGACGTCCGGGACGATCGGCGAGACTTCCATGATCGCTATTGTGGCCGGCGCCTGCATTTTGATCCTGATGGGGATCATCGACCTGCGGATTCCGGGCTGCTACATAGTAAGTTTTGTGGCCTTTATCAGTATTTTCGGCGGGCACGGACTGGATGCGGCCTATATCTCGGCACATCTGGCCGGCGGCGGCCTGATGCTGGGCGCTTTCTTTATGGCGACGGATTATGTGACCAGACCGATCACGAAGAACGGACAGTATCTGTTCGGTATCCTGCTGGGCATCCTGACGGGTATTTTCCGTATCTTCGGGCCTTCCTCAGAAGGCGTGTCCTATGCGATCATCATCGGCAATCTGCTTGTGCCGTTGATCGAGAAGATTACTCTTCCGACAGCATTTGGTAAAGGAGGGGCAAAAGCATGAAAGAAATGATCAAAAATACCGGCATTATGCTTGCGATCACGCTGATAGCCGGGCTTGTGCTTGGTTTTATCTATCAGATCACGAAGGAACCCATTGCGGAGCAGAATGCCAGGAAGAAGCAGGAAGCATGTCAGGAAGTCTTTCAGGATGCCGCTTCCTTCGAGCCGGTGGAAGTCAGGGAGCCGGATGCGGCAGCGTGGACGGCGGAAGGGTATGGCGATGAGCGTGTCGATGAAGTGATGAGCGCGCTGGATGATTCCGGCAGCCTGCTGGGATATGTGATCACCGTGACGACCAGAGAAGGCTATGGCGGTGACATCCAGTTTGCGGTAGGCGTTCGGATGGACGGCACGGTGAACGGTATGTCCATTCTCGATATCGCGGAGACGGCCGGACTCGGTATGCGTGCGGAAGACGTGTTGAAGCCGCAGTTTGCCGGCAAACAGGTGGAGAAATTCGAATATACGAAGAGCGGCGCAACCTCGGAAGACCAGATCGACGCGATCTCCGGTGCCACGATCACCACAAATGCAGTGACCAATGGAGTCAACGCAGGGCTTTACTATTTCCAGACAGAGCTGAGAGGGGGTAGTGAGAATGAATAGTGCAAAAGAACGTCTTGTGAACGGTATCGTGAAGGAGAACCCCACCTTTGTGCTGATGCTGGGCATGTGCCCGACACTGGCGGTTACCACGTCCGCGGTCAATGGACTGGGCATGGGCCTGACGACGATGGTGGTGCTTGCGCTGAGCAATGTGTTTATCTCTCTTCTGCGCGGTATCATACCGGATAAAGTGCGTATTCCGGCGTTTATCGTCATCATAGCCTCTTTCGTGACGGTGGTGGAGCTGCTTTTGCAGGGGTATATCCCGTTTCTGTATGATGCGCTGGGACTTTATATTCCACTGATCGTTGTAAACTGTATTATTCTTGGCCGTGCAGAGGCCTATGCTTATAAGAATCCCGTGCTGCCGTCTTTGTTTGACGGAATCGGCATGGGGCTGGGCTTTTCCGTGGCGCTGACCTGTATCGGCGCGGTGCGGGAGCTTCTGGGTGCAGGGGAGATCTTCGGCATCCATGTTATGCCGGAGAGCTTTGTGCCGGTCAGTATCTTCGTTATGGCGCCGGGCGCTTTCTTCGTGCTGGCGGTTCTGACGGCGATCCAGAACAAGGTGAAGATCATCGGCGAAAAGAAAGGCCGGGATATGTCAAAGATACAGTCCGGATGTGGTCAGGACTGCCTGAACTGTGCGGACAGCGGCTGTGCAAAACGGCTCTATGATGATAAGGAAAAGCAGGCGCCGGCACAGAAGAAAGCAGAAACGACGCAGGCGCCGGCACAGAAGACTACAGACACGGCACAGACGCCGGAGCAGAAAGCAGCAGACACGGAAGAAGAGAAGGCTGCAGACAAACAGGTAAAGGAGGAGAAAGAAAATGGTTAAAGAACTGCTTGTGATCTTGATCGCATCCTCCCTGGTAAACAATGTTGTCTTAAGCCAGTTCCTTGGCTTATGTCCGTTCCTGGGAGTATCCAAGAAGACCAATACGGCTACCGGTATGGGTGTGGCGGTCATCTTCGTCATCACTCTGGCCTCGGCGGTGGCGGGAGCAATCTATCAGTATATTTTGCTGCCGCTCGATATCACGTATCTGCAGACCATTGTTTTTATCCTTGTCATAGCGGCTCTGGTGCAGTTCGTGGAGATGTTCCTGAAGAAATTCATTCCTGCTCTGTACCAGTCCCTGGGTGTGTATCTTCCGCTGATCACGACCAACTGTGCAGTGCTGGGTGTGGCGCTTACCAATGTACAGAAGAACTACGGTATTCTGACAGGGATCGTGAACGGTTTCGCGACGGCGGTCGGATTTACGATCTCCATTGTGATCCTTGCTGGTATCAGGGAGAAAATGCGGCATAACGATATACCGGAATCCTTTCAGGGCATGCCTATCGTTCTTGTTACGGCAGGGCTGATGGCAATCGCCTTCTGCGGCTTCTCCGGATTGTTGTAGGATGCGGCGCTGAGGGCTTATGATTAGGAAAGGCAGGGATAACAGGATATGAATATAACCGGAATATTGCTGGCAACGGCGGTCGTGGGGGCAGTGGGATTGTTCGTCGGATTGTTTCTGGGTGTTGCCGGTATCAAATTTAAAGTAGAAGTGAACGAAAAGGAAGAGGCCGTGCTGGGCGTTCTTCCGGGTAATAACTGCGGCGGCTGCGGCTATGCGGGCTGCTCCGGACTGGCGGCAGCCATCGCAAAAGGCCAGGCGCCGGTCAACGCCTGTCCCGTGGGCGGCGAGAAAGTCGGCACGCAGATCGCCCGGATCATGGGCGTGGAAGCCGGTGACAGTGTACGGCAGGTGGCGTTCGTGAGATGTCAGGGAGACAGGGAGCGGACGAGAATGGATTATGAATACAGCGGTATCGAAGACTGCCGTATGCTGGCCTTTGTGCCAAACGGCGGCCCGAAATCCTGTAACGACGGCTGTCTCGGATTCGGCAGCTGCGTGAAGGTCTGTCCTTTTGATGCGATCCATGTAGTAAACGGCGTGGCCGTGGTGGATAAAGAGGCATGTAAAGCCTGTGGCAAATGTATCGCAGTGTGTCCCAAGAATCTGATCACGCTGATTCCCTATGATGCAAAACATGTGGTGGCCTGCAGTTCCAGAGAGAAGGGACCGGCTACGATCAAGGCGTGTGATGTGGGCTGTATCGCCTGTCAGCTGTGTAAGCGGAACTGCCCGGCGGATGCGATAACAATCGAGGAATTCCACGCGACGATCGATCAGGAGAAGTGTACCGGATGCGGGACATGTAAGGAGAAGTGCCCGAAGAAGGTGATCGTCTGATCATGTCTTCGTCCGGCGCAAAATACAGCGCCGGCAGGCGGCGTTCAGTTCAATGATTGATAAATCGTAATGCTGGAAGTAAAATATAGAAAACGATATAACAAATTTCTGTTTCCGGCTCTTGCAGGAGCCATATACGGAAGCACCTGCAAAGCCGAAAACGAAATTTCCAATGTCGTTAACTATAAGAAAAGAAATGCGGCAGTAAGAATATGGAAGTAAGAGAAGAAATGCGGCAATAAGAATAATGGAAGTAAGAGAAGAAACGCGGCAATAAGAATAATGGAATTAAGAAAAGAAACACGGCAACACAAGGGATGGAAAGAATAGAATCCGGAATGGAGGAGAAGATGAGTACAGTGACACTCGGCAGGACCGGAATCACGACGAATAAAAACGGCTTCGGTGCGCTGCCGATCCAGAGGATCCCAGAGGAAGAAGCGGTTTATCTGCTCAGGAAGGCATATGAAAACGGGATTACTTTTTTTGATACGGCCAGATGGTATACGGACAGTGAGCACAAGACAGGGATGGCGTTTGCGGGAATGCGGGACAGGCTTTTTATCGCGACGAAGACCGGTGCGCAGGATGCGGCAGGCTTCTGGAAAGATTTAGAGACGAGTCTTACGCAGCTGCAGACAGATTATATCGATCTGTACCAGTTCCACAATCCGGCGTTCTGTCCGAAGCCGGGGGATGAGAGCGGTCTCTATGATGCGGCGCTTAAAGCGAAAGCGCAGGGGAAGATACGGCATATCGGCATCACGAACCATCGCCTTGCGGTGGCCCATGAGGCGATCGACAGCGGCCTGTATGAGACGCTGCAGTTTCCGTTCTGTTATCTGGCGACAGAGAAGGATATCGAGCTGGTGGAGAAGTGCAGGGAAGCGGATATGGGATTTATCGCCATGAAGGCGTTGTCCGGCGGCCTGATCACGAACTCGGCGGCGGCTTATGCGTTTCTTGCGCAGTACGATAATGTAGTGCCTATCTGGGGCGTGCAGCGGGAGAAAGAGCTGGATGAATTCCTGTCTTATATCAAGACGCCGCCTGTCATGACAGAGGAGCTTGCGGAGGTGATCCGCCGCGACAGGGAAGAACTGCTGGGGGATTTCTGCAGAGGGTGCGGCTATTGTATGCCCTGTCCTGTCGGGATCGAAATCAACAACTGTGCCAGAATGTCGCTGCTTTTGCGGCGTTCTCCTTCGGCCGGCCATCTGAGCCCCGAGGGACAGGAGAAGATGAAGAAGATCGAGCAGTGTCTTCACTGCGGCCAGTGTAAGAGCAAATGCCCTTACGGTCTGGATACGCCGTCTCTTCTGCAGAAGAACCTGGAGGATTATAAGAAGGTTCTGGCCGGAGAGGTTCAGGTATAAAGTGTAGATTTTATTCTGCGCCGGCGTCTGTTTCCGCGGGTGTTTCCGGCGGAAAAGTCAGAGGTGCAAGTATGAAGTTATTGGAGGTTTGTGTATGAAACTGCCGGGAGAAGATGAGTCTGTAGGAACTGGCCTCCCTGTGATCTATATGGTGATCGGTGTTTCCGCTTTTGTCCTGATCATGTTGTTTGCGATCATGAAAAGCAATGACAAGAAGAGCGGCGGCAGCGACTATCTGAAGGAAATGCAGCAGCAGAAGGAAGAGCTGGCGGCCGCAGAGGAAGAAGAAGCTGCGCCGGAGGAACCGGAGAGGAAGCTGCGGGCGGAGGATCTGGAGTTCTGGGATATGTATCCGGTAGAGGAAGAGACAGAAGGCATCACCGGGAATGAGGCGGTGTCTGTAAGCCCGCGGGAGGACACGAAAGCTGTGCCCGATTCTCTCAAGGACACGTTTGCCGAGAAGGCTCAGCGGGTAGAGCAGGAAGATAAGGAGCGGGAAGAGCAGAGCCGGAAGGAAGAACAGGAGAAGGCGAAAGAGGATCCGTCCACGGACGGACAGCACACGGCCGTCACCAACCGGGACGGGAAAGAAGAGTGGGTGCTGATCAGTCCCTACCTGACGAAGAATACCTATGATTTTACGAGGATGGAAGAGAAGGCCGGCTTGAAACGCTACATGGAGAACGGCAGGAAGATATCCTATGTGGGTGTGGATCTCTCCAAACAGAACGGAGATGTCAACTTTGCGAGCATGAAGGCAGCGGGGGTGGACTATGTGATGATCCGTTTAGGCGGCCGCGGGTACAGTACCGGACAGATCACGCTGGACGAGAACTTTAAGAAGAACATGGACGGCGCGGTGGAGGCCGGGCTGGACATAGGCGTCTATTTCTACTCGCAGGCGATCTCACAGGAGGAGGTAGTGCAGGAGGTAGAGTTTATCGTCCAGAACCTTGCGCCCTACAAGGCACAGGTCAAGTATCCGGTAGCCATGGACATGGAATTCGTCGCCAATGACGAGGCCAGGATAGACGGGCTTAGTAAGGAGGATAAGACGGAGCTCACATCCTCATTTCTGGAAGGCCTGAAAGGTGCGGGCTATGTCCCCATGATCTACGGGGACAAGGAGTGGCTGATCAAGGAGATCGATCTGACCAGGCTGCAGGGCTATGACGTATGGCTTGCTCAGGAGGAGGATCTGCCGGATTATCCTTATCAGTATACAATGTGGCAGTACGCCACGGACGGTGTCGTAAACGGCGTGACAGGAGATGCAAACCTGAATATCTGCTTTGTCGGCTATTCGCAGCGGTAGTGCCTGACACCGGAAGAAACTTTAACAGAATCATAGAGGTCGGCGTAAGCGGCGGGAGACATTCCTTCCAGATAGTTGGGGGTGTACGCCTTGTTTACGCCGGCTTTTTTCAAAAGGTCCGCCGCCTTGTTGTAGGCGATCGCGGCCTCTGTCTCAGACGCGTAGATTCCTACGGTGAGATTCCCTTTTACGTGTATTTTTGTCTGGTAATAAATGCGCCCTTCTTTCGTTACGGCGGTCACGCCGTTGTAACGGTTGATGATCTCGATATTTTCATAGCGCAGATCCTGGCTGTTGCCGTTGACAAAACGATAATCCCTGCCCTCCACGGCGTAATTCCGGATACCGTAACGGTTCAGGATATTGACCTGCATACCGTAGTCGGCCACGAAATAATGTCCGCCTCTGCGGGAGATCCTGCGGGTAGAGTAATAGAACAGGTCATCCAGATCGAAGATAAAAAAATCCGTCGGCGAAAAAAAGTAATAGAAGAACCGGGGACGGACATAGATCGGCGTTGCGAAATAGATCGAATTGTCCCGAAAATTAAGCAGGCTGACCCATTTGGCAAAGGGCAGGCCGGATGTATCGTCGTAGCTGCCAAGCGAGACAGAAGGATCCGAAAGAAGCCGTCCGGCCGTCAGATAGGCGCAGTGCGCGGCGCGGGCATTGTCGTAACTTCCCAGACTTATGTGTTTATTGCGATAAGTTAATGAGGCGCGGTAATATGTGGCGCCGTCCTTGCGTTTTGCCGTATAAACGCCGGGTAACTGTTGTTCCATGGGTCAGTCTCCTTTGCTATAATTGTACCATTTTTGAGAAAAAAAACAAATTCAGAAATATTTTTCCTGTTTCCTGTATAAAATATTAAAGATCATTGTTTCTGGGATAAGTTATATGGCCTGAAATGGGATGGAGGAAAAATGTACAAAGAATATATAGCAAGATTTATTCTGGCGGGCATGGTGCTTGTTTCCTCATGTGTTTGCGCCAGAGAACTTAAGATTAACCGGATCGCGGCCAAGCCTGCGTTCCAGATGGAATACCTGAGCGAGAGCATGACGGAAGAGAAGAAGAGCTTCATGGAAATGCTTTCGGCAGTCTCTTCGGGACAGAGAGTCGTGGACTATGAGATATTGGAACAGACGATGCAGTATCAACTGTCGGACAAGGATCTGGATGCCCTGCAGCGCATCGTGGAGGCAGAGGCGGGCGGCGAGGATCAGGACGGGAAGCTTCTGGTGGCCAACGTGGTCTTAAACCGGGTCAACAGCGAGACATTTCCCGATACGGTCTTTGAGGTGGTGATGCAGAGAGAGCAGGGTATCGCCCAGTTTTCACCGACCGTGGACGGCAGATTTCACAGTGTGAAGGTCAGCGAGGATACGAAGGCGGCGGTGGAGCGCGCCCTGTACGGTGAGGATATCTCACAGGGAGCCTTGTATTTCTGCGCCAGGGATAAGGCGGATTCGGAGAAGGTACAGTGGTTTGACCGGCATCTGACCAGGCTGTTTGCCTACGGGCACCATGAATTTTTCCAGTAGAAACGTGAAATGCCGAAAAATTATTCACTGCCTGCGGGCTGTTGCGCAAAGACCGATTGTATGTTACAATAAAGCACGGATATTAAGTCGGTTGAAAGGCATGGTCAGATAAAATGGAAGTATTATACAGCAGTACAAGAAACGGTGAGCCGAAGTTTACGGCTTCGCAGGCGATTTTGAAGGGATTGGCAGATGACGGCGGTCTGTTTGTACCGGATCATATTCCGGCGCTTTCCTGTTCGATGCGGGATCTGTCCGGGAAATCTTATCAGGAAGTCGCGTATGAGGTGATGAAGCTCTTTTTCACGGATTTTACAGAGGAGGAGTTAAAGAACTGTATTGAACGTGCCTATGATTCCAAATTTGATACGGAAGAGATCGCACCGCTTGTGGAAGCAGAAGGTACATATTATCTGGAACTGTTTCACGGTGCGACGATCGCTTTTAAAGATATGGCATTATCTATCCTGCCGCACTTGATGATCACTTCTGCGAAGAAGAATCAGGTGGAGAACGAGATCGTGATCCTGACGGCCACTTCGGGGGACACCGGGAAGGCGGCGCTGGCAGGCTTTGCCGGCGTGGAGGGGACGAAGATCATCGTCTTCTATCCCAAGAACGGCGTGAGTCCCATTCAGGAGCGGCAGATGGTGACCCAGAAGGGAGACAATACCTTCGTGGTCGGCATCAGGGGGAATTTCGACGATGCCCAGACAGGCGTCAAGGCGTTGTTCAATGACAGGGAGCTGGCACAGGAGATGGCCGCCGCCGGCCTGCAGTTTTCTTCGGCCAACTCTATCAATATCGGACGTCTTGTGCCGCAGGTTGTCTACTATGTATATGCGTATGCGAAGCTGTTTCAGGAGGAGAGGATCGCGGAGGGAGAGAAGATCAACGTGGTCGTGCCGACCGGTAATTTCGGCAATATTCTGGCGGCATTCTATGCCAGACAGATGGGCGTGCCGATCGGGAAGCTGATCTGTGCATCCAACGAGAACAAAGTGTTGTATGATTTCTTTGCTACGGGTACTTATGACCGCAATCGGGAATTTGTCCTCACCACGTCCCCGTCCATGGACATTCTGATCTCCAGCAATCTGGAGCGTCTGATCTACCGCATCGCGGGAGAGGATGCGCAGAAGAATGCGGCGCTCATGGATTCTCTCGCCCGGACAGGCGTCTACGAGATCACGGAGCAGATGAGAGAGCAGCTGGCGGATTTCTACGGCAATTATGCGGATGAGGCGGAGACGGCAGGGCGGATCAGACAGATGTATGAGAATACGGGGTATGTGCTGGATACCCACACGGCTGTGGCCAGTGCCGTCTATCAGAAGTACAGGGAATCTTCGAAGGATGAGACGGTGACGGTGATCGCCTCCACGGCGAGTCCCTTTAAATTTACAAGAAGCGTCATGAACGCCATTGATGGCAAATATGATGCGATGTCGGATTTTGAACTGGTGGACGAGCTGGCCAGGATCGGCAGGCTTGACGTGCCGAATGCCATCGCGGAGATCAGGACCGCGCCGGTGGTACATGACAACATATGTGATAAGACAGAAATGAAGGCGGTCGTAAAACACTTTCTGGGAGTCGATGCATAGATATGAAACATATTCTGTTAGTTGATGACGTATCCACCAATCTTAAATGTGAGGAACATATCCTGCATGACAGATATAAGGTGACTATGGTGAAGTCGGGAGAGGACGCGCTCCGGTATCTGGAGGAACAGACGCCGGATCTGATTCTGCTGGATATTTATCTGCGTAAAATGAACGGATATGAAGTGATGGAGCATATGCAGAAGAGTCCGCATCTGTCGAAGATCCCGGTGATCCTTTTGACTGCCGCGGAGCAGGAGGAAGAAGAGCGGAGCATCGCGTCAGGAGCGGTTGACCTGATCCGCAAGCCTTTCGATCCGCAGATGCTGCTTAACAGGATCGAGGCAGTCTGGAAAAGGGAGGCGTAAAGAGTATGGGATCTGGTGCGGGCGGGATGATAGATATTCTGTTCTTTGCAAGCGGGGTTTATCTGATCTATACAGCGGTCATGTCGAAAAAGAACGGGAATATTGCGGGCAATGTGATGCTTGCAAAAGATGTGAGCGAGAGCAGCATCAAGGATAAACGCGGGTTTATCGAATATATGTGTAAGCGGATCCTTACGGCCGGGGTGATGATCGTGATCGCCAGCGGGGTCCATCTGGTGAACGATTACTATATCGGTTCCGCGGTTCTGACCTGGATCGGGATTGGTATTATTCTGGCGGCGATCGCCATCTACACGTCGGGTTATCTGCAGGGACAGAAGCGGTTTATCAAGACGCAGGAGAAGAATAGCAGGAAGAAATAAAAGAGATGCCGTTCAGGCATCTCTTTTGTCGATCTTGATATAATCTCTGTCGGTGCAGACAGTCTTGTAGGCCGGTCTGATGATCTTGCCGTTGTTGGCCAGCTCTTCCATGCGGTGCGCGCTCCAGCCGACGATCCTGGCGATGGCGAAGATCGGTGTGTAGAGTTCGATCGGAAGATTGAGCATATCATATACGAATCCGGAATAGAAGTCCACATTGACGCTGACGCCCTTGTAGATCGGACGTTCTTTGGCAATGATCTCGGGTGCAAGGCGTTCTACCAGAGAGTAGAGTGCGAACTCGTCGTGCAGGCCCTTCTCCTCGGAAAGTTTCTCCACGAAGGACTTGAAGATGACGGCACGGGGATCCGACTTCGAGTATACTGCGTGTCCCACACCGTAGATCAGGCCCGCATGGTCGAAGGCATCCTTGTGCAGCAGCTTCAGAAGATAATCGGCAACCTGGCCTTCGTTGGTCCAGTCGGATATCATACGCTTCATCTCGGCGAACATCTGTACCACCTTGATGTTGGCACCGCCGTGTCTTGGCCCTTTGAGGGAGCCGATCGCCGCGGCGATAACGGAGTAGGTGTCCGTCAGCGAAGAGGTTACTACATGGGTGGTAAAGCTGGAGTTGTTACCGCCGCCGTGCTCCATGTGCAGGATCAGGGCGATATCCAGGATCTTCGCCTCCAGCGGCGTATAGCTGCTGTCCGGGCGCAGAATGTGCAGAATATTCTCCGCGGTGGACAATTCGGACTGGGGCTGGTGTATGTACAGGCTCTCTCCGTTATGGTAGTGACTGTATGCCTGATAGCCGTAGATCGACAGCATCGGGAAAAGGGCGATCAGCTGCAGACACTGTCTGAGCACGTTAGGCAGGGACGTGTCGTCCGCCCTGTCGTCGTAGGAGTAGAGTGTGAGGACGCTTCTGGCAAGCGTGTTCATCATGTCGTTGCTGGGCGCTTTCATGATGATATCGCGTACAAAGCTGGTGGGAAGAGAACGGTAACCGGACAGCAGTCTGGTAAACTGTGCCAGTTCGTCCCGGTCCGGCAGCTTATCGAACAAAAGCAGATAAGTCACTTCCTCAAAGCCGAAGCGGTTCTCGCCTGCAAAACCATCGACCAGATCCTTAACGTCGTAGCCGCGGTAGAAGAGACGGCCGTGTGTCGGGACCTGTACACCGTCCACGACCTTACTGGCGCGCACGTCGGAGATATTGGTCAGGCCGGCAAGGACGCCCTTACCGTTTAAGTCACGCAGACCACGCTTTACATCGTATTTCGTAAATAAATCGGTATCTATAATACCGGCTTGCTCACTCATACCTGCAAGTCGAACAATTTCGGGGGTAATTTCAGAAAAAACATTATGATCCATGATGTGTACCTCCTTTCATAAATATTATTTCACATCTATTCTATAATAGCATGAAGAAAAAGTGGGGTACAAGAAAAAACGTTAAGTTAACAAAAATTTAACATTTCTTCACAATTTCGCTATTCATTTTTAACCAAAATGGACTGTTAATGGATTTCAATATTGACTTTTAAGAGTGGTTTTGAGATAATTAGAGCGGTGTACGGGGAACCTGTACATAGTAAGAGAGCGACGGGAGATGAAATGTCTTCCGTTCTATAATACAATTTTTAAGGAGGAGAATATAATATGGCAACAAAAGCGTATTATCCCGTTTCCGAGATCGGTGCCGGCAAGGTTGGTTTTTCCAAGACCCGTTCCATTATCGAGGCAGCTTTCTACGGAAACAACGTAGTCAAGGTTAACACATTGAGAGAAGCTTATGAACTGGCAAAGAATTCCCCCGGTACGGTTGTAACAGACATGCCGGTCAAGGACGGTGAGACTTTTGGTCTTCCGGCTGACGCGAAGGTTCTGCTGTTCAATGACGGTGCGGTTACAGGCCGTTACGCAGCTGCACGTCGTATCAAAGGTGAGCCCGGCGTAGACGCAGGCAAGCTTGACAAGGTTGTTATGGACGCGATCTATGAGACGCGCTGGAAGACAATGTATCACGCAGAGTGTTTCGTTGGTCTGGATCCTGAGTTCATGGCCAAGGCACATCTCCTGATTCCGGAAGGAGAAGAGAACCTGCTTTACAACTGGATGATCAATTTCCAGTATATGTCTGACGAATATGTTAAGATGTATAAGAAATCCAAACCCGTAGGCGACGGCAATGAGCCTGATATCTATATCTTCTCCGATCCCCAGTGGGCTCCTCACGAGGCACCCGACGTAGACTACAGCTGCTTAAGCGATCCGCTGACACTGTGCTACTTCGATACCAACGAGAACTGCGCAGCAATCCTTGGCATGAAATATTTCGGTGAGCACAAGAAGGGTACACTGACCATGGCATGGGCACTTGCAAACAGAAACGGTTATGCATCCTGCCACGGCGGACAGAAAGAGTATCTGCTGAAAGACGGTTCCAAGTTCGTTGCATCCGTATATGGTCTGTCAGGTTCCGGTAAGTCCACTCTGACACATGCGAAGCACGGCGGCAAGTACGAGATCAAGGTTCTTCATGATGACGCTTTCATCATCAACACAGATACCTGTGCATCCGTAGCGCTTGAGCCTACTTACTTCGACAAGACAGCAGACTATCCGACAGGATGTCCTGACAATGAGTATCTGTTATCTGCTCAGAACTGCTCCTGCACCATGGACAGCGAGGGCAAGATCCAGCTCGTGACAGAGGATATCAGAAACGGTAACGGCCGTGCGATCAAGTCCAAATTATGGTCTCCTAACCGTGTAGATAAGATCGATGCACCGGTTAATGCGATCTTCTGGATCATGAAGGATCCTACGATCCCGCCGGTAGTGAAGCTGAAAGGTGCGGCTCTTGCATCCGTTATGGGCGCTACGCTTGCAACCAAGACTTCTACCGCAGAGCGTGTTGCAGCAGGTACAGACCTGAATGCGATCCGTATCGTGCCTTATGCTAACCCGTTCAGAACCTATCCTCTGGTTAACGACTACGATAAGTTCAAGAAACTGGTAGAAGAGAAGAACGTTGCATGCTACATCGTTAACACAGGTGATTTCATGGGCGAGAAGGTTAAACCTGCTGATACCCTTGGCATCCTGGAGACGATCGTAGAAGGCAAAGCACAGTTCACACAGTGGGGACCTTTCGAGGACATCGAGATCATGAATACATGGGATGGCCAGACAGAAGGCTTCAAGAACTTCAACGCTGACCTTGGCGATGCTGATTATAAGGCACAGCTCAAGAGCGCTATGGAGACCCGTGTGAAAGCTGTTGAAGATTTCGCTACGAAGAAGGAAGGCTATGACAAGCTTCCGGATGAGGCACTGGCAGCACTGAAGAAGCTGGTTGACGCTCTCAACTAATCTTTGTGATTAGAATGATTTATATAATATGATCTATAATCGGAAGGGGTGTATGCTTTGCATACATCCCTTTCTGAGAAGTTTAACGGAACAAAAAACGGACAGATGAAAAAAGAGAGTAAAAAACGATAAAATCCGGTTGTAATATGTCGCTATCTCGGATATAATAAATATAACCTGAGATGTGCGAGAATATCTTGTTATTTTGAACCTACAGATACTTTAAACGGGATTCTTATATTGCCATATAGATGTCAGGCCTCCGGCTTTAGGCCTTATGCAGTGGAAGGCAGAAGTATGGTTGCGGTTACCCACCTAGCTTTGCTAGGAGTCAAAATACAGGATTCGGCATTTTGGGGGACACAGAAGAAAAGGCAGTCGCTTTATGCGGCTGCTTTTGCTGTATCTGGAAAGGCGGGGATGGATTATCGGAATGGAAGTAAAATATGATGCAAAGATGCTTGCCAAGCTGGCCTTGATCTTTTTCGGTCTGCTGTTTCTGGTCTGTGTCTGGCTCGGCAGAAAAACAGCGGTCAAAGAAGCGCCGGAGGGGGAGCAGATCACGGCGGAGGATGCCGTCATCCTGCTGGAGGCGCTGGAGGGAGCGGATATTGATCTTTCTTTTCTCCGGGAGAAGGCCGCAGAGGGAGCATACCTGTCCTACGGACAGTATATGGAGATCGTGTCCCTTGTCGGCACGGAAGAGATGGGACTGCCCGATTACGGGGACCGCTATGAGGCGGATCATCCGCTTTTGAAAGAAGACTGGTATACGGCATACCGGTTGATGCTGGCGTATCTGGACAGAGAATCTTCCATCTGGGAGACGACCGTTTTTCTGCTCAGGGTAGATGAAAAGACGGGGGAGGCCTATACGGAGAGCGGCGGCGGAAAGGCGGCGTACCGGTATCATTCTCCGGCTTTCGCAGAACATGTCCTGCGGCAGATGAATGTGTATGTAAAGGGCAGCGACCTGCTGACGGTGACAGAGGTGCTTCCGGAAGATTATGAGCTGCAGAATGTGTGGATCATGGAGTCCACAGGCGGCGAACTGGCGTGTTTCTACCACCAGACGGAATTTACGGCGATGACCGACAGCCCGGTGGAGCGGGAGCGGGTTGCGGACCTGACATTCAGGGACGGCAGTGTCGTGAAGGCGCGGGAGAAGAATGAGAAGGTGCATGGCAGGCTGCTGCGCATGACGGAAGACGAACTGGAGATAGAAGGCTGCGGTGTCTACGGGATCGCGGAAGGCATGGAGGTGTATAAACTCTACGGAAGTCTGGAATCGAAGGTGAGATCCGATCTGCGGATCGGTTATGCAGATACGGATTTTGTGATAGAGAAAGGGCAGGTCTGTGCAGGGCTGATCTCCGAAGAGGAGGCGGCCGACAGGATCCGGGTACTTTTGAAAAATACGGCGAACAACAGCAGTTACCATGATGAGGTGGAGCTGGAGGTGGACGGGGAAACGATCCATGTAAAAGCCGGGGAAATGGAGATCGGAGAGCGAAGGACATACAGCTGCGCGGCCCTGACAGATAAGATAATGCTGCGCATGGAAGGGCAGACGAAGGGCGGCGGCGCTTACCGGGGCACGATAGAATGCTATCGTACCGGGGAGGGGATGGCCGTGATCAATGAACTGCCGCTGGAGGAATATCTGTATGCGGTGGTGCCCAGTGAAATGCCGGCGGGCTATCCGTTGGAGGCGTTGAAATCCCAGGCGGTATGTGCCAGAACTTATGCGTACCGTTACATATTGCGTGCAGGGCTGCCGGAGTTGGGAGCGCATCTGGACGATACGACCGGATATCAGGTCTACCATAATGTCGGTGAGAACGCGGCTTCCACCACGGCAGTCAAGGAGACGTCCGGCATACTGCTCACCTATGAAGGAGAGCCGGCTCAGAATTACTACTATTCCACTTCCTGCGGCGTGGGCACGGATACCGCCATCTGGCGCGCCGGCGGTACGCCGGAGCTTTCCTATCTGCAGGCGGTGCGGCTGCAGTGGCCGGAGGATGAGGCATCGGAGACACCGGAAGCGCTGCGGGAGGAGGAAAATTTCTACCGGTTTATCACTTCGACGGGGGAGCGGGATCTGGAGAAAGAGGAACCCTGGTATCGCTGGACTTATACGGTGGAAGAGCTGGACGCGGAGGCCGTGCTGTCGCGGATACAGGAGCGGTATGCGGTAAGCCCTGCCTCGGTACTGACCAGGACAAAAGGGGACTACTATGTGTCACAGCCCGTTGAGAAGCTGGGCAGGATCAGAGAACTCTCCATTGTAAAAAGGGGCGCCGGCGGTGTCGCACAGGAACTGCTCATCGAGGCGGATTCCGGCACTTATAAGATCCTCGCGGAATACAATATCCGTTATGTCCTGTGTGACAGGGAGACGAAGACAATATTGCAGGACGGCAGCACGTTTGCGTCCGGATCCCTGCTTCCCAGCGGTTTTTTTGTCATTGAAACTGGAAAAAAAGAAGGGAATGTGGTAGGATATACGTTGACCGGCGGCGGCTACGGGCACGGCGTCGGCATGTCGCAGAACGGCGCCAGACAGCTTGGCGAGGAAGGGGTCTCTTTTGACAGGATACTGGCGGTTTTTTTCCCGGGATGCGAACTGGAGAAGATCGGGAACGGGAGTGACCTATGAAGACAATATACAGGCTTTACTATATCATGCGGGATTTCAACTGGCAGATGACGAGAAAGAATATCAGCGCCTTTGCGGCGAGCACCTCTTTCTTCCTTTTTCTGTCCATGATCCCGCTGCTGATGTCGCTGTGTGCGATCCTGCCGTATACGAGGCTGACGGCGAGCAACCTGATAAGCGCTATCACAAAGTTCATGCCGGATGCCATGAACGGGCTGGTGGTCAGTGTGATATCCGATGTGTATGCGCGGACGGCGGATACGATCACGATCTTCGCCATCGTCACGCTCTGGTCGGCGTCTAAAGCGATGCTGGCGCTGATCCGGGGACTGAATGCGGTGAACGATTTTGAAGAGAGACGGAATTATTTCGTGCTGCGTTTTATCGCCTGCTTTTATACGGTGATTATGCTTGTCGCGACGGTGCTGGCGTTGATCGTGATGGTATTCGGCAATGTGATCGTGAATCTGCTTCTGGCGGACATCCCGCCGTTACATATTTTGGTGCAGCTGGCGATGCGCTTCCGATTCCTTTTTTCCTGGGCGGTGCTGACGCTGATCTTTGCCATGATCTATGCTTTTGTGCCCAACAATAAGCTGCGGTTTAAGGCGCAGATCCCGGGCGCGGCATTCTCGGCGGTCATGTGGGGCGCGGCTTCCTATGCGTTTTCCGTATATGTGGACCATTTTAACGGGTTCGGCACTTATGGAGGATTGACTACTGTAGTCATTATGATGCTGTGGTTTTATCTGCTCATGTATATCCTGCTGATCGGCGCCCATATCAACCGGTATTTCGGGCCGGTCTACAAATTTCTGTTCGGATGGCTTGACAAGTCGGCGAAAAGTCACTAAAATGTCAATAGATTTGTTATCAACAAAGGCTGTGAAGGTGTCAGTAGAACGTTATTTTCCGTCAGAGAGAGGGAGCCATCGGCTGTAAGCCCCTTCGGTTCAGATAATGTATTGAATTTCCCACCGGAGCTGTCCGGGTGAATGCAGTAGTCCGGGCCGTCAGGCACGTTACGCCGAATGAAGGGTCTGTCCCCCCCCGGCATGAATTGATGTGTATATCATGCGGTGAGGACGGGAAACTGGGTGGTACCGCGGAGAAGATTCGTCCCATGTGTGATCATGTTGCACGTGGGATTTTTTATAGTTAACGACATTAGAAATTTCGTTTTCGGTTTTGCAGGAGCTTACGTATATGGCTCCTGCAAGAGCCGGGAACAGAAAGTTGTTATGTCGTTTACTATATATCATTGGAAAGAGACAGGAGGCCCACAGGCAGCGAGAGAGGAAAAGGAGAATGATGATGAAAGAGAAATTGGAACAGATCAAGGCGGAAGCGCTGCGCCAGATCGCATCCAGCGACGCGCTGGATAAGCTGAATGAAGTAAGAGTCAATTATTTGGGGAAAAAGGGCGAGCTGACGGCTGTGCTGAAGGGCATGAAGGATGTGGCGGCGGAAGAACGTCCCAAAGTCGGGCAGCTGGTCAATGAGACGCGGGAAGAGATCGAGCGGGTTTTGGAGGAGACTGTCCGTAAGATGGAGAAGGCGGTCAGGGAAGCGAAGATGAAGCAGGAAGTCATCGACGTCACACTGCCTGCCCGGAAGAACAACGTAGGACACCGTCATCCCAGCACCATTGCGCTGGAGGAAGTGGAGCGGATCTTTATCGGTATGGGCTATGAGGTAGTGGAAGGGCCGGAAGTGGAGAAGGACTATTACAACTTCGAGGCGCTTAACATTCCGGCGGACCATCCGGCGAAGGACGAACAGGATACGTTTTACATCACGGGGGATATCCTGCTGCGTACCCAGACTTCTTCCACACAGGTACATGAGATGGAGAAGGGGCATCTGCCGATCCGCATGATCGCGCCCGGCCGTGTATTCCGTTCCGACGAAGTGGACGCTACGCACTCCCCGTCTTTCCACCAGATCGAAGGTCTGGTGATCGACAGGAATATCACGCTGGCGGATCTGAAAGGGACGCTGGCAGAATTTGCCAGAGAGCTGTTCGGGGAAGAGACGAAGGTCAAATTCAGACCGCATCATTTCCCGTTCACAGAGCCGAGTGCGGAGATGGACGTGAGCTGCTTTAAATGCGGCGGCAAAGGATGCCGTTTCTGCAAGGGCGAGGGATGGATCGAGATTCTGGGCTGCGGCATGGTACACCCGCATGTGCTGGAGATGAGCGGCATCGACCCGGAGAAATATTCGGGATTTGCGTTCGGCGTGGGACTGGAGCGTATAGCACTTTTGAAATACGAGATAGACGATATGAGACTGCTGTATGAGAATGATATCCGGTTTTTGAAGCAGTTTTAATGATAATCCGTGCAGAAAATAGACTGTTTGTGGTAGAATGGAGGAGAATATGAATACAGCATTATCATGGATCAAAGCGTATGTGCCCGATCTGACGTGTGAAGACCAGGAATATATGGATGCGATGACTTTATCCGGCACGAAGGTGGAAGGATACAGCAGGAGGGATAAGAATCTGGAGAAAATAGTGGTGGGACGCATCGAGAAGATCGAACGCCATCCCGACGCGGACAAACTGATCGTCTGTCAGGTCGACATCGGTTCAGAGGTGATCCAGATCGTTACCGGTGCACCGAATGTTAAAGAAGGGGACAAGGTGCCGGTGGTGCTTGACGGCGGCAGGGTGGCAGGCGGCCATGACGGCGGCCCGCTTCCGGAAGAAGGAATCACGATCAAAGCCGGCAGGCTGCGGGGGGTGCCGTCCAACGGCATGATGTGTTCCATCGAAGAACTGGGATCGGACAGGAACATGTATCCGGAGGCTCCGGAGTTCGGTATCTATATTTTTGACGACGATGCAGAGGTTGGTTCCGATGCCGTGGAGGCGCTGGGGCTGCATGACACCGTATTTGAGTACGAGGTGACTTCCAACCGGGTGGACTGCTACAGTGTGATCGGTATTGCGAGAGAAGCGGCAGCTACATTCCGTAAGCCTTTCTATGCACCGCAGGTGACGGTGACGGGTAACGGCGGGAATGTTGAAGATTATATTTCCGTGGAAGTGGAAGACAGAAAGCTGTGTCCCCGCTACTGTGCAAGGGTGTGCACCAATATTCAGATCGGGCCGTCACCGAAGTGGATGCAGCGCCGTCTGGCGGCCAGCGGAATCCGCCCCATCAACAATCTGGTGGATATTACCAACTACGTGATGGAAGAGTACGGACAGCCCATGCACGCTTACGATCTGGATACCATCGCCGGTCATAAGATCATCGTGCGTCGGGCCAGGGAAGGGGATGTGTTCCGCACGCTTGACGGGCAGGAGAGGAATCTGGACGCCGATGTGTTGATGATCTGTGATGCCGAGAAGGAAGTAGGCATTGCGGGGATCATGGGCGGTGAGAATTCCATGATCACGGACGAGGTGAAGACAGTGCTCTTCGAGGCGGCATCTTTTAACGGTGCCAACATCCGTAAATCGGCCAAACGTGTGGGCCTGCGGACCGATGCTTCCGGCAAGTTCGAGAAAGGACTTGATCCCCATAATGCGGAGGCGGCGATCAATCGTGCCTGCCAGCTGATCGAAGAGCTGGGATGCGGTGAAGTCGTGGACGGCATGGTGGATGTCTGCGGTGAGATGAAAGAAGAAGTGGTGCTTCCTTTTGAACCCGACCAGTACAACAAACTGCTGGGAACAGAGGTTTCAACAGAGGAAATGCTGGATATCTTCAAAAGGATCGAAGTGCGTTACGACCAGACTGCCGGTACGCTGACGATACCGACCTTCCGTCAGGATCTGCTGCACAGATGTGATATCGCGGAAGAGGTGGCCCGTTTCTACGGTTATGACAAGATTCCGCTGACACTGCCGACCGGTGAGGCGACGACGGGTAAGCTGCCCTTCAAACTGCGCATCGAACAGAAGGCGAGAGATATCGCGGAGTACTGCGGATTTTCACAGGGCATGTGTTATTCTTTCGAGAGTCCGAAAGTGTTCGACAGGCTTTTGCTTGACCAGGATGATCCGGCGAGAGCGGCTATCGGCATCGCCAACCCGCTGGGAGAGGATTTCTCTGTTATGAGAACGCTGTCTTTACATGGTATGCTGACCAGTCTGGCGACCAATTATAATAGAAGAAACAAGAATGTGCGTCTTTATGAGCTGGGTAATATTTACGTGCCGAAGGCGCTGCCGCTGACGGAACTGCCCGACGAGCGGATGCAGTTTACACTCGGTATGTACGGCGACGGTGATTTCTTTACGATGAAAGGCGTCATCGAGGAGTTCTTCGACAGCATCGGCCTGTGCGGGAAGCTCACCTATGATCCCAACGCCGGCAGGAATTTCCTGCATCCGGGCAGACAGGCGAATGTGGTTTATAAAGGCTGTGTGCTGGGATATCTGGGTGAAGTGCATCCGGAAGTATGCGATAACTATGATATGAAGACGAGAGCTTATGTGGCGGTTCTGGATATGCCGTCCGTGATGCCTCATGCAACCTTTGACCGTAAGTATGAGGGAATCGCCAAATACCCGGCAGTGATGCGGGATATCAGTATGGTGGTGCCGAAGGAGATTATGGTTGGGCAGATCGAGGATGTGATCGCACAGCGGGGCGGTAAGATCTTAGAGGATTATCAGCTGTTTGATATTTATGAGGGAGACCAGATCAAGGCAGGTTATAAGTCGGTGGCTTACTCCATCACCTTCCGGGCCAAGGACAGGACGCTGGAGGAAGCGGATATCACGGCAGCCATGAAGAAGATCTTAAACGGCCTCGAAGGCATGGGTATTGAGTTGAGAAGCTGAGGAAAAGAAGAGATCTTCGCGTCAAAGCCGCCGGCAGGATCATACGCCTGCGGACAGGGAAGACGCATCAGGATAAGAAAGCGCATCGGGAATAAGAAAGCGTATCAGGAAAAAGAAAGGTTGGAATGAGGATATGGAATACAGGAATACATGGGAGCGCTACAGTGAGGCGCAGTTACAGGATGTGGATGTTTTGTCACAGGAATATATGGAATTTTTGAACAACGGCAAGACGGAGCGTGAGTGCATCGACCAGATCGTGAATCTGATCGAAGAGAAAGGATACAGGGAGCTGGAGGCGGTGATGGAATCCGGCGATAAGCTGCAGGCGGGAGATCGTGTCTACTCCGTATGGATGAATAAGTCTATCGTCCTGTTCCAGATCGGAACGGATAAGATGGCGGACGGCATCAATATTCTCGGTGCCCATATCGACTCCCCGAGACTGGATATCAAGCAGAATCCGCTCTATGAGGACGGCGGCTTCGCTTATCTGGATACGCACTATTACGGCGGTGTGAAGAAATACCAGTGGGTGACTATTCCCCTTGCCATCCATGGCGTGGTAGTGAAGAAGGACGGCACGATCGTGGAAGTCAGCGTTGGTGAGAAAGACGAGGATCCGGTTTTCTTCGTGTCGGATCTGCTGATCCATCTGGCACAGGAACAGCTGGAGAAGAAGGCTAACAAGGTGATCGAGGGAGAGGCCCTTGACATCATCGTCGGCAACAGGCCGCTTGTGATCGAGAAAAAAGAGGCGGACGGAAAGAACGAAGAGAAGGGTGAAAAGGACGAAAAAGCCGCAGAGAAGGATGCCGTGAAGAAAGGGATTCTCGATATCCTGCAGAAGTCTTACGGGATCGAGGAAGAAGACTTTATCTCTGCAGAGCTTGAGGTGGTTCCGGCAGGCAGGGCGCGTGAGGCGGGCTTTGACCGCAGCATGATCCTGGCATACGGACAGGATGACAGAGTATGTGCTTTTACTTCCTTAAAGGCGATGCTGGAGATCGGACAGACGGCACGCACGGCCTGCTGCATTCTGGTGGATAAGGAAGAGATCGGCAGCGTGGGTGCTACGGGTATGCAGTCCAGATTCTTTGAGAATGCGGTGGCAGAGGTGATGAATCTGACAGGTGAGTACAGTGAGCTGAATGTGCGCAGATGCCTGGCACGCTCCTGCATGTTGTCCTCCGACGTGAGCAGTGCTTACGATCCCTCTTATGCAGCCAGCTTCGATAAGAAAAATGTGGCTTATCTGGGCAACGGCATGGTATTCAACAAATTTACAGGTTCCAGAGGCAAATCCGGCTCCAACGATGCCAATGCGGAATATCTGGGACATATCAGAGGCATCTTCGAGAAAGAAGACGTTAATTTCCAGACCGCAGAGCTTGGCAGGGTGGATCTTGGCGGCGGCGGCACCATCGCTTATATCCTTGCGCTGTACGGCATGAATGTGATCGACTGCGGTGTGGCGGTGCTGAATATGCACGCACCCTGGGAGGCTACCAGCAAGGCGGACGTCTATGAGACGAAGCGCGGCTATGTGGCATTCCTCGAGAATGCGGCTCTGTAACTGGCAGACGCGCAGACAGGAGTGCGACAAGTACGGGGACAGATATGGAAGAATTGTTAAAATCGGATTTTTATTTTGAACTGCCGGAAGAGCTGATCGCGCAGGATCCGCTTGCGGACCGTTCCGGTTCCAGGATGCTGATGCTTGATAAGACTGACGGCAGGATCGAACATCATATTTTCAAAGAGATCGTCGATTATTTGAGACCGGGTGACTGCCTGGTCTTAAATAACACAAAGGTGCTGCCGGCACGTCTGTCCGGAAGGAGAGAAAACACCGGCGGCTCCATAGAAGTCCTCCTTTTGAAAAGAAAGGGAGATGACGTATGGGAGACGCTGGTAAAGCCGGGCAGGAAGGCGAAACCGGGCACGCGGATCCTTTTTGGCGACGGCAGTCTGCAGGCCGAGGTGCTGGATGTGGTGGAGGATGGAAACCGGCTTATACGCTTTTCCTATGAAGGAATCTTCGAAGAGGTGCTTGACCGTCTGGGGGAGATGCCGCTGCCGCCTTATATCACACATAAACTGCAGGATAAGAACCGTTATCAGACCGTCTATGCCAGATACGAAGGTTCTGCGGCGGCGCCTACGGCAGGACTGCATTTTACAAAGGAACTGTTGCAGAAGATATCGGATAAAGGAGTTGACATTGCCTATGTGACGCTGCATGTGGGGCTTGGGACGTTTCGTCCGGTGAAGGCGGACAATATTCTTGAGCATCATATGCATGCCGAGTATTATCAGGTTACGGAGGAAGCGGCCGGGAAGATCAATCGGGCGAAGGCTTCGGGCGGCCGGGTGATCTGCGTGGGGACGACGAGCTGCAGGACGGTGGAGAGTGCGGCCGGGGATGACGGCACACTAAAAGCCGGCTGCGGCAATACGGAGATTTTTATCTATCCCGGATACCGGTTTAAGGTGCTGGACTGTCTGATCACCAATTTCCATCTTCCGGAATCTACGCTGGTCATGCTGGTCTCGGCGCTGGCGGGCAGAGAGCATGTACTGCACGCCTATGAGGAGGCGATCCGGCTGAAATATCGCTTTTTCAGTTTTGGGGATGCAATGTTCCTTACGGATTCCTTTACAAAAGACAACAAATAGAGTAAAATAAAAACAGAAAGCGCCATCATGGAGCTACTTATTGGCAAGAGGAAGGTAAGGATTATGCAGGAGAGAAGAAGAAATCAACGTATAGAACTGGAAGGCAAGCTGCTGGTCAGAAGAATGGATCAGGGCGGTAAGGCAGAGAAGATCGGCATTGAGATAAGTGACTGTTCCAAGACAGGAGTTGGTTTTGCCTGTGCAGAGCATCTGGACATGGGGGCGGTCTATGAGGCCTATCTGACGATCTGGACGAAGGAAGTCCTTCATGTCTTTCTGGAGATCGTGCGTGTTGAGAACAAGTCGAACGGCGTATTTGAGTACGGGGCGATCTTTATCGGTATGCCGGAGATGGATGCGAGCAGGATAGAGACCTACAGCACGATCAAGAATATGAATAATTAGGAAAGCATGACAGCATGAAGCAGAGGAAACACAGGAATCTGTGGCTGGAACTGACAGTGATCTTTGCATCGGTCCTTGCACTGGTACTGCTGGTATATTTCGTGATGATCGTTTCTTTTCAGAGCGGCGCCAGCTCTACGAACGTGACTATGCGGATCGCCGGACGGGTTGCCGGGATCATTTTTGATGATCCGAAGCAGGAACAGATCGAGACGGTCAGCCGTATGATCCGCTACGGGGCCCATCTGGCATTGTTCTTTGTCGTGGGGCTGGTGACGGCTTTTGTCAGTATGGTCATATTCAGGGGATATTTCCGGATCGTTGGCATAATACTGGCAGGTTTGGCATGCTATATGATGGCCTATTACACAGAGTACTATAAGCAGTATGTAGAGGGAAGACATTTTCAGATGACAGATGTCGCACTCAACTGGTATGGATGCCTGGCGGGCATTTTCTGTATGGTCGGATCTTATTTTTTGAACAGGCTGCTGGTCAAGCTGTCGGCGTGAGTATGGACGGGCGGCAGGGGTGAATGCCGTAAGGCTTTGTTCATGGGAACAGAGATATAACTGCATATGGCCGCAGTCATGGGAACGTAAGAAAAGCTGTTGTAAATGATCTCATTTACAGCAGCTTTTTTGACGGAAGAGGCGGAAAAGGGCGGAAGGGTGTATGGTAGAGCAGACATGGCGGGGCAGGCAATCTATCAATGTGTAAGCCTTGCCAGATCTGCATAGAAATCAGGATAGCTGATCGTTACGACATCGCTTCCCCTGATCTCGGTATCGCCGTCGGCAACCAGAGCGGCGATGGCGAAGCTCATGGCGATCCGGTGGTCCATGTGGGAGTCTATGACTGCGCCGTGCAGGGGCCGGCCTCCTTCTATGATCATACCGTCTTCGGTGGCGGTGATGGCGCATCCCATGGCGCTTAGATATCTGACCATTACATCAATGCGGTTGGATTCCTTGACTTTCAGTTCGGCCGCATCGCGGATGATGGTTGTGCCTTCGGCGCAGGCTGCCATCACGTTGATGACGGGAAGTTCGTCGATCAGGGCAGGGATGATCGCCCCTTCAATGGTGATGCCGTGCAGCGTGCTGTGCTTTACAAGCAGGTCGGCGGTCGGCTCGCCGTCATGGTTGACATTGAGAAGCGTGATATCGCCGCCCATGGCCTGTGCCACTTTCAGAATACCGTCTCTGGTCGGATTGATCCCCACATTGCGGATCAGGATTTCCGCGCCGGGGACAAGCAGTCCGGCGGCGATAAAATAGGCGGCGGAAGAGATGTCGCCGGGAACACATACTTTCTGGCCGTGCAGAGCAGGATTCGGGGAGATGGCGGCGGTGGTGCCTTCGGACTGCAGGTCGGCTCCGAAATACTTAAGCATGATCTCCGAATGGTTGCGGCTGATGACGGGTTCCGTCACTCTTGTTATGTCGTCCGCATACAGGCCGGCCAGCAGGATGGCGGACTTGACCTGGGCAGAGGCTACTTTGGAATGGTAATGGATGCCGTGCAGCGGCGCGCCCTTGATGCGCAGTGGCGCACAGTCGTTGCCCCGTAGGCTGGAAATGTCGGCGCCCATCATGGAAAGGGGTTCCATGATACGGCGCATGGGGCGTTTTTGGATCGAGGCGTCGCCCGTCAGAGTCGTCTCGAAGGGCTGCCCGGCCAGGATGCCGGAGATCAGTCTGGTGGTGGTGCCGCTGTTACCGGTGTCGAGAATGCCGTCGGGCTTATGCAGGCCGTGGAGTCCTTTGCCGTGGATCAGGATATGGTCGGGCGTATTTTCGATGGAGATGCCCAGCCTGCGAAAACAGTCTATCGTGGAGAGGCAGTCCGCGCCCTGTAAGAAATTGAGCACTTCGGTGGTGCCTTCTGCCAGGGAACCGAACATCACTGCCCGGTGGGAGATGGACTTGTCTCCGGGAACGGTTACTTCGCCTTTGAGATGGTGTGCTTTGTGAAAGATCATAGTGTGCCTCCGTTGTATTTGCTGTTATGGATTGTGCCTGTACGGGATGAATGTATCATGTCAGGAAGGGCGTCTGGTGCGGATCGTGTAGCCTTGTGCGGTCAGGGCACAGACGGCCTGCTCAACAGCCTCTTTTTCATGGAATTCAATGCGCAGAGCGCCTTCCGCCAGTTCCCGGTTGTGGTTGATCCCGATATTCTTGATGCTCACGTTGTGGGCGGCCAGCAGGGAGGCGATGGCGGCAATGGAGCCGGGCCTGTCTGCGATATCCAGAGTCAGGACATGTTCGGTCTTGATCGGGCCGCTGGAAGCGTCGATAAAGGACTCTCTGTATTCTCTTGCGGAATCGAAGAAGCTGTAGAGCGTGTCCCCGGATCCGGCGTCAATTTCGGCGGCGATCTTTGTAAGCGCTTCTATGTACTTTTTCAGTAAGTTAGAAATATTGTCCCTGTTGGTCAGGCAGATCTGCTGCCACATGGCAGGGGAGGAAGAAGCGATGCGGGTGATATCCTTGAAACCGCCGGCGGCGGTCATCTTCATGATGCCTGCTTCGGAATCGGCGTCCCTGACAAGGTTGACAAGGGAGGCGGCGACTACATGGGGCAGATGGGAGATGGCCGCGGTTACATAGTCATGCTCTTCAAAGTTTAGAATGAGCGGGATCGCACCGATGGATTCCACCAGTGTCCGGTAGCTGTGCAGTTTTTGTCCGGGCACCGTGTCGGAAGGGGTCAGGATATAGTAGGCGTTTTCCAGCAGGGACGCCCGGGAATTCTGATAACCGAAGCGCTCGGAACCGGTCATGGGATGGCCGCCGATAAACTGCCCCTGCAGCCCCAGCGCTTCCACCTGTCTGTGGATGCCGGTCTTGACGCTGCCCACATCGGTGAGGATCGTATGAGGCGCCAGATGCTGTTTCAAAGTGAGCAGATTTTCGTCGTTGCAGGAGACCGGCGCGCACAGGAAAATATAGTCGCAGTCCGCAAAGGAAGCGTTGATGGCAGGGCAGATCTCATCCAGTACCTGCTCCTGCAGAGCCAGCTGCAGGGAATCCTCCCTGATATCATAGGCGATCAGACGTGCCTTCGGATATGCTGCGCGGACGGCCCTGGCGATGGAACCGCCGATCAGCCCCAGGCCGATAAAACCACAGGTGAGCGTATTCATATGTTTGACACCTTTCTTTTCGGAAAAATTTGATTTATAGTAAACGACATTAGAAATTTTGTTTACTATAGATGCAAATACAGTATAGCATTTCAAAAATTGTGCTACAAGAGTAAAGTCATGGCGGGGTGAAAATATAATCTATAAGCCCTGTATAGTGAAAATTGGAAAATAGAACAAAAAATTGACGCAAAAATCGTATGCAGAATGTATAATTGTTGTTGAAATTTTCTGCATAATTTAGTAAAATATACTTATATTTGTGTTTGGGAGTAAATTATCTATGAATTGCAGTATAAAACAGACTGATATTTTGCCCAATCATGAGTGAATAACAGAACTGGAGGATTGCGAGAAATGAACATTTACACAACGGATAAGATTCGTAATGTGGTTTTACTGGGGCACGGTGGCTGTGGTAAGACCAGCCTGGTGGAGGCGATGGCATACCTGTCCGGTATCACTTCCAGAATGGGCAAGGTAGATGATGGAAACACAGTGAGTGATTTTGGTAAAGAAGAGCAGAAACGCCATATCTCTATTGCGACGTCTGTTATTCCGATCGAGTGGGAAGGCGTGAAGATCAACGTACTGGATACGCCCGGATTCTTCGATTTCGTGGGAGAGGTGGAGGAAGCTGTCTCCACGGCAGATGCGGCGATCATTGTTGTGTCCGGTAAGGCCGGCATGGAAGTGGGCACGGAGAAGGCATGGGAGCTTTGCGAGAAGTACAGGCTGCCCAGATTCGTGTTCGTAACGGATATGGATATCGACAATGCTTCTTTCAGACAGGTCGTGTCGGACATGACCGATAAATACGGCAAGAAGATGGCTCCTTTCCATCTGCCGATCCGTGAGAATGAGAAATTCGTCGGCTACATCAATGTGATCACAGAGCAGGCGTACCGCTGGGAAGGCAAGGAAGTAGTAGAGTGTGATATGCCGGAATACAGCAAAGATAATCTGCAGCTGTGCCGCGATACGTTGATGGAAGCAGTGGCGGAGACCAGTGAAGAGTTCATGGAGCGCTATTTTAACGGCGAGAGCTTTTCCGAGGCGGAGATCAGGGCGGCGCTGCGCACGAATGTTATGGACGGCAGTATCGTTCCCATGTCCATGGGTTCCAGCGTGCTGTGTCAGGGTATCTACACGCTGCTTGACGATATTGTAAAATATATGCCCAGCCCGGAGAACCGTGAGCTTGCAGGCATCGATCTTAAGAGCAACGAGATCTTCCAGGCCAACTATGATTTCTCGAAGCCGAAGTCGGCTTATATCTTTAAGACCATCGTAGATCCGTTTATCGGTAAATACTCGCTGATCAAGGTATGTTCGGGCGTATTTAAGAATGATGATACGATCTACAACGATGAGAAGGAAGTGGAAGAGAAGATCAACAAGCTCTATGTGATGCAGGGTAATAAGCCCATCGAGGTGAAGGAGCTGCATGCAGGAGATATCGGCGCCATCGCGAAGCTGACGGCGGCCAGGACAGGCAACACCCTTTCCACGAAGGCCAGGATCATCCGTTACGGCAAGGCTGAGATCTCTACACCTTATACATACAAGAGATACAGAGCCAAGAATAAGGGCGACGTGGATAAGGTATCTCAGGCGCTGCAGAAGATGAGACATGAGGATCAGACCTTATGGGTTGTCAACGATGGAGAGAACAGACAGACGCTGATCTACGGTATGGGAGACCTGCATCTGGAAGTGGTTGCCAGCAGACTGCTCAATGAGTATAAGGTAGAGATCGAACTGGACGAGCCGAAGGTGGCTTACAGAGAGACGATCCGCAAGAAATCAGATGTAGAATATAAATATAAGAAGCAGTCCGGCGGACACGGTCAGTATGGTCATGTCAAGATGCGCTTCGAATCATCCGGCGATCTGGAGACGGCTTATGTGTTTGATCAGGAAGTTGTAGGCGGTGCGGTTCCGAAGAACTACTTCCCGGCTGTAGAGAAGGGCTTACAGGATTCTGTAGTCAGCGGTCCTCTGGCGGCATATCCGGTAGTTGGCGTTAAGGCTGTGCTTTACGATGGATCCTATCATCCGGTAGATTCTTCCGAGATGGCATTTAAGATGGCGACCATCCAGGCATTTAAGAAGGGCTTCATGGAAGCGGGTCCGGTTCTGCTTGAGCCGATCGCGAATCTGAAAGTGACGGTTCCGGATTCCTATACCGGTGATGTTATGGGAGATCTGAACAAGAAGAGAGGCCGTGTACTCGGTATGAATCCGGCAGGAGAAGGCAAGACCGTGATCGAGGCGGATATCCCGATGGCATGTCTGAACGGATACTGCACAGATCTTCGTTCCATGACCGGCGGCCGCGGCAACTATATGTATGAGTTCGCAAGATATGAGCAGGCGCCCAGTGATGTACAGGCCAAGGAAGTGGCTGCGAGAGCCGGTAAGGTTGCGGAGTCCGGAAGTGACGCATAAGCACAGGCATAATATAAGCATAAACAGATGGCTGTGCGAAGATAAATGAGGATTGCAGGAATCGGACGTCATTACCTGATGTAGAAGATAATATAAACGATAAAACGTTTGTAAAAGTTGTGAAATAGTATTGAAAAATGTAGTAGAAAATGGTAATCTATTCCTACACAGTGTATAATAGTTTTTTGCTGTATGCTGTGTAGGAAAGTACCCATGACAGGGTGGTAGTCTCCCGGACTTAATGACCGGAGTGTTTTATCCGGAATACATAAGAGGGGAGGTGGCGCAAATGACAGATTACGAGATTATTATGATATTCCTGGGGATATTGGCCTTGCTGTTATCTTCGGGCGGACTGCTCGTTGCGTTACTGAACTTTCTCGATCAGAGAAACAGTAAGCCTGAGTTCCCGGGAAAAAGTGGTTCTACTTTGACTGGTGGTCCTACCGCAACCCCTTAAAAAGCCTTATATACCACATGTTTTTATGCCAGCCAGTTGAAATTATTGGTGGTTTATTATATAATGTAGAAGTAATTAAGTGGTTCTACATTAGGGAGGAACACCAATGTATATCAACTATAAGCTTAAAGATGGCATTGAATACGCCATGGTAGTAACTTCCGTTAGGAAAGGAGCCTCCGTAACGAAAGAGAAGCCTTTATATCTCGGGCGGGTAATAGACAAAGAGCATGGTATCTTTAAAAACCGGGTACGCGGCATATATAAATATGACATAAAAACCAATACTTTCAGCAGCGTCCCTGCTGAGTACCAGGAACCGGCCATGAAACGGAAGACCAGGTACCCGGTAAGGCCAACACTGGTTGTTTCCTTTGGCGATGTCTTTCTGCTTGATGAATTCCTGAAAAGCAGCGGCTTCATCAAGGCAATCAATGCGGTCGGCTACCGGAATGGGGATACCCTGAAGGCACTCCTGGCCTATTACGTCCTAAGTCCCCTTGCAAATAGCCATGCCCTGGACTGGTGGGAACTGACCTATGCCAGGTACCTGTATCCAAAAGCCCAGATGGCATCGCAGCGGATCAGTGATGCCCTGGCTGACATTGGAAGCGAGGATGCAAAGCGTAGCTTCTTCAAAGAGTATTACCGTTTCCTTGAGAGGACGGACGGCAAAAATGATGGCTCCGCGTGCGGCATCGGGGACGGCATCCTGATCGACAGTTCCGGGCTGCCCAATTCTATACGCTTCCCGCTCACGGCCGTCAACACCCATAACGGCGTCGTCAGCGAGGAGATCCGGCTTATTTATGTCGTACAGCAACGGACAGGCATGCCATTGTTTTTCCGGTATGTCTCAGGAAACGTCATTGATGTCAGCACGCTGACGCGTACGGTTGCCGAACTGAAGGCAAATGGCATAAACACAAAGTTCGCGATACTTGACGCAGGCTATTATACTGGGACAAATGCAGATGTCCTTCTTGATGCAGGAATTTCATTCATTACCAGAATGAAAAGCAATTTCAAGGTCTATAAGCAGATTCTCAGAGAAAACCTGGGCAGTCTGGAGGCAAGGGAAAACCTGGTTCGTTATAACAGCCGTCTTGTGTATGTCAAGTGCGTGCCCTGCCTGGTCGGCGCAAAGGAAGACCGTCCCGCTTATGCGTATCTGTGCCGGGACCTGTCCATCAGGCATGAACTGGAAAAACATCTGGTGGAACGTGCGGAGGACCAGAACCTGTCAGAGGAGGAAATCTTCGATGCTATGCAGGGACAGGGGCTATTTATGCTGGTCTCATCCAGGCGCATATCGAAGGAGAACCTGCTGCCGCTTTATTATACCAGGGATCAGATAGAAAAAATCTTCGAACTGTGCAAGCAGGATGGCAAGATTCTTCCCCTGAATGTGGAGACAGAAGCAACCTTCCGCGGACATCTGATGATGACGTTTATGAGTGCAGTCATACTGAAACTGATGTCAGACAAATTGAAAAAGACATCGCTGACAACAGCGTCCATGTTTATGAATCTCCATGAGCAGCACGCCATAATATATGACAATGAGTTCATCACAACAGAACCGACAAAAAAAATGAACGAGGCTTATAAGGCTTTCAAGGTGCAATGTCCCCCTACTATCCCCCATAAGGCGGAATAATGTAGAACCACAAATTTTCGGGAACTAAGGATTATTTATATCAAGAGTATACTGTTGAACAGCAGAAAATTATTATTGATCCTCAAAGAAGAAAGATATTAGCTTTGTTGGAAAAGTTTAATAGAAGTTTTGATGGTAAAAGTTTTACTAAAATGGGGGAAACGGGTTTTAGAGTAAATGAAGTAAAAAAATTGGCAACAAATTTGAAAATAGCAAAAATTCCAGAACTTTTTGGGTCAAAAGAGGTTAATAAAGAAATAGAGTCAGAGGATGAAAAGATAAAGTATATTTCATTTTCTGATATGTCAGATGCTATTTCAGAATTACTTGAAGCAGTTGATATTGATAGAATATTTTGTTTGCTTGACGAGTGGTCTGAAATCCCGGAGACAAGTCAATATATTTTAGCTGAGTTTTTGAAAAGAACATTTGTACCTAAGAAAGTAACGTTAAAAATTGCTGCTATTCCAAACAGAACGCAGCTTATTTCTGAAAATAGAATCGGATTGGAGGATGGCGGGGATATATTTGGATTTCCTTTAGACAATAGATATATCTATGAGTTATATCCTGAAATCACAAAAGCCTTTTTTAATGAACTGCTTTATAAACAATTATATTTGATGGATCCCCAATTATATGAAATTTTTTATGATAATAAGGAAAAACGTCCTGTACATAATTTTATAAATATTTTTTTAGCTAATCAGGCGTTGCGTGAAATACTTATTGCATCTGCAGGAATTCCCAGAGACTTTTTGAATATATTTATTTCTGCATATAATATATTTTTTACTAAAACCAATAACAGGCATCTAGTTGTAGCGGATATTCGCAATGCAACAGTTGAGTGGTATGGGGTGGATAAGAAAAAGACAGTAGATGCCAACAGTAATGCAAAATTATTATTAGATAAGATTATTAACGATATACTTATAACAAAGAAAAGATGTCATTTTTTGATACCGGAAAAGTATGAGAAAGTAAAGGAATTAAATGATTTAATAGATTTGCGAGTAATTCATTTACGAAAGAGGGGAATATCTCATAAGGGAAATAAAGGCGTTGTATATAATGTATATTATTTAGATTATGCTTGTTATACAAGTACTAATTTATATCATAATAAAATAAATACCACTCTTTTAAATGAAATAGAAACAATAGATGATTTTAGGGAGATTCGAAGGGTTTCTTTGGAAGATAAGTTTTTTGAAGATTTTAATATGAATATAGGAAATAGCTTTAAATGTCCGAAGTGCGGAGGTATGATTGACATGAATCACCCTTCATATGCACAACATAAAATTTGTATGCATTGCTGGAGCAAAATAGAAGAATAGCGAAGGGCTTTCTAAAAATGAATTGACAATTTTATATTTTGTAAGAGATGATTTTATGGTATGTAACCGCATCACTTGGTAGAGCACGCGGCTGTTAACCGCGGGGTTGTAGGTTCGAGCCCTACTCGGGGAGTTATATAGATTAATGTGAAACCTGTAAACGTGATGTTTGCAGGTTTTTGCATATTCCAGCTTTCTTGAGACGCAAGGCGTGGAATACAAGTGTATATTGTGTCTTAAAGCATATAATTACGATCTTAAAAAATATTTTTATATAACATGTTATGGCAATGATATGTTAGAATATTAAATATAAATAAAATGATTTAGATGACTTCATGACAATTATTGTTTTAGATGAATGAAAAGAGGTCCTGTTAATGGAAGTGCAAAAAACGGAGATGATAGAATATCTAAAATTATCTGAAAAAGTCCAGTCGGAATTTAATGGAATTGAGGAAGATGATGATAATGAAAATATAGAGGCTGATGAGCCATACGAGGTTCAGAACATTCGTATCGCTCAGAAGATGATAACCGTGTTTCAAATAGAACATTGGATTTCAGCGGAAAACGGAGTGAAGCTAAATTTATCTCCGGAATATCAAAGGAATTTGGTGTGGGATATAAAAAGACAAAGTGCATTGATTGAATCTTTATTGCTGCGTATACCGATACCGGCATTTTATTTAGATGAGGATAGTGACGGAAATAAGAATGTCATAGATGGTATGCAGCGTTTGTCAGCAATTCATTCCTATTTAAATAATGAATTTTCGTTAACAAAAATGCAGTATTTATCTCATTGTGAGAATAAATGTTTTCGGGATCTAGAACCAAAGTTTCGTGCAAGGATTGAGGATACAGAACTTGCAGTAAATATATTGGATGAAAAATGTCCGCAGATGGTAAAATTTGATGTTTTCAGAAGGGTAAATACCGGGGGTCTTCCACTTAATTTTCAGGAAATCAGAAATATTATGGCGGAATCTAAAGTGAGAATACTGCTTCGAAGAATGGCAGAATGTGAAGAATTTCAAAGGGCTACTCAGTTTAGTGTCAAAGATATTCGTATGGGTGCACAGGAACTTTGCTTACGATATCTGACAATCTTGTCTGCCTACGATTGGAAGAAGCGAGATTTTATTCATTATCGGGGCCTGTTAAAAATGATGGATCAGATGATTATAAGATTAAATGGGATGCCGGAAGAAAGTCTTGAAAAATTGTTTCAGACTTTTAGATGTGTGATGGCGGATTGTCATGAGATTCTTGGGGAATATTCCTTTTGTAAAGTGGACAATAATAGAATAAATAAAGCATTGTTTACCGGTTGGGCGGTTGTGTTGACAAATACTGAATATGAAATAGATATATTGAAAAAAAATATAAGAGAGCTTAGAAATTTATATCGGAAATGTTTATGTGAAGATATTGAATTTTATAGAGCAATTACCTCGTCTACCGGAACAAGAAAGAATATAGGAATGTCAATAGAAGTTATTCGTAATTTATGGGAGAAATGTTATGATAAAATCAATTGAAATAAAAAATTTCAAATGTTTTGATAATTTAAGATTGCCGTTATCGAAATTAACGATTCTCGCAGGGGCAAACGCAGCAGGAAAATCTACGGTTATGCAGGCATTGCTGCTTGCAGAGGCTACGGCACGGGAAAAAGGCAATTCTGTGGATGCTTCAGAAGCATTGGGCGTAGCAGTTGGTGGTCCCAAAGCCCTTATTTCGCAGAATCGAACAGAAGTTCTGGAGGGAGATTTTCTTTTTCATATACAATGGGATGAAGCGGAGGTAACATTTACTTACAAAATTGATAGACTTGTATCTTTGAAATTAGCATATAATCAGTCGGGGAGTATACCTGATAATCAGTTGGTTTATTTGAATGCGGAGCGAATGGGACCCAGAATTTCGTATCCGGCGGGTATTGACGAGGAAATTTTATATAATGGCGCGAATGCGGCATTTTTAATAGATCGAGCTGATATGCAGAAAAGAAAAGTACCAAAATGCCTCGCACTTACAAAAGAAACGTCAAATTTTTCTACTCAGGTGGAGAGTTGGATGAATGCAATTTTAGGTGATATTAGTTTTTCCATAACTACTGATTATATAAAGGCAATCACAGATATAAGATATGGGAATGAGGTGGCGGAGGAACCGGTGCTTCCTACAATGACAGGATTTGGAATCAGCTATATTTTATCTATTGTTACAGCGGGATTGTGGTGTGCTTCCTTAAAAAATGTGTCCCTGCTAATTGAAAATCCGGAAGCACATCTACATCCTGCAGCACAGAGCAGAATGGGGAAATTTCTGGAGTGTTTGGCTGATGCGGGGATACAGATTATTGTGGAGACACATAGCGAGCATATTATTGATGGGGCAAGAATCCAGGCGGCACTGATGAAACAGACTGATGATATTCGGATTTACTTTTTTTCTAAGGAGAAAGAAAGTATTCATGTAGAAAAAATTGATGTGGATGAAAATGGGGAGCTTTCAGAGTGGCCAAATGGCTTTTTTGATCAAAAAGGTCAAGATTTGAGAGATTTATTTCAGATAAGGAGAGGATATGCAGGTCATTAATGCCTTAATAGAACAAAGCTTTGAATATACGGCGAAGAAGAAAAATCTGGCTGTACGTAGGGATGAGATAGGCGATTTAATGGAGGTTATTGCATATTGTCAGGATGATGCGGTGAAAGAGTCGCTTGAATATCGAGAAACATTATGGGAGATGTGTGTGGAGGAAGGAATAACATTTACTGACTGGCTTTATGGAGGAGGTACTGGCAGTGACGATGACAGGCGAAGAATGTTAGAGGCGTTAAGTAAAAAAGGCCTGATTGAATCTGATAGAGATTGGTCTGTTTATGAAGATTCTAAATTGAAAAAAATCAACATTTCGTTAGGCGGATTTCCGGCATGTGTGTCTACAGTAAAGGAATATGTTCAGGAGCGAAGGGAAATCCTTAGTTCTATCAAGAAGGTTATGGATTACGAAGCATTTATGCAGTCTTGTTTCATAAACAGCAGATTTGCAAAGGGTATTTTGTCCGAAATGAAGCATATTTCCAATTTCTCAGATAATACAAAAGAAATCACTAAAGCATTAGGAGTATTAAATGATTATGCGGTAAAGTTATATCAGCAATATTCTAATCGATTAGAAGAGGCGATGCGAATTTTGTCTGTAAAATTACAGAGAGAATGTGCGCCAGATCCAAAACATGCAGAAGAGTTGATGTTTACATTTACATATAGTGAGAATATAGAAGGGGATCAGGTGCCAAGAACAAAAGATGTAGAATGTTCACCTCATTTAAAACTTCTTCATCCGGGATCAAATTTAAGAATTTATTTTTATTGGTGTGATGATGCGATTGAGGATGGAAAGAAAGTTCTGGTGGGAAGGATTGGCAGGCATCCATATTAATTGCCATATAATATAGTTTAGGTTATAGAATCGCAGAATAGAATTCTCCGGTATATAACCGTACCAATGGTAGAGCACGCGGCTGTTAACCGCGGGGTGTAGGTTCGAGCCCTACTCGGGGAGTTATAGTAAACGACATAACAAATTTCTGTTTCCGACTCTTGCAGAAGCCATATACGGAAGCACCTGCAAGGCCGAAAACGAAATTTCTAATGTCGTTAACTATATATAGATTAATGTGAAACCTGTAAACGTGATGTTTGCAGGTTTTATTGCTGTTTTAAATACAGCATAATATTTGTCACAGCACTCTTGCAATCAGCGGCAGGAAGAGTGTACTGTGAAGTCAGCAGCAGTTTTTTACTTTAAAATTTTCTGTCACACAGACGCCGGAACGTTGTCTAATTAAACAGGAGGTAAAAATCATGAATAAAAAGACGAATGAAGAATTACAGGATTTGGTTATGAAAGCTACGTCAGGGGACAAAGAGGCTCTTGAAATGCTTGTAACAGGAGTGCAGGATATCATATTCAACTTATCCCTGCGGATGCTTGGCACCTTTGCGGATGCGGAGGATGCCACGCAGGACATCCTGCTGAAGATGATCACCCATCTCTCTTCTTTTCGAGGGGACAGTTCCTTTACAACATGGGTATTCAGCATTGCGGTCAATCACCTGAAAAATTACAAAAAGCATATGTTCGCCCATTATCCGTTGAGCTTTGAGTATTATGGAGAGGACATACAGAACGGGAAAATACAGGATGTTCCGGATCTGACCCAGAATGTGGAGAAGGATATTCTGGCGGAGGAACTGAAAATGTCCTGTACCAACCAGTCTTTTCTGGGAGGAGGGCTGTTTGCGGACATGTTTAAGGATGCGACAGCGATGATACGGGATCATATCTCCGGAAATGGAGAAGAATGGGAAAGGATCGTGCATGAACCGGCTTTTGAAAAATATTTTACGGTAAAGGGAACGGCACTGAAGAATGTTCCTGCCGGCTATGAGAAGGAACATCCGCAGGCGGAATATCTGAAATTTAAGAGCTGGTATCTGGAATATCCAATCAAAGATGAAGAACTGGGAGATGCGGAAACATTGCTTGTAAAAGCCGCAGAGATATTCCGGGTCATGAAACCTTTTAATGACTATTTAAATAAAGCGCTTACCGGTTTTCAGATGCCGACAAGGTAAAGCGCGAAGGAAGTTCCTGTTATTATACTGTAGCAAACAGACAGACCACGCGTTGGGGCTGTCTGTTTGCATCTGGCTTTGCGCTTGTTTCCGACATAGATTCGTGATAATATAAGACCAAGAACATATATGGTGTATTTTGTGAAAGCCATGAAAATGTAAATGGGGAACAGAAATGAAAGGGAAACAGGGCAAAAGAAAGATAGATAAAGGGCTTTCGCTGCTTTTTTCTATTATTTTGGTATTCAGTATTTTGGGTGTGGTGGTGTTTTCCGTATCACGGAAAATTTCTGTGGAGATGTCTCAATCAGCGGTTCAGAATCTGAGTGAGAGTCTGGATCTGATCAAGTGTACGATCGAAGCTATTTTGAACAAAGAGGCGGAATTTCAGAAGCTGATGGCGCAGGAGATCGCGTTGGCGGAGGATCCGGTGCAGCATCTGCGTGCTTACAGCGGCAGCCAGACGATGGCGAGGATTTCGTTGATCTATGCGGGGGAATCAGAAGGGATCTCCGATGACGGAACAGTATTTACGGCTAAAGAACTTGATTTTTCTGCCGACGGGACAGTGGATGGCCTGGCCATTTCCCAGTCCTATGTAAATTATATGGGGACATGGGCATATACGATGAAGTGCCCTGTCGTAAGCGATGGCGAGGAAACAGCCACGCTCTATGTGGAATATGTCTATGATTATCTGGACAGTTCCCTCCCGGCCGGATTTTACAATCAGAAGGCGATGCTGTATCTTATGGATGCAAAGACAGAGCGTCTTGTGCTGAAACCCAAGGGAATGGGGGAGCGGGATGCGGGACACCTGAACCTGCAGGATTTCTATCGGGCGAATGATATTCAGGATGAGAGCCTGCTGGCAGAGGTGGAAGCGTGCCTGAGAGAAGGCAGGAATATCATGTTTCATCATGATATCCGGAACAAGAAGGCACTGAATTATATGTGGTCCGTGAATGATGGGACTGTTTATCTGATCGGTTATGTGCCGATCGAGGCGATCCAGCAGGAAGGGAGGACCGTCAATCAGAATATTTTCATTGTGGTCGCAGTGATGCTGATCGCCTTTTTCCTGTGCTGTATTTTATACTATTTCAGCCAGAGAGAGCAGATCAGGATCAGAAAAGAGCAGGAGGAAGAACGGGAAATCTACAACAGGCAGCTGGCGGAGGCGCTTCAGGCAGCGCAGGCCGCGAGCAATTCCAAGACAATGTTTCTCTCGAACATGTCACATGATATCCGGACGCCGATGAATGCGGTGCTCGGTTTTACCATGCTGTTGGACAGGGACGCGGAGAATCCGGATAAGGTGAGGGAGTATACGAAGAAGATTACGCAGTCCGGGCAGCACCTTTTGAGCTTGATCAATGATGTTCTGGATGTCTCCAAGATCGAAAGCGGCAAGGTAGTGCTTTCGGTGGAAGAATTCACCTTAAATGATATGGTGTCCTCCGTAGATGCGATCATCCGGCCGATGGCTAAGGCCAGAGAGCAGAAGCTCCATGTGACAGTGTCCGGCGTGAAGCATGAATACCTGCTGGGAGACGAGACAAGGGTCAATCAGGTTCTGATCAATCTGCTTTCGAATGCGGTGAAGTATACGCCGGTGGGCGGCAACATCTGGTTCCGTATCATCGGGCTGAAACAGCGTTCCAGCCAGTTTGAGCATATTAAGATCGAAGTGGAAGACGACGGGTACGGCATGACGCCGGAATATCTGGAGCGGATTTTTGACGCGTTTACGAGGGCGGAGAACAGCACTACGAATAAAGTCCAGGGAACGGGTCTCGGTATGGCGATCACGAAGAATATCGTAGAGCTTATGGGCGGAACGATTGATGTTTCCAGCGAGGTGAACAAAGGAAGTCTGTTCCGTGTAGATTTGGAATTTCGTATCCCGGAAGAACAGACGGACAGACAATTCTGGAAGGAAAGCGGAATTTCCAGAATGCTGGTACTGGATGGCGATGCGCAGTGCGCAGAGAATATAAAGCAGCTTATGCAGGACATGGATGTGGCGACAGATACGGCGCAGGATGTCGAAGAGGCCTTGCGCCTTGTGCAGGAAGCCGATATGGCCGGGGAAGGATATGGACTCGTTCTGGTAGACTGTGATGTACCGGAACTGGATGCGGCACAGACGGCGGAGCAGATCAGAGAACGTGTGCCGGAGGTACTGATTCTGTTCGTGACGGAATATGAGGAAGAAGTACAGGTACCGCCGCTGAAGAAGACAGCGATCATGACGAAGCCGTTTTTTGTGTCAGCGCTGAAAGAAAAGGTGATAGGGCTGCAGAGCGGAGGAACGGCAGAGCAGGAAGGCATGAAAGACAGAGGCGAAAGCCTGGAAGGGCTGTATTTCCTGGCAGCGGAGGACAATGAGATCAATGCGGAGATTCTGCGGGAAATTCTGGCGATTGAAAATGCGGCCTGTGAGATCGTGGAAAACGGACAGCTGGCGGTGGAACGCTTTGCGGCTTCCACCGAGGGCGAATTCGATGCGATATTGATGGATGTACAGATGCCGGTGATGAACGGTTATGAGGCGACGAAAGCGATTCGGGCGATGAGCCGTAAGGATGCAGGAGAGATACCGATCATAGCCATGACGGCCAACGCGTTTGCGGAGGATGAAAAGGAAGCATTGCGGGCGGGGATGAGTGTCCATCTGGCGAAGCCGGTCAATGTGGAACTGTTAAAAGCGATCATACGGCAGTATGTCATAAAGAAGTAACAGAGAAGTTGTCCTCACCGTAGTATAAAGAGGGGAATCGAAAATGAACAGGAAAAGAAATATCGCAAAAACGGCCGCTGCCTGTCTGCTTTGTACCGCGGTGCTTGTGACTGCGGCCTGTGGGGCAGAGGCCGTGAACAGGAATCTGATCACCGAGGAAGCGGGAGAGCAAAGAATCGTAAATCTGTTCAGTCCAATGGAAAAGACGGAGGCAAATGCTGTCAACATAGCAAGGAGCGCGGCAGACAAAACGGTTATCATGGCGGAAGAAAAACTGGGCGTGAGGGTCGATTACGTGACCTACACGGCAGAGGACTATCAGGATAAGACCTATGACGATGTGTCTCTCGACCGGGCGCGCAACAATATGGATGATATCTATCTGCTCAATCCGGATGTCATCAAGGTGCTGGGGGAAGAGGATCTGCTGATGGACCTGTCAGGGCTTGACTGTGCGGAGAATCTGCGGGAAGTGGTGAAAACGGCCAATGTAGTCAATGGCAGACTGGTGGCCGTGCCCCAGGAAGTAGTGGCTTACGGGTTGTTTATCAATAAGGATATGTTTGATCGGTATGAGCTGGAACTGCCGGAGACGCCGGAAGAGTTTTTGGAATGCTGCCGGGTATTTAAGGAGAACGGAATAGAGACGCCGGTGGGCGCCAACAGATGGTGGCTGGAAACCTTTGTGTTTGCTCAGGCTTATGCGGATCTGTATAACGGCGGCAATACGGAGGAGGAGATTGAGGCCTTAAACAGCGGTGAGAGCAGGTACAGTGATTATATGCGCCCCGGTTTTGAGTTTCTGCAGGAGATGATAGACAAGGGATATATCGATGTAGAGAAGGCCTGCGTGAGTGAGGCGATCGAGGGAGAAGGGCCGGACTTTCTAAGCCAAAAGACGCCCATCGTGATGGCATACTGGGGTGCGGCGAATGCGGAAACCGCATATGGCAAGCCGGACTTTAACATGCTGGTCATCGGCTTTCCAAGTAACCGGGGGCGGATGCCGGTCATGGCCATGACCGGTTTTGGTATCGGAGCAGAGGCGGAGCACGCGGAAGATGCTTTGAAGACGCTGGATATCATGCTGTCCGACGAAGCACTGCAGGTTTATGCGGAGACGAATAAGGTAATCTCACCATCCCAAAATGTGGCGGTAGAATGTATACCGGCCTTAAAACCGCTAAACGACAGGATTCAGTCCGATGTCTATGTTCTTGGTGCCAATGCGAACATGAAGCTGGAACAGTGGGGGAATACCTGCCTGATTGTGAGAAAGCTGCTGGGAGGCGCTACGGTGGATGAATGTATGGCGGAATTTGACAGACTGCAGGATGAAACGTTGGGCAAATAATAAATAAGAAAATAAGCTAAGAAAATAATCATTTTTTTCTTGCCAAACCGGTCGAAACATGATATTATATCTTGTGTTGAGATTGCTTGTTGGGCAATTCAAAAATGATGGCTCCATGGTCAAGCGGTTAAGACATCGCCCTTTCACGGCGGTAACACGGGTTCGATTCCCGTTGGAGTCACTGCACTCTCAGGGTGCACCGTGCAGTAATAGAATAAGGCGCAGTAGCCAAGCGGTAAGGCGTGGGTCTGCAACACCCTGATTCACCGGTTCAAATCCGGTCTGCGCCTCTCAGGAACCTCGAAAAACGTTGATTTTTCGGGGTTTTTGCTTTGGGTGAATTTTTGGCTTGACACTTTTAGACCTTTGTCTCTGGTCAATTTTACCCACATTTTTTCATAATTCTTAAATTTTCAATGCTTCGTTTAAAACCGTTTAAAATCGGTTCATAAGGTGGTCACGGTAGTGCCCTTTGGTTACTCATTTAGCATATCTACCAAATTGTGTTTTCCGGTCTCATCTGTATGGAGATATGTTTTAACGACAACCTTATAATCATCGCCCATGGGATGTGGTTCAATATGACTCTCAAGGGTTCGCTCGATTCGATCATAAGTAGTCTGCTTCAGCTTTTTGCGTATAACCTGCTGACTTTTAAAGAAACGGAGAGCTTATCGATCATCTGGCTGCTTCCCCAGCAGTAAAATGCTCCTGTAGGCTTCAGAATTCTGTAGCACTCGTCCCATTCATCAGCATTTTCCTCCAGATATTTTTTTAGCAGCTCAAAAGAGCTTGTCCTCCTGTACTGTATCGTGCTTCTCGACGTATCGAACAGCTCCGCAATCTCGGTGTCGTTCATTCCCTCGAAATAGTACAGGAGTACGGCTTTGCGCTTTTCTTCTGGCAAAGTACGGATTGCTTCAAGAAGCAGCTTCGGCGTGATTTTCTTCCCGGCTCTTTCAAAGGCGGTTTCCCCTTTGAAATATTCATCAAAGGTATGAAGCTGCCGCGCTTCTTCTAAGGTCAAGTCGGAAAAGGTAACTTCCTTTGCCTTATGCCTGTGCAGCTCTTTGTGAGCGTCACACGCTTCATTGTGCAGTACCGTATTACAAAACTTCTGGAAAGCGCACTG